>Ga0265295_1001666_pt1 | contig 38197 bp, 26 predicted proteins | sample Munlansysbiofilm_FD_192503 | JGI IMG/M metagenome (GOLD analysis project Ga0265295, IMG submission 192503) | Leachate microbial communities from a municipal landfill in Southern Ontario, Canada - Methane capture system biofilm | ecosystem: Engineered > Solid waste > Landfill > Unclassified ... | reverse complement strand
TTGTATCGATTCTGAAAGAGGTGGCCACTGCGCTCATGCCGCAAGTTAAAGGTCACGGCATAGGAGGTCAGCAGGCGTCGCATGAAAGTGGCCAGGCATCCCGAACGCGGGCGCAGCAGCAGATGAAAGTGATTGGTCAGCAGGGTCCATGCCAGGCAGTCGGTATTCGTCTCCCGCAGCAGGACCGAAAAGCGTTCCAGGAAAAAGGAGCGGTCCTGATCATCCAGAAAGATCGGGCGACGTTCGTTGCCGCGAACGATGACATGCTGGAGCAGGCCGGGGATATCGAGGCGCGCGGATCGAGGCATGGGGTGAAGTATCCTAGATGGGCGCAATGAGCAATGGCTAGCAATGTCCCAAAGCAAAAACCAATTAAAAAAAATTGACAATGCAACCGAAATCTGCAAGGATCCAACATTAAAAAAAGTTATTGTGATTTCTGGTGGCGTTATGCGTGGGTTGGAAAGAGATCGGTGGCGGGTCTGGAAAGAAGAACCGGCTAATTGACTGGCTAGCAACGTCCCCCCCTTTGGGTTCCCCGTATTTAAAAAAACAAGTTTTTATCAACATGAACATAGGAGTGGTGCATGAGTCAGATTAATGAATTCTTCGTTCAGTCTGAATTGGCGTTAGCTTCATATGCAACTTTTAGTAAGGGTGAGCCAGATCAAAATGAATTGATCAACGCCGGAATGAGCCTTAACCAAGCCGATAACTTCGCCAGCAAGTGGCGAGTCATCGACCAATACACGGATTTTTCCGGAGTTTCGGCAACTGTTTTCGAGAACATTATCGATGGTAAACGTTATCTTGCCATCAGGGGAAAAGAAATAACCGACCCGGACGAAATTGTAGAAGATGGAGGCACTCTTTTTAATGGCATTCCTGACAAATCAGCACAGTATCAGGATTTAAAAAACCAGATTGAAATATGGCAACAATCCACTGTATTGCCATATTCCTTTACAGTAGCAGGACACTCATTAGGAGGATGGCTTGCGGGAGCATTAGCCGTTGAATTCCCTGATAGCATTGAACATGCCTATCTGTACAATGCGCCTGGATTGTTTGGTTTCGCCGGTGAGCTGATCGACCAGTTCAATCAGATCTTCGGTACTGATTTTCTCTCTATCGATTTATCCAATATTTCCAATATCCGGGCCAGTGTAGGTCTCTCTCCGATTTCAGGTTTAGGGCAAACCCTTGCGCCGGTGGTCGGGATTGAGATCGAGGACCATCAGCTTGGCAACCATTCGATCAAGTATCTTACCGACGCTCTTGCTGTTTATAACCTTTTCGCTACCGTTGATCCGACGTTAGGCGTAGAGACCATCGGAAACATATTAGCAGCTTCTTCTAATCAGTCACTCAACAGCATGGAGGCTGCGGTGTCGACGCTGGGAGTACTGTTGCTGACTGGATTTACCCCTCGGGCAGGCAGCACATACGATCCCGATTGCAATGATCTTTATGCTGATATCCGAGCTATTACGGCAGCCCTATCCGACCCCTCTGGACTGACAATCGAGGCGCTTTTTGCAACCGATTCCGACGGCAAATTTTGGGAGTTGCCTCCCGACGAAATCGCAAAACACGCCCCCAATAATCTCGCCAATCGTTACGCCCTGATCAATCTCAACCATAGCCCTGAAGACCGTTTTGCAATTGAAAATCAAGGCGGAAGGTGGGCGGCATGAGTGCCTTTTATATATTGGCACTTTTGGCCATCTGGCTGTTTATCGGCAAGGTTATCTATCGCCTCTGGCGAAGATGGCAACCGGCCGTCCTGCGCCGAAAAATTCTCCATATCGTTATTGGAATTCTCCTTTTCTCAATCTGGTTTGGCGGAGCGTTTTGGGAGGTCGCCGGGAAAAAGATGTACTGGGATGCCAAGGTGCGGAAGATGTGTGCAATAGATGGGGGTGTCCGGGTGTATGAGACGGTAGCGTTGCCTGCGGAGAAATTTAACAAGTGGGGGCAAATTAATTTCTATCGACCAAACCAAGGTGAAAATGCGCTTGGGCCAGAGTACCTAGTCAAAGACGAAACCCTTTTTCTGAGAGCTGAAACAGAAAACCCAACATTGGTAAGGCACCATTTTCAAGTTTTGCGTCGATCTGACGGTAAACTGTTGGGCGAGCGTATAGCCTACGGGCGAGGAGGAGGGGACTTTCCCGGTCCTTGGCACCCATCCTCTTTCAGTTGTCCAGACCCAAGAGAGGGTGGGTTGTTAAAAGTACTTTTCACTAAATCAAATTCAAAAGAGGTAGGCCATGAATAGTGCCAAAACATTATTTCAGCAGGCGGAATTATCTCAAGCAGCATATGCAAACCTAAATGTTGGCTTGATTGATGATGCAGGAATAAAGGCGCTTCAAGTTGACGGCAAAGGTATGTCCCTCACCCAAGCCCAAAATTTCGCCGCCAATTACACAGTCATCGCGCAATACACCGATCTTTCCGGCGCTTCCGCAACGGTATTTGAGGAGAAAGCCACAGGCGAGCGACACCTTGCTGTTTGCGGCACAGAAAGTCCTGGCGATTTCAATGCCGATTATATCCTGGCTCTGGGGTTTCCTTCCTACCTGAATCCCCAATTTGTACAGTTACAGATACAGGTTGATACCTGGCTGGCCGATGGCACATTGTCCAGCTGCTTTTCCGTCTCCGGACATTCCTTGGGTGGCTATCTGGCGGCGGCAATCGGAACTTGGAATAGTACTCAGGTCGGTGATGTTTATATGTATAACGCTCCCGGATTGGGAGGCCCGGTCGGCAACGTGTTGGATGCTTTTCGAGCGGCATTCGGGTTTTCTGACACGGCATTGGTTCCAGTTGTGACGAATATACGCGGCAGCGCCGGGTTCTCCATGATTACAGGCCTGGGAACCCAACTAACTCCGCCGGTGCTCATCGAGACGGAATTCAGCCTGAATCCGGTTAATAACCACAGCATTGTTAAATTAACCGACACTCTCTCCGTCTACAACCTCTTCGCCACTGCGGCTCCGGGCCCGGACAATGAGGAAGGGCTCCGTACCATTGGCGGGATTCTTCAAGCCTCGGCTTCCGTAACGCGAAACAGCCTTGAGGCAGCAGTGTCGGCCCTGGGTGAGTTGGTGGTTGCGGGATTCCCTGCTCGTGTCGGCAGTGAATATGACGGCAATCGCGATGCTCTCTACACAGATATCCAGATCATCACCTCAACTCTTGCGGAGCAGCCGGATCTGGCCATTAAATCGCTTGTCACAACCGATAACAACGGCAACTCCTTCTCTCTTTCTCCCTCCGAAATAGAAACTCTGGCCCGCAGCGACATCGCCTACCGTTATGCACTGGTCAACCTCAATCCCTTTGCCGTGCTGGACGCGGATTACCAACAATTCAATCAGAACGGCGAACTGGAGCTGTACGATCCAAACACCGGCAAGGGACAACTGAGCGGTATGTATCTGGCCGATCGGGCTGAAATGCTTGCCCACCTGATTTATGCCAATATCCAAGACACTACGATCAGCGGCAGCGAAGCTCAATGTATCGATCTCGGACAGGATATTCATCTGAATAAATTGGTGGGCTCTAAAAGAATCGTTTTTGGTAGTGATAATGGGGAAGTGCTTGAAGGTACCAATTCCTTACTTGGCTACGATAATGTTGGCGACCGTCTCTACGGCATGGGTGGAAACGATACGCTTAAAGGAAATGGTGGCGGTGATTATCTGAAAGGCGGCCGAGGCTATGATGAACTCTATGGCGGATCGGGCGATGACACCCTTTATGGAAATGAAGGGATCGACACTCTCTATGGGGGTAAGGATAACGATATCCTTTACGGTGCCAGCACTGAAACCGATGACGACGGTATTTGCGACATTTTGGACGGCGGTGTGGGGCAGGATGTCTACTACGCCGGCGAGGATGATCTGATCCGAGATGAGGATCACACGGGTACCATTTATTTCCAGGGCCATAATATTGCCGATCTGGAATATGAACATTTTTATGACGACGTTTATAAAGTGAGGCTGCCGGATGATCCCGATTCGTACATGATCGTCAGTTACGAGAAAGAGGCAGGGGAACTGGTGGGCAGTAGCGGTTTCCTATCCATTGCAAATTTTAAGAATGGGGATTACGGCCTTACCTTGCCTGAAGGTGAAGAACCTCAGCCGCCGGAACAGACGGGAACCCAACTTTCGCTGGTAGGGTCTGACGATGTCGATAGGACTTACTATCTGTCCCACTATAAGGAAGACGGTGATAGTGAATATCACGATTATTATACCTTCAAGGGCGATATAGCTGGTCCTGATACCCTCTTTGTCAGGGAACTGTCAGGTGAGTGGGCTGGTTATGAGGGCGTTGAATATTCTGCGGTGAACCATGCTGATATCACCATGTATCTTGGCGTGGGAAGGGATGAGGTTTTTGGTCGAGCGGGCAACGACTACATCTTTGGCGGTGAGGGGGATGATCGCATATGGGGAGATGGCTACTCAACCCATGCAGACCAGCATAATGTTTTGCTGGGGGAAGACGGCGATGACTACCTATTTGGCTCCTACGGTATGGATACTATCGTCGGCGGTGAAGACAACGATGTGCTGGGCGGCAAAAAGGGTGATGACATGCTGTTCGGCGATGGCGGCAACGATATGCTGCTTGGTGGCGGCGGCCACGATATGATGTTTGGCGGGGCAGGGGATGATCTCATACAGGGCGATCAATACGAAAAAAATTTCACACCGAATCTTATCGGTGAGGATTACGAGCCGATTGTGTGGCAAATGGACTTTGCCCCTGAAGAGTACCCCAACCATTTTAGTAGCAATGCGGGGGGGAATGTGGATACCGAAGCGGGGGACGATCTGCTCTTCGGTGGTGCCGGAAACGACATTTTGATAGGAAATGCAGGAAACGACGAATTGTGGGGTGAAGACGATCATGACTGGCTGGTCGGCGGCCTCGGTAATGATGTCCTGTACGGTGGAGCGGGGAACGACTCTCTCGAAGACACCTATTATGATTATTATCTAAAGGCCTGGCGCGTCGAGGACGGAGATGACCGGTTTTATGGCGGCAGTGGCAATGATCATTTAGATGGTGGAAAAGGCGATGACTATCTCAATGGTGGCCAAGACAACGACATTCTCGTGGGAGGAGATGGTAACGATAACCTGTGGGGTGGGACCGGCAGCGATACCCTGTATGGTAGAGGGGGGGATGACGATCTCGATGGCGGAAGCGGCGACGATCGTCTTAATGGCGGCGCGGGGGCAGACGAGCTCTACGGTGGAGTTGGAAATGACTATCTTGAAGGTGGCCGCGGGGATGATCTGTTGGCCGGTGGGATAGGAAACGATGTGTACTACTTCGAACCCGGTTTCGGCACGGATCGCGTTATTTGCAACAGTGAAGGTGGAACAGGAGATCTGATTCAGTTCGGTCTGAGCATCATGCCCAATGATATAAGAGCTAGAAGACTCGGAATGGATTCCGATGACCTGGTTCTGGAGGTAGGTAGTGACGTTTTGACCGTTTTCAACTATTTCCGAGAGACGACTGCCAGGCCTTTGATCCAATTCGAGAGGGACTCAACCACCTTGACTTACGAACGAATCGAAGCAGCTGTCCGGGTGGGTGACGACAGTGGCGAGTCACTGTTCGGCACCAGCCTTAATGATGAGCTCGTTGGTGGCAATCAATCTGATCACCTCGATGGCGGCACGGGGGATGACACCCTGGACGGTGGCCTTGGGGATGACGGTTATTTCTTCAGCCGTGGCGATGGGCACGACATCGTGGCGGATACCGGGGGTGAGACGGACCGGCTGCGTTTTGAATCGGGAATTACTTTAGACGATCTAATGTTTCGGGTGGATGAAGAGACTCAGAACCTTAGCATCGGGATACGAAGCCCGGCCCATCCGGATGCTTCTTTTGAAGAACTTGGCGATGTGGTGGTTCTTACAAACTGGTTTAATACGGACGACCGGATAGAGCATGTCGAGTTCGCCGAAAATGGCGAGATCCTGCAGGTCGATGCCATATTGGCTGCTCTGGTGAGCGAGGATGACGATGTTCTTCGTGCTTTGGAAGAAGGTTCCAGCTTGGCAGGCGGAGCCGGGGATGATGTGTTATTGGGTAGCCCCGGTGATGATAGCTACCTTTTCGATCGCGGAGATGGCCGCGACTGTATCCTGGAGGCGGGGGGACATGACCGATTGCTTTTCGGTGACGATATTCTGCCCGAAGATCTCATCGTGCGGCCACAAGGCGATGACGTTGTACTGGCCTTGAAAGATGAAGGCGTCCCCTTCGATGAGTTGGCTGATGTTATTACTCTCCGCAACTTTTTCACGCCCGAGAACAAAGTGGAAGAATATGTCTTCACGGATGGGCAGGTTCTTTCTTACGAGGATATCTCAGGGTTGTTCTTCACCGATGTGGACGATGTGGCGACTTTTTCCGGCTCTATGCCACGGATTATCGATGCCAAAGGGGGCGACGACACGGTTGTTGCCGGCAGCGGCGCGGACCAGATCAAGGGCGGCGAGGGGGATGACCTGCTGAACGGCGGTCGCGGTGACGATACCTACGTTTTTAGCCGTGGTGATGGCCGGGATGTGATCGCGGACAGCGATCCGGCCGATTCTATGTCGGATGGCGGGAGTGATCGTATTTTCTTTCTTGACGGTATCGGTCGAGACGATTTGATCTTCGCCTGGGGCGGCAAGCTTAGCGGGTACTACCAAGATGGGGTATTTGTTGGTAGCGAAACGGTTGCCGGAGCCGAATACGAAGATCATGACAATGATCTGGTCATCGGTTTGCGTGAAGGCGATCTGGATATTAAGAAATTGAGTGACCGTATTCTTGTCAAAGATTGGTTCAATAACCGCAACATGATTGAAACGATCGGATTTGAAAGCGAACAGGATATGTCGGTACAAGAGATTATGGAGTCTCTTTTTGCTGGCGAACATACTTATATCCTTACCGGGAAAAACACCGCACCGGGGGATGATCAGGGAAATCAGGAAATCATTGCCGATGGTGGGAGTATTGAAAAGGTCCGATTCCTTAACGACATCGCCCGGGAGGACATCGTTTTTACCTCGGATGGCCCCGATCTTATCCTGCGATACGGCTTGGAGTTACAACACCAACTCCGTATTACAAATAACTGGGTGCAGCGTTTTGAAACAAGGGATGGTTCCTATATCAGCCGTGATGAGGTTATGGCTTCGCTGGACGCCATTGCCGATTTAGCCGGCCATAGCGTTACGGACGCGGAATCCATTCACCAGAACCTGGAATTGAAAAGTCTGCAGTACAATGCTTGGCATGACCAATTCGTGGAATATCATGGCCATGATGACGGGAACACGTTTGTTGGTAGCGCGGACAATGAGATTGTCTATGGCGGCGCCGGTAGTGACGACTTGTCGGGTCACAGCGGCAACGATACTTTGGCGCCAGGTGTTGGCGATGACATTTTATTGGGTGGTAATGGTAACGACACCTATCTGTTCGAGCGGCAGGATCGGAACGATATCGTATATGATACAGAGGGCCCATACACAAGTTATTGTGATGATGATTATGGCTGGGGCTTGTTTGCAAATGGATGTGGTGATGATGCACCAAACAACGACAGCTTGGTGTTGCAGGGGGATATCCTCAAGGCCGATCTGGAGGCCTATTGGGCCGCACCACGAGAAGATTTGGGCTGGTTTACTGATGATTTGATATTGCGAATAAATCCCGGCGATGGTTCCGACAGCTGGAACAACCGCGAGGTCAATATCTCAACGATCATCAATTACTACGCGTCTAGACCGGCCCAGAGGTGGCAATACAATCGGCAGGGGAATACCTACGAACTTATTGACCTAGAGGACAGGGACTGGATTTTGGATTCAGAGGTTTTCAATAGCTTCAGCGACAAAGCGATAAAGTATCTAGCCTATCTTTTGGAGCATGGGAAGCATGGTCGTGGGGATACGTTTTCCAACCCTGGTGTTTGTTACACCGGCGACTTGGATGAAGTCATGTCTTTCTTGGAACGGCAAACAGCCTCTTCAAATTATCACCGGGAATATCGCAGCGAGGAAGACACGATTACACTCTCTAAATTCTATGATCCTGCCTATACCATTGAAAATATCGTGATCGAAGGCGAAAACAATACCCTGACAAATAATGACCTCATGGACATGATGTCGTCCGATCAGGCCGAGAACATCCGCGGTGTCGACTGGGCCGATAATACCATCGATGCTCTGGCTGGCAACGATTGGGTGGCGGGCGGGGCGCAGAATGATACCATTACCGCCGGCGAGGGCAGTGATTTCATCCACGGAAGGAAAGGTGATGATACCTATTATTTCGATTGTAACGACGGTCGGGATATCCTGAAGGAGGGGGCGGAGGAACTATTCGGAAATTGGGCTTACAGAGCATGGCGGGGACGGGATACCTACTCGTATTTCACGGCCAACACAAGTTTCGATAACTCCCCATCCTTTGTCGCGAACCCGGATGGGGGGGGCAATGACCAAGTTGTTTTTGGAGCGGATCTCAATATTCGGGATATTTCTTTTGTTTCTTACAATGACGACCGGGAACTTTACGTAGGGTACGGCGAGTTGATCGCCGCTGATGATTCCACCGATCAGACCACGCGCGATTTTGGCGATGCCTCAGGTTTTGGCTTTGTCAACGGTTTCGGTTCTGGCGCGAACACAACTGGCCAGATGGTTTACGCTGACGATATTCTCCTGCCATATCAGTACTACCAATCGGGTGGTGCGATCGAGGAGTTTACCCTCAGCGACGGTAGCTCGATCAGCAATGAGGCGATTGTTCATGGATTGGCGGAAAGCCGGGCATATATCGCCGCCAATGAAGTCTATCTTGCGCAGATTCAGGCAGATGGTCGGGATGCCAAGGGCTATGTCGACCAGATCATACTTGCCAAATGGCATCGACAGAGCCGCGATATTTTGTGCAGCGACGCAGATGATGCGATCGTCGTCGGTGACGGCGACGATCTGGTCGATGCGGCCGGTGGCAACGACACCATAGCAGGGGGGTACGGAGCAGATGTGCTGCGGGGTGGGACAGGCGATGACAGCTACATCTACAATCGCTGGGACGGTAGTGACACCATCCTGGATGCCTATGGCAACGATACCATCTTGTTCGGTGCCGGTATTCGGCCATCCGACCTGATTGGCATGTGGGACAATGCCAATAAGCAGTTGGTATTGGGCATCATTGACGAGGTGGAAAAGCTAAAGGCCGAAAGCGAAGGTCTGCCTTATGCTCCGGACCCTTCAAACCTGAAGCAGAATATCATTATTCAGGGCTGGGCCAATCCTGACAATCAGATTGAGACATTCCGATTCTCCGATGGGGCAACGTGGTCTTCTCAGCATCTGCTGGACACCCTGGGCGTAGTCTTCAATGACCCGCCTGTCGTAAGCGGCCCGGTTATTCTGAATGATATGCTGGAAGATGGCAGTTGCGTCATCGCCGCCGAAGATTTGTTGGCCAATGCCAGTGATGATGACGGCGATCCTCTTGCCGTAGAAGATCTGCTGGTCAGCACCGGAGCTCTTGAAGCATTGGAACAAGGGAGATGGCGCTACCTTCCGGATGCCGACTACCACGGCCTAGTGGAGTTCAGTTACCAGGTGACCGACGGAACAGATGGTGTGTCTGCTGCCGCTGGTCTTACTGTCATGTCGGTGAACGATACTCCCGTAGCCCCGGAAAACGAAATCCATGAAGTGTTGGGAGAGCTCACCATTGAGGGAACCCTGGGTGCCCACGATGTCGATGGCGACACTTTGGCATTCAACTTGCCCACCGGTCCCCAACACGGGACTTTAACCATCGGCGACAACGGTCATTGGGTATACAACGCCGAAGAAGGCTACTGCGGCAACGACCAGGCAATCGTGACCGTCGAAGACGGGCAAGGGGGGACGGCTCAAACCGTACTGGATTTTACAATCAATGTCTTCTCCGGCGGCAATGTAATCGTTGACCGCAATGCGCCATCCGGCTTGCGTTTGGAGGGCATCCGTCGTCAGGATCTAACATTCGTCGGTCAGGGTGACGATTTACGGATCGAAATCAGCAATAGTGGCAGCCTATTGCTCAAGGAATTTTTTGCCGATGCCCAAAACAATCTCGAATGGCTAGAGACCAGCGATGGCAAGTTGAATCTGGCTACGGATACCATCGTGAATGCCGGGACGTCAGGGATTGATTTTTTCGGAACATGGTGTTGGGGCGACAACAACCTTAACGATCTGTTGCGGGGCAGTCAAAGAGCCGACCGGCTTTTCGGCTTTGGGCAAAATGACGTCCTGTTCGGTTTTGCCGGCAATGACCTGCTATCAGGAAGCCATGGCAGCGACACCCTCGTCGGTGGTGATGGAGACGATAGGTTGATCGGAGGCAGGGGAGACGACCACCTGTTCGGGGGGCAGGGCAACGATGGCCTCTCCGGTAATCGGGGGGACGATTTCCTGGGCGGCGGGACAGGAGACGATGATCTGAATGGCGGCGACGGTCGGGACGAATTGTATGGCGGTATTGGCGATGACGACCTTTTCGGCGGAAGTGAGAATGATCTTTTAGCCGGTGGGCAGGGCGACGATCATCTCCGTGGCGGTGCAGGCGACGACATCTATATCTTCAACCAGGGCGACGGACACGACCTGTTGCGCGACGATGTGCAAGGCGGTTGGGGGTGGCTGTGGCAGGGTGACGGAGGTCATGACACGGCGCGATTCGGTAACGGAATTGATATTGAAGATATCTCCCTGTATATGCGGCGGGGCACTTTGCAGATTCAATACGGCGATGACGATATTCTCGAAATCAGGCAACAAAACCACCCCAAAAGAGGCATCGAGAGGATTGAACTGGAAGACGGCAGCTATCTGACCGATGCCGACGTCAACCAACTCATCCAGCAGATGGCCGCCTTCGCCGTGGACGAAGGCATCGCCATGAATTCATTGGACGATGTGCGCAAAAATCAGGAATTGATGACCATGGTGGCCGGGGCATGGCACCAATGAGTCAAGCCATTGACGTGCATGTTCTCCTTCTGCCGGATTCAAACCCGGACTGGTGGCAGGAATGTCGAGCGTCAATGCAAGGTGAACCAATAAACCTCCATCTTGTGGACGGGATGGTCGGGCATATCGGCAGGAGGCGAGCCAGAGGTTTTGGTCTGGGAGCGGCTCCCTATGTTAGCTGCGTAGATCCCGACGACCTGGTCATTCCAGGGGCTTTTGAGGCCTGCCTGAAGGTTTTGGAGGATCACCCTGAGGCGTGTGGTGCATACACGGACCAGTTGCTCATTGATGCCGAGGGAAAAGTGATCAAGCCCGGAATCTGGAGCGGCATGCCCTGGAACCCCCTCCTGCAGTTGGAACCCAAATACCTCCATCCTGTTTATGTCATGCGACGTCGTTTTATGCAGAAATACCTTCTGGAGTTGGGGCGTTGGCCCAACATGGCTGAATTCGTTCTAAAAGGACTTATCACCGCTCACGGTCCATGGATTCATGTCAATCGCTTCGGCTACAAATGGCGGATGAGCGGGAATGCGGCCCATAAACGCCAATCTCTCATGCATGTCTACGCGGCCCGCTGGCGGGTCATTCCCACTCTGCAGCAAGCTGCCAGAGCCTGCAGTGCCACCATAAAGGTTGATGCGACACTGGTTTGAACAGACTTTTTTTGCGAAGAGACCATGTTGAGCAGGGCCGTTGGCCCATTCGGGCCGCCGTTGCCTTGCTATATTTTTAGGAGGAATATTTTTTTGCGTAGTCGTGCGTTGAGTTGTCCGGTCATTTTGATCCTGGCAATTTTCTGGCTTTTGGGACGTCCTTTCTCCGCCTGGAGCAGGACTCTTACACTTAATTCGGTTCTGGACCGCTCCCACGAGCATGCCTGGCAAATCCGGATCGCCGAGAAGGATGTCGACATCAGCAGATACGGGCTTATGGAGGCTCGCTCGGCTTACTATCCCACCCTGTCCCTGCGTTTCGACAACGAATATGTCGACTTTCTCGGCGATGGCGACAGCGTCGTTTCCGTCGGCGACCAGGTCAGCGCCAACGACGCTTCCACCTTTCAGCATTCGTTCACCCTTGGTCTTTCTTACGTGTTGTACGATTTCGGTGCCCGAAAGCTTCGCTTGGAAAAAGCCCGGCGTGAGATCGACATAGCGGATTTCGGTCGGGACGCCGCCCTGCTGGAAACGCGCCTGAATGTCCTCGATGCTTACGGGCAATGCCTGCAGCTATTTCTGCAAAGACGGATGACCGGCGAGATGGTCCGGTTACGCAAGCAGACCTTCAAGGCCCTTCAAGCTCTCCGGGAGGCGGGGATCGTCGGGCAGGTGCGGTTGAACAACGCAGCGGTGGATCTGGCGGAAGATATCAGCCTGTGGGACGAGTTGACCGATCTCATGGTGAAAGCGCTGGAAAACCTCAGCTACTTTACCGGCGAACAATATTCCCTGGAACACACCGCCTTTGCCGGTTTGCCGGCGGTCCCTGCAACGGAGAGCCTGCCCGATTTTGCCTCTTTCCCTCATATCAAAAGCCTTGACGCGCAGATCGCCGGGGCACGGGCAGAACGCGCCATAGTGCTGCGGGGAATGCTTCCGACCATCGGTTTTACGGCCGGGTATCGCATGTACGGGGCCGATGAAGACGACTTCGACAACTCCCTGAACAGTTTGCGTGCCCGTGATGCGACCTTGTCGCTGGTAGCGCGTTGGGAGTTTTTCAGCGGCTTCCGGGATGTGGCGCGCCTCAACCGGTTGCCCCTGCAGGTTGAACAGTTGCGGTTGGAAAAAGGCCGCCGAATGGATCAACTGCAACAGCAGGTTCGTACTGCTGAACGCATCTGGCAATTGGCCGAAGAGGCGCATGACAGGGTTGATGAACGGCAGAGGATTTTGAAACAAAGCGATGATGCACTCGAACGTCTCTCGGAACAGCGGGTTATCGACCGGGTTACTGTTTTGGAGCAGCGCATAGAACTGATGGAGCAGGAGCGGGATATGAAAATCACCCAATTGCAGCGCCAACTGGCCGGTTGGCAACTGAGCCTCTGGGCGGACGGAGAGACGCCATGAGCGCGGGTCTGATTGCTCTGGATGTGGTCGCCCGCATCAACAAAGTGGATGTGGACATCCGCGCGGCCTCCCGCGAATTCGGCCTCGAAAAGGAAGCGTCCCCCGAGGAACTGTTGCGCATCGCCCGCCATTTCGGTTTCAAGGCCAAACTGAAAGCCATCTCGCTGGAAAAGCTGGCCCAGGGCTATCCCTTGCCGGCCATCGCGGTGCACCAGGACGGCACCTATACCGTGGTGCTCAAAATCGATGCGCAAGCGGGCAAGGTGCTGGCTTTCGACCTGGTGGAGAAGAGGACCGTCGAGCACCTGGTCGCCGAATTCGAAGCGGAGATCGATCGGTTTCTCGTTTTGCGTCACAAGATGATCAGCTCACAGGTAGCTTTCGGTTTTCGCTGGTTTCTTCAGGAAATACGCAAGTTCCGTCGGATCATCGGCGAGGTGCTGCTCGGCTCTTTCGTCGTGCAGCTGTTTGGCCTGGTCACCCCTTTGTTTACCCAGGTCATCCTCGACAAGGTCATCGTCCACCGCACCCTGACCACACTGGATGTGCTGGCCGTCGCCTTTGTCGCGGTGGCCGGCTTCGAACTGCTGCTCAACATCGCCCGCAATTATATCTTCATTCATACCGCAAGCAAGCTGGATGCAAAGCTCGGCGCCAAGTTGTTCCGGCATCTGATCGGCCTGCCGTTCATGTACTTCGAGGCCCGCAAAGTCGGCAACATCGCCGCCCGGGTGCGCGAACTCGACACCATCCGGGAGTTTATCACCAGCAAGGCGGTCACCGTTCTCATCGACCTGATTTTTTCATTGGTTTTCGTGGCCGTTATGCTTTTGTACAGCGTCAAGCTGACCCTGATCGTGCTCGGTTTTGTCTCTGTCATCGCCGTTCTTTACCTGATGATCACCCCCGAACTCCGGCGGCGTTTGGAACAGAAATTCCAGATGGCGGCGGCTTCCAACTCCTATCTGGTGGAATCGGTAACCGGCATTCAGACGGTTAAATCTCTGTCCATCGAAGGTTCGATGCAGAGGCGCTGGGAGGATCATCTGGGACGATACGTTCGTTCCGGTTTCCGGTTGGCCAACATGGGCAAAATCTCTGGGGCGATATCCTCGACGGTGCAGCGGCTGATGACCATCACCATCCTGTATATCGGGGTGCGCTCCGTGCTGCAGGGAGAACTGACCATCGGGCAGCTCATCGCCTTTCAGATGTTTGCCGGGCAGTTTTCCGGCCCGGTGTTGCGTCTGGTCAACCTGTGGAACGAATTCCAGCAGGCCCTGCTGTCGGTGGACCGTCTGGGCGACATCCTGAACCATCCCCTGGAGGTTGTTTCCGCCAAGGCGATCACCCTGCCGCAATTGCGGGGCAAGCTGCATTTTGAAAATGTGTGTTTTCAATACTCCGCCAACGGTTCCAAGGTTCTGAACGGCATCGATTTCACCGTCGAGCCGGGAACCAGCGTCGGCATCGTCGGGCGCAGCGGCAGTGGCAAGAGTACCCTGGCCAAGCTGCTGCAGCGGCTCTATTTGCCGACCGAGGGCGCCATTTATGTCGACGAAATCGATGTCCGGCACATGAATCCTTATTGGCTGCGTTTCAATATCGGGGTGGTGCTTCAGGAAAACTATCTGTTCAGCGGCACCATCCGGGAGAACATCGCCCTGCCCAGGCCCGATGCTCCGATGGAGCTGATTCTGGAGGTGGCGAAAATGGCGGGTGCTCACGAGTTTATCGCCCAACTCCCGGAAGGCTACGATACCGAGGTCAGCGAGCGGGGCAGTTCACTGTCCGGCGGCCAGCGGCAGCGGGTTGCCATTGCCCGGGCGCTCATTACCAATCCGCGTTTGTTGATCTTCGATGAAGCCACCTCGGCTCTCGATTACGAATCCGAAAAACTCATCCGGAGCAATATGGAGACGATTAAAAAAGGCCGTACCACATTCATTATCGCCCACCGTCTGGCGACCGTCCGGAATTGCGACCGCATTCTGGTCATGGACCAGGGGCGGATCGTGGAAACCGGCAAACACGAAGAGCTGATTTCGAATCAAGGTATATATCATCACTTTTATGCACAGCAGGCTTAAGCCATGTCAGGTAAACAACACGACCAACACGAATTCAAGCCGCTGCTGGTGGAAATCGAGGAGGAACCCCTTAACCCCCTTGGACGCATGATTTTCTGGGTGATCATCGTCGCACTTATTTTCTTCGGCCTGTGGCTGGTCCTTGGGAAGACCGATGTCGTTGTTACTGCCCGTGGCAAGGTCATCCCGGCCGGGGAGACCAAAGTGGTACAACCTCTTACCACGGGGGTGGTGCGAAAAATTCTGGTTCAGCCCGGTGACTATGTTGAAAAAGGGCAGGTTTTAATGGAGATCGATCCTTCAGACATCGATCCCGAACTGGTGTCGATGCAAAAGGACCTGGCCCGGATCCGTTTGGAGTTGATCCGTTTGGATGCCTTGTTGAATGACACCCGTTTTGGTCCCCCTGATCAACGATTCGATGTCGGCCTATGGCAAATCCAACTAAATATTTATCACAGCACCCGGGAGAGGCTTGTAAACCGGATCAATGTTAAACGGCAGGAAAGGGAACAGCTCGGCAAGCGTCTCGAAGGGCGGAAAAACGCTCGTCGGCAGGCAGTTTACCAACATGACGTAGCTCAAAGACGCTTTGCAAGGATGAACGAGGTCAAGGATCTGCTCAGCAAGGACGAACTGGAAAAGGCCGAAAACGATATAAGAGCAGCCGCAACGCAGATGCAAATCGAGACCTGCAGTATCGAGGAATTGCAGACAGAGATGCATCGTGTCGAGCAGGAAATCGCTCTGGTTCGCAAGGAAGAGCGACAACGGTTGTTGGATGAGGTGGCGGAAAAGCGTCAGCGCCTGGCATATCTGCAGGGAAAGATTGAGCGATCGGAGTTTTTAAGCAGTCGCCAACGGATTGAATCTCCGGTTACAGGGCATGTAGCTCAACTGTTGTGCCACACCACTGGTGGCGTTGTAACGCCGGCGGAAAAACTGGCTACGATTGTGCCGCTGGATTCTCCTTTATTGATCCGGGCACTGGTTCAGAATAAAGATGTAGGCTTTCTGCGGCCGTCCATGTCCGTCTCTCTCAAAATCGATACCTTCGATTTTCAGAAATACGGGGTTCTTGACGGAGAATTACTGCAAATTTCCAGAGACAGTATCGAGAACCGGAACCTGGGGTTGATTTATGAGATTTACGTGAAGCCCCGACAGAAAACTTTATTGGTCGAGGGAAAACCAACGCCCATTTCCGCCGGTATGAGCGTCACTGCGGAAGTCAAGGTGGGGAAGCGACGCATGATCGAGTTTTTCATTTATCCACTGATCAAATACCTGGATGAGGGGATAAGCGTCAAATAGCGAGGGTTTTCTCAATCGGTATCCTTGAAATCGGTCAAGACAGAAACCGGTGTTCAGTGACTGGCAACCTAAGGATGACCTTACGCAACGGGGCAGCGGTGAGCACCGCTGCCCCGTTGTGTTTATGCGCGGGTCAGGTGGCGATACTTGATGCGATGGGGCTGGTCGGCCGCGGCGCCGAGGCGCTTGCGGCGGTCCTCTTCGTATTCTGACCAGTTGCCCTCGAACCAGACCGTCTGGCTGTCGCCTTCGAAAGCCAGAATGTGGGTAGCGATACGGTCGAGGAACCAGCGGTCGTGGCTGATGACCACGGCGCAACCTGCGTAGTTCTCCAGGGCTTCCTCAAGCGCGCGCATGGTGTTGACATCCAGGTCGTTGGTCGGTTCGTCGAGAAGCAGTACGTTGGATTCGCTGCGCAGCATTTTGGCCAGATGGACGCGATTGCGCTCGCCGCCGGACAGGACACCGACCTTCTTCTGCTGCTGGTCGCCATTGAAATTGAAACGCGACACGTAGGCGCGGCTGTTCATGGTGCGATTGCCGAGTTCGATTATTTCCTGGCCGCCGCTGATCTCTTCCCATATCGTTTTGTCCGGGGCGAGGGCCTCGCGGCTCTGGTCGACATAAGCGAGCTTGACGGTATCGCCGACACGGATGGTCCCGTCGTCGGGTTGTTCCTGCCCGGTAATCATGCGGAACAGGGTGGTCTTGCCCGCGCCGTTGGGACCGATGATGCCGACGATGCCGCCCGGCGGCAGGTGGAAGCTCATGCCGTCAATCAGCAGACGGTCGCCATAGGCTTTGCTGACCTTGTCGGCTTCGATAACGACATCGCCGAGGCGCGGGCCGGGCGGAATGAACAACTCCAGATCGCGATCTTTATCCTGGGTCTGCTGGCTGAGCAGCTGTTCGTAGGAGTTGATGCGGGCCTGGCCCTTGGCGTGGCGGCCCTTGGGCGACATGCGGATCCACTCCAGCTCCCGCTGCAGGGTTTTCTGCCGGGCGCTTTCCTGCTTTTCCTCCTGGCGCAGGCGCTCCTGCTTCTGCTCCAGCCATGAGGAATAGTTGCCTTTCCAGGGAATGCCGTGGCCGCGGTCGAGTTCCAGGATCCAGCCGGCCACGTTGTCCAGGAAATAGCGGTCGTGGGTGACGGCGATGACGGTGCCGGCGTAACGCTGCAGATGCTGCTCGAGCCAGGCTACGGTTTCGGCGTCGAGGTGGTTGGTCGGTTCGTCGAGCAGCAGGATGTCCGGCTTTTTCAGCAGCAGGCGGCACAGGGCAACCCGCCGTCGTTCGCCGCCGGACAGCACGTCGACCAGCGTGTCGCCGGGGGGGCAGCGCAGCGCGTCCATGGCCTGCTCCAGACGGCTGTCCAGATCCCAGGCGTCGAGATGGTCGAGCTTTTCCTGTACTTCGCCCTGACGGGCGATCAGATCGTTCATCTCGTCGTCCGACATCGGTTCCGCGAATTTCATATTGATGTCATTGAATTCATTGACCAAATCGACGGTTTCCTGTACGCCTTCCTCGACGATCTGACGCACGGTTTTGCCGGCCTCGAGTTGTGGTTCCTGTTCCAGATAGCCGACCGTGTAGCCGGGTGACAGGATGGTCTGGCCGTTGAAGTCCTTGTCGGACCCGGCCAGGATGCGCAGCAGTGAGCTCTTGCCGGAGCCGTTCAGGCCCAGCACGCCGATCTTGGCGCCATAGAAGTAGGACAGGGAGATGTCCTTGAGAACCGGTTTCTTGTTGTGATGCTTGCTGACCCGGATCATCGAATAGATGACCTTGCGGCCGTCGTCGCTCATAAAAGGGACTCCTGATGTAATGATATTAGGGATGCGGAATCAGTCGCGGTGGAATAGTGGCTGCCTGAAAGCGGCGCCCATCAAGCCTGGACACCGCACTGGCAAGGTATTCGGAAGACAATGTTCTGAAGTTTTCGTTGCAGGGACTGCAAAATCCGGATAACGGCCGGCATGACTCAGTCGGCGCTTTTCTGGATGGCTTCGCCGGCTTTTTCGATGTCCTTGCCGACGCCGGAGAGGGTGTTGCAGGCGCTCAGCGCCAGAACCAGCACAAGCAGAACAGCTAATTTTTTCATGACGATTCTCCATTGCAGGGATAAGTGAATTGAACTGTTTGGTCCGGATCATGGCCATAATCATAACAGAGGATAGGTCGAGATCCCGGAAAATTTCAATATAAAAATCGTCCTGCGTGCCCGCTGGCCGAAGCCCCGGCGTGTCAGGACACGTCGGCCCACAGTGAGCGGCTCAGCTGCCGGCTCCATTCAATCTCGGCCTCGAGCTGTTCGGGGCTTTCGAAACCGAGCCTGCGTGACAGGTAAAGATAATCGGGCGAACCGATCTCCGGCACGGTGAGATCCCTGGCGTTGCCGCGCACCGCCCGCAGAGCATCGATGGTGCGCCGGAAACAGCTGTAGGCGCGCCGTATGTCCCTGGCGCGGTCGGATGCGAGGATGCCCCTGGCTTCCAGACGTTTCAGGCCCTGCATGGCATTGGGTACCCGTACTTCCAGGTGCTCCGCTCCGCACTCGATTAGCCGGGCCTGCAGATAGTATTCGATATCCACCAGTCCGCCGGCGCTGAGCTTGAGATTGACTTTGCCGCTGCCCACCAGTTCCGCGATCTGCCTTTCGCGCAGGTGCCGTATGTTGGCGTAGTCGATGGAGCGTCCCGAGTAGACAAAGGCGTTCCGGGCCTGCATCACTTCGTCCGGCAAGGGATATTCTCCGGTGATCGGGCGCAGCTTGACCATGGCCAGCCGCTCGAACTGTTCGGCGGGGCCGTCCGGAGTGTAGTAGTCGCGGAAAGCGGCCAGGGAGCAGGCCAGGGTGCCCTTGCTGCCGAAAGGCCGCAGTCTCAGATCGATTTCGAAAATACCTTCCTTGCGGGATTTCAGGGCCTTGAGAAAGGCGCGCACGAACTCTTCAAAGTAACGGCTGTTGTCAACCCGACGTTCCCCGTTGGTAAAACCCTGCCCCCGGTAGACGAACAGCAACTCCAGATCGGAGGCGAAACCCATTTCGCTGCCGCCGTATTTGCCCGCGGCGAAAATGCCCCAGTCGCAGGGTTTCCCGTCCACCATGGGGCGTCCGAAGCGGCTTCGGATATCGGCATGGCAAAGGGCCGCGGTCTGGGTGACCACCACATCGGTCAGCGCCGTCAGTTCGCGGGCGAAGGTCACGTCGCCGATAATGTGAGTGATATGCCGCAGGTCGATGCGGAACATCTCCCGGTCCTTGAAATCATTCAGAATCCGGACCCTTTCCTGGTGGCTGTGACCGGGCTGCAGTTGCTCTCGCAGCATGGCTGTCCATTGCTGCCTGTCGAGGGTTTTTTCCAATTCGGTACGGGTGCGTATCAGCGGAAACAGGTTTTCATGCTGCATGCGCAGAAAATCTTCCCACAAAAACCGGCTCACACCCATGAGGCTGGCCAGAGTCTGCATGGTTTGCGCGGATTGAATGCTGGTAAAGTCTGCAGCTCTGCCCGGGTCTTCGAGCAGTCGCGAAGCAAGGTCGCGGAACTGGCGGATGGCCTGCCCGGGGTGGGGGCAGTGGGGCAGAAGATAGGCGAACTGTTTGATCAGGGCGCAGGCAAAGCGCAATTCCTGGAGCTTTTCCACATCGACAATTTTGCGGTTATGCAGATCGCGGATCCAGAAGGTATCCCTGACTTCGCCATTTTCGGTTCGGATGGTTGCCTGTTCGATATTGATTTCCAGCAGAGCCAGGGCATTGGCAAAGGCAAACAGAAAGCCGGGGATGTCCCGGGATATGATGTTGATGATCGTGTCCGCATCCGAAAGGTCGTTGTCTATAGCGATATCCACCGGGAGCAACTGCTCGTTAGAAGGCGCCCGTGACGCGATGGCAGCGGCGACTTTGTCGATGAGACTGTCGCGAATGGCCTCGATGCCGTTTTGGGCCATTTGGCGATTGAGATTTTCCAGGTCCTCACGCAATTTTCCCATGACCTGGTTTTCCGGCAGGCTCAGAATAAAGACGTCGAGAATGATGGCTTTGGGACAAGACGCCGGGTCTGTCGGCTCCGGAGAAAAGCGCAAGGTGGTGATGTCGGCGCTGTGGATATCGGCCCCATGGGCCGTCAACAAACCCGCAATTACCGACAAAAGGCCCTCCTTGTCGGTGGTTGACAGGGCGATTTTCCGAAGATGGCCGGAAGTGGCGTTGTCTTCAAAGGCAAGATCCTGCGCCTGGCGAACCTGTTTCAAGAGGTGTTCAAAGGGTTTAAAAGTTGTGTTTTTCAGTAAGTCAGATGCCATGTTTTTCTCTCTTGACCGGGATGCCTGGTAAAGCGGTAGCCTGATGGTGACATTGTCGATACAATTGTCATGCTGACCGGATCATAGCGCTGTATCGTGAAGATAACATTAAATTGCTGAAAAAAACATACCAGGAGGATGGGCATGCAAGGGTTTTGTGAAGAGGGTGTGGCTCTGGTCACTGGCGGCGCCCGGGGGATCGGCAGGGCCATCGTCGACAAGCTGTTGGCGATGGGCATGCGGGTGGCCGTTGCGGACCGGGATGTAAAAGCCTGCGAGGCGCTGACCGGACAATACGCCCGTGATGGCAGGCTGGCGGTTTTTTGCATGGACGTAGGTGATGAGGCAGGCGTTGCGGCCGCCATGGATCAACTCCGCGAAAAATTCGGCAGGCTCGATGCCCTGATCAACAATGCCGGGCACGGGCCGGCTCACGGTACCCCGCTGGAATCCCTGGCGCTTGAGGCATGGAATCACATTCTCACGAGCAACCTTACCGGGGCCTTTCTCTGCTGTAAGCACGCTGCCGGGCTGTTGCGCCGCAGTCGCGGCGCCATCGTCAATATCGCTTCGACCCGCGCTCTGCAGTCGGAGCCCCATGGTGAAGCGTATGCCGCCAGCAAAGGCGGTCTGGTTGCCCTGACCCATGCCCTGGCCGTGAGCCTTGGCCCGGATGTCCGCGTCAACTGCGTCAGCCCCGGATGGATTGCCGCAGCGGATTCCCAAACGCAAGGCACGCCCGGGGGGCCGATCCTGCGCCTTGAAGATCATGCGCAACATCCCGTGGGCCGCGTGGGCCGCCCAGCGGATATCGCGGAAATCGTGGCGTTTCTTGTGTCACCCGCAGCCGGGTTTATTACCGGACAAAATTTTGTTGTCGATGGCGGCATGACGCGCAGGATGGTTTATGCTGAGTAGAAAAAAGGGGGATCCATGAAAAATGCATTGGTGTTTTTGACGGGAATTATCGCAGCGGTTTATCTGTTGAATCCCGGCGCCGGGATTTTTGAGGTATTGCCGGACAATCTGCCCTTTATCGGCAACCTCGATGAAGCGGTTGCCGCCGGTCTGCTGATCATGTGCCTGAAGTATTTCGGCATCGATTTGACCCGGTTTTTGCCTCGGGACACTCAGAAACGACCGTAGCAGAAGGTCCGGATTGCCCGCTATGCAAAAAAGACTGGATCGGCCGTGTGTTTTCGCTATGATGTGGCGTATACGTTGAACTGTCGATGAAATTCGAAACCAGGAGACAACCATGATGAGACCGGTAGATACGTCCTTTACCAAAGTTCTGTCCCTTTCCAGCGATGAGGCGTTGCGACGGCGCTTTATGGTTCTCGACGAGCCTATCGAGGCCAACATGCGTTTTGGCTTGTTGCTTGAGGTTCTCGACAAGGTGGCGGAAGAAGCGGCTTTAAATTACGTCAACCGGTTTTTTCCCACAGCTCGTGTCGTTACGGCAGCCATTGACAACATCGTGGTTCGTCACGTCACGGATATGTCACGGGACATGCACTTCAAGGCCCGCATCAATCATGTGGGCCGCTCCTCGTTGGAAATCGGCATCCGGGTCGAGCAGCCAGGCGGGCCGGTGCGGCATATCGCCTCCTGTTATTTTACTATGGTGGCGCGCTCCGGGGTGGGAGAAGATGCGGTCAGCGTGGCGCTGCCGGGCCTGGAGTATGTCGAGGAAATCGAAAAGCAACGCGCCGCCAAGGCACTTAAAAGGCGCGAGGAGTACAAACAGCAACAGGCTTTGCTGCGTGAACCGCCCAGCCGTGAGGAATTTGAAATGCTGACCTGTCTGCATTCGGCGCAGGACGAGCCGGGGTTTTCCGGACTGCTGGCCAGTCGGCTTACCGCGGATGCCTGGGAACGCATGTATCCCGAGCAGGAAAATGTACCCAAAAAGATTTTCGGGGGGTACCTGATTCGTCGAGCCTATGAGCTGGCGTCGATCTGTTCCGAGCAGGTGGCGCCCGACCGTCCCATTCCCGCGGCGGTCAATCGCATCAACTTCTTCCATCCGGTGCGCATGGGGGACAAGCTCCATTATACCGCCCGGGTGGTCTACACCAGCGGCAGCCTGATCTGCGTGGAGGCCAATATCGAGCGCATCAGCCGTGATCGTACTACCAAGGCGTTATCCAACTCCTGTCTGTTTACCTTTGTAAACGTCGATGAAGAACTCAATCACCAGCCGGTGCCGCTGGTTTATCCCACCAACTATGGAGAGGATGCCCGTTACCTGGCTGCCCACCGAAGCTGCCAGACTCTGATAAAGTACCGGCAGATGATCTGAACGGATATTTCTTTGCCCAATTCTTGAGAAAAGCCCGCATGTGCGGGCTTTTCTCAAGGAATGCCCGGGCAGCTTCTGCCATCCATCAGTATGTTTGCAGGCTTGACGAATTGCCGGGAGACATTACTTCGAGCCCCATGGCCTGCAACTGTGCGCAGTATTCCTGAGCCTGTGCGCGGTTCCGGGCCAGAATCAGTCCGCTGGCGCGGGCCGGTGCCTCAGGCATTCCGGTATATCGGGGGTCACAGGTAACCAGGGGGACGAACATTCTTTTGTGCATCGCTCTGTAAATGGCCTCGATCATGGCCGTGAAACCTTTACCGCATCGGATTCCTGCCAGGCGCATCATTGGGTAGCAGAAATTCCTGCGGATTTCGGACGCCAGTAAAAGAGCGGGCGTCGATCCGTTGAGGCGGAAATTAAGATCGTAAATACGTATTCCACCATCCTTCAGGATGGCCATATCCATGCCGACGCAGCCGTGGTAGCCCATGTCGCGGCCTTTTTTGGCAATGCGCTTTCCGGCGTCGATCGCGGCAGCGGGGGCAGGATCCGTGGTTTCAAGCCAGTTGCCGTAATAAATTCCCCTCTGATCGACAATCTGTTCGCTGCTGCCGAGATAAGTGATTTCACCTTTTTCAGCAATGGCGTAGTTCAGGCAAAGATTACGGCAAATGGACAAAAATGCCTCTACAACAATCTGGGAGCAATGCCTGAAATCATTCCAGGCTTGACGAACTTCCTTCGGGGTACGGCAGATCCTGATGTCCCGACCGCCTCCCGTGGTTTCGCAGGTTGCGACTTTTATGACCACCGGCAGGTTGCGGATAAACGGCGAACGACACAGCTGCGCCGGGGCCATGACGCGGCGCTCGGGCAAATACGGTGGATCGACAAAATCCGAAAGACGCCCCTTGTTGTTGAGCAGACGAAGCACATCCGGATCGATCCAGTATTTTTCAGAATTCTTTTCCGCCGGGCAGGGGGCGTGCTGCAAAGCCAGTCTGAAACCTCTATCCAGTAATATGGCGCACAGACGCTCATGCTCTGCATTGTTTTTGTAAAGCAGTGTGCGCGGCTCGGGAAAACCGGCATCCCGCAACAGTTGCAGGCCTGCGGGGGTGGCAACGCTTGCGGCGCACACTACGGGCATGCTTCCGGATACGGTCAACATCCCGCCGGTCAGCATCTCCAGGGTTAGTGGATCCTGCGGCAACCAGTGGCAAAAACCTGGCGTCGGACGCGGGCAGAAGGCCAGCTTTTCCCCGTAGATGGCGTCCAGGGACCGGACAGGGAAGAGTCTCGGCTTCACGACCTGTCCTCGCGGCCGGCGTTGTCCTGCACGGGGGTAAACCTGTCGCGGGAGGGCAGGTACGCAAAAACCCCCGCGGCCAGATGTTCCAGCATGGCAGCTTGGGCCGGCGTCGGGGTGCGGATGTTGAATGAAGGGGTGCGGTTGGCATCCAGGAGAATGGTTTGCCCATCGATCTGGACGAAATCGAACTTTCCATAATCGAAACCAAGGTCCTTGCGGCGCTTGCGCAAGTCATCGGGGATCGCAATGCCGGTCTCCCGGCTTAAAATATTGCGTGCCTTGACAATCGGATTGGGGGAAACGACTCTCTGGCTCATTTCACGGTCGCCGAAAAAAACCCATTGGCGCAGGGCAAAGTGATTGCCTTCCCGTTCAGGCAGAAATTTTTCAACGACCAGATGCCTGTTCCACCAGACCGGTTTGGGCACCTGCCCCGGACCGGAAAATATGGGGTAGTTGTCGGGGGAAAGGTGCTTTTTCCAGTACCAGGGCAGGCGTTTTTGGAGCTTTTTTGCCAGACGGGAAAACGGCGTGCGCCGCACCAGCCGTTTTTCCATGCCGCCGCCGAAATTCCGGTTGGTTTTAACGAGGACCGGGCCCTGGTAGTTGTCCTTCCGGCCAAGGATCAGGGTGCTTATATGACGCTTGGATATGTCCTTGACCAGGCCGTTGATGACGACGGGGTAGCGTTGGCTGAAATGTTCATACTCTTCGGGGATGACGGTCAGGTCTATGTGCATGAACAGAGCATCGGCCGGCTCATAATGTTTTGGGCCGCGCAGAACCACAATTTCAATTCCCGACTTCGCCCACAGGCTGAGCAAGGGATGCAGCAGGTAGGAGACGGATTCGAATTGTTGCCTCTCATGGGTCAATATGGCGATTTTCGACGTCATGTCTGCTTCGGGCCTCCCCTGTGTTGCGTCAATACCAAGACGGTTTTAAAAGGGTAAAAATGGAATGCGCTTGCCGTTGTCGGAGATTTTTACCGGGTGATAGAGTTTGTTTTTTCGCCATCCGGGCTTTGTGAAAACGGGGCGAAAACGCATGGTTCCGGTTTTCATCCGGCCCTTCCGGTCGCAGGTGCTGTCGATATAAAATCTGTTCCTGTCCTGGGGATTCACGAATTGTCCGGTGCCGCCGAAGTCCTGCAGGCGGTAGCCGCCATGGAACAGCAGGGTGGGGAGCAACTCTTCGTAATGCCCGCTCCAGTCGGTGCGGTGCATCTGGTCGACGTAGCGTAGCGCCGGACCGGAGATGCGGTACACGGGGTTGAAGCTGCGATAGCGCCGCGTAAGGGGAATGTGATGTCGCGGGTGATTCAGTCCCCACCACCACCATTTAGGTTCGTCTTCGTAGCTTCTGATGTGACAGGTGAGAAGATCCGCCTTGCTGGATGAAAAATGACCGAGCAGGACATTCCAGTCCCCGCGAAACCATACGTCGTATTCGATGACCCAGTAATAGTCGTAGCCTGGGCGCTGTCGCGCAAAAGCCATGACAGGAAAGTGGGTGCTGCCGGGAACCAGGGTGTCGCGGAACATGGGAAAGCCCAGTTGTTGCATATCCGGCGTTGTGAACGGATAAACCTGGCCGGGGAAATCCGGTTTGATCCCGTCATTGCAGTGAAACAGGGTGAATATGTCGGTGAAGGATGAAAGGGTTTCATGTATTCTGTTGAATTCATGGCAATGACGCGGCGCCGCCAGATGTGTGAGCAACAGAATGGCCTGACTGATCATGTGAAACCCCTCAATCATTCCGATTTGCGCCGCTGCCTGCTGCTGACCCATGTGCTTGGTGGCAAAGCGGCAATTTTATTGACAATGGGAAATCTTTAAATAAGAATCGATCCGTTATATCGATAATTATAATGTCAGGTTTGTGACCGGATCGGATGACCGTTTTCGCTGGACACCCGGTATTTTAATGGGAAAAATCTCTGCTTTCCCGGAAGTTGAGAAGTTCGGAGGCCGCAGGCACAAGATCGGCAGAATTATCCTTGTCGCCGGACCGTCCTGCGCTGGCAAAACAACCCTGATGAAAAAACTGCGGCGGGGGTTGCTGCCCGATTTGCAGAACCGTTTGAAAATGGGTGACCTCGCATTCTGGCATTTCAGGGATGCCATGCATATGTCCGATTCGCCTGAGACGCAAATATCCAATCTGGTGCTGCATTACGATATTCTGAGGCTGATGGACCAGGGTTTTCCCGATTATGCGTCGGATCCGATCATCGGCATGCTGGCATCGTGTGGCGAACTGCTTATATTGACACTCCGGGAGTGCCCGGAGGTACTTTGCCGACGTTGTCTGCAGCGGCGTCGCAGAACATGGCGCCTCCTGGCCAGCGGGCGTTTCCGTCTGTTTTGCCAGCGCTACAGGCGGCTTGGCCGAAAAAGTCGCCTGTACAGTGCCCCCTCGGAGGTCATGGCGCTGTACGAGAACTGGTTCGGGTTTTGCGCGACGCTTGCCGCCACTGAACATCTCGTCGCTCACAGTTTTTACCCCGAAAAACCCTTGGCAGGTTTCACGGCGACGCTGACCGTGTAATGGGGGAATGCCATGCCGCATGACGCCGAAATATCCGAAAAACGCATGGTGTTTATCGCGGGTCTGCATCGCAGCGGCACTTCCCTGCTGCACGATATCCTGCGCTCGCACCCGGATATTTCCGGTTTCCGGGATACCGGCGTGCCGGAAGACGAAGGGCAGCATCTGCAGACGGTTTATCCTGCCGCCAGGGTGTTCGGCGGTCCGGGTCGTTTCGGATTCCACAAGGCCAGCTGTATGGCGGATGACCATCCCCTGGCCACGCCTGAAAACGCCACGCTTTTGTACAAACAGTGGCGGCCGCATTGGGATGTCTCCAAACCCGTGCTTCTGGAGAAATCTCCGCCGAATCTGGTGCGCACCCGGTTTTTGCAGAAATTGTTTCCCGGCAGCCGGTTTATCGTTGTGCTGCGCCATCCGCTTGCGGTAGCTTATGCAACCCGCAAATGGTGTCATTCCAGTATTCCCGCCCTCATTGAACACCATTTGCGTTGTCATGAGCGATTTATCCTGGACATGGTCATGCTTGATCATGTGCGGATCCTGCGTTGTGAAGAATTTGTCCGGTGTCCCGCGTTTCATGTTGACAAGCTTTGCGATTGGCTCGGTGTCGACAGGTTTCCCTTTGATCAGCAGGTTCGCACCGACATCAATGCAAAATACCTGCAACAGTGGCACGCAGACTGCCAGGGTGTGAGGGGCTGGGGAATAAAAGCCGTATGTTTCGCGCGATGTTTTGAAAAACGGGCGGCGCGTTTCGGATACAGTGTCCGCACACCGGAAATCCTGTCCTCCGGAGCTTTGCCGGTGATTGGAACGGATATTTTGGATGAAACAGATGAAGTTTCGGAAAAAACTTAAAAAACTTGTCTGTAAGAGTTTACGGCATCCCTGGGTTTTATGGGGCAGAAAGGACTATGTATTCATTCTGAGCCACATGCGAAGCCGGTCGACGCTGCTCTCGCATATTCTTGGCAGTCATCCCCGTATTTGCGGTTATGCCGAGATGCACCAGTCCTATGAAACTCCTGTTGATCTTCTCTGGCTGCGGCACCAGCTCCAGCAGCGTGGGGAAAAAAGCCCTGTCGGACGATTTGCGCTGGATAAAATGCTGCACGATGCGCAAATCCTTTCCCCCAGCATTTGCGACCATCCCCATATCAAAAAAATATTCCTGCTCAGGCCGCCGGCCGAAGCGGTAAAAAGCATTATCCATATGGGCCATACGCTGAAAAATGTAGCCTGGCATACCGATCCGGTTGCGGTTTTCAGCTATTACAATCAACGGCTGCAAACCCTTGGCAATTACGCAAAACGGACAAAGATCCCGGGATTTTTTATCGAATCCGGGGATATGATCCAGCGCCCCGGGAGGCTGCTGGATGCGCTGTCGGCCTGGCTGGATCTGGAGGCAAAGCTGCAGTCAACCTACTCCACGTTCAGATACACCGGGCAGGAAAAGCACGGCGACCCTTCCGCCAACATCAAGGCCGGGAAGATTCTTTCCCAAAAATCCGATTACACCACCATTGTTCTCGATGAAAATCTGCTTTCAGCAGCTCATGAGAATTACCTTTCCACATGCGAAACCATGCAAAGGCATTGCGTTACGGCTGATTCCCTGCCGTTTCAGCATGTTTGAGGATGCCGGCGGTGGCGGATCGATCCGCGGCGGTGCTGAACATTTTCTTGAAATATTGAGTCATCGCCATGCGCGCATATTGGCCGGCGCGGGTGCCGATGTAATCCTCGTGGGCCACGAGGACGGCGACGGCCAGATTGGCCTTGCCGCTCAGCGCTCTGGCAAAACCGACGAACCAGTCATAGCGGATGTCGTGGGTCTGGTTGTCCATCGACCCGGTTTTGCCACCGATCTGAAGCTGTGACAGGGTCTCGTCCTTATCGTGGCCCTGGAATGATTTGCGGGCCGTGCCCGAGGTGATGGTGGCTTCCATCATCTGGCCGAGAACCGCCGCCGCTTTCGGGGACATGATCTGACAATCGGGGGATTGCCTGCCCTGATAGAGAAGATTGCCTTTACTGTCGAGTATGCGATCGACAAGGGATGGCTTCACGCTACGCCCCTGATTCAGGACCGCGGATACCATGATCGCCCCGTGCAGTGGGGAAATGGTGGTATCGCGGTTGAAGCCGCTGGCGATTTCAGCCCAGTTGTAAGGATCGTCGGTGATCTGGAAGTGACTCGGCTGCAGGGTCATGTCAAAGTCGATGGTTTCATTGAACCGGAACGTTTCGGCGGTTCTCGCCAGGACCGTTTTTCCCAGACTGTGCTCCCCGAGTTTCCCGAAAACCGGGTTGATTGATTGTGCAAAGGCTTCTTTGAAGGAAACCGTGTTGGTGTGCTTGTTGACCTTTTGGGTAAGTTGCTGCTTGTAAAGGGTATGTTTGTAGCCATTGAAACGCATGGTTGAATCGGCGGAGTAGTTACAAATGTCTACCGCCGAAGCCGCGGTTACGATCTTGAAAATGCTCGCGGCCGGGAAGTTGCTGCGCAGGCAGGGATTGCCGGCGGTTCCGGTCTTGTCATAGCCCGCCATGGCAAGGATGCGGCCGGTGTCGGCATCCATGACCACGATGCCGATATCCCGGGAATTTTTGCGGTCCATGTTGGACAGCAGGTAATTCTGCAGGTCCTGGTCCAGGCTGGTCTCGATCTGCAGGGTCTGCTGACCGAGGTGCAGTTGCAGACGTCCATCTGTCAGATTGTCAAAAGACTGCCGGTCCAGCAGTCTGCGAATATCGTTTTTGCCGGAGATTGCCGGGGCACTTTGTGGCACGGGCGCCGCTGCGGTAGCAGTTACCATGTTTTTGGCCACGTCACTCTTGATCAGCGACTGGCAGCCGAACACTCCCGCGGAAAACATAAGGGCGAAGGCGCAGATTTTTCTGCCGATGCGACGTTTGCGCAATGACCCAACCTGTGGATTCCTGCGTACGTTCAGCCGCATTCCGCCTTGATTCTGCAACCCGGACTGAAAACCTCGCCAACCGCCCGGACCATCCGATGGTAATGAATTTTTTTTACGCATAGTTTATATGTGACATGCCCTGAATCGGCCATGTTGATCATTGGATGAATGGGCGCATGCATGCCGCCCGCGCTTTTCGAACCATGGGTTTTTCAACGGCGCACAATAGCATTTATATGCCATTTGGCCAACCACTTACTTTTCTTTTTCAGTAGCTTCCAGCGCTGCAGGCAATGTCCCGGGCTTCCGGTTCCGGTAAAAAGCGTATCGGCTCTTTTCATAAGTCCGTTGCCGTGGATATCGGGAAATGTCTGCAGATAGTTTCCAGATGCAGCGGATCCATCTGCTGGAATTCCACACCGATTCCCGGCACCTGCATGGCATGTCCCCAGGCACAGAAATGGCGTATTTCAACCTGCACCGGCGGAATCCGGGGTATGTCCCTGAAGCGCACCCAGGCCGTTTTCGTGCCCTGCCAGTCTTGATTTGATATTAAAAAGCAGCCTCCCCGAGAGATGTCGAGGGTGACGGTTTTTTCCGCCTGCGCCTCGGCGCAATTCGCGTCCCTGCTCAACAAAACGTTGAAATGGATTCGATATCGGGGCGTGACCCGGCATACCCGCGCAGGGCGGTGACGGCAGAACATTTCCAGAAAGGCTCCCAGAGGGTCGGCCTTGTCCAGACTGCGTCCCAGGACCATGCCGCGGATTTTATGGTTTTTTTCATCCCATCGCGCACGAAACGTCGGATAGATTTCTGAAAACCGCTGGATTGTCGGTTTGTCCTTGTGGGGCGCGCGTACCGCTGTCAATACATCCAGAATCAGGCCGTTAAAGGGCCTGTTCCGTAGGATCTGCTGCATTTCCTCGATGCTTTTGGCGACTTCACACTCCGAACCCAAAGTCGATACCGCCTTGCGGTAGGCCTCCGTTGCCTTTGCATTGGTTGAAATGATGAGAACTTTGTTCATGGATCCGGTTTGTCCGGGGTTGAAAAACCAGAGAGTTTTCATCCGGAAACGGCTCTTTTCCGCCGTGGCGGCGTCAATCCGCAGGCTTGCTTGTGCGGCGTACCGATGTACGCCTCCGCGCAACCCCTTGATTTCCTTGCCACAACGAAAAATTGCTCGATTCCCATATGAAAACTAACCTGTATCCATCCGGAGTTTCCAGATGGATACCAGAGAGTTCATGTTTTATATAAAAAAGTCGGGAAAAGACATAATGTCACATTTCCACGCTGTCATGCCCTTTATGATAGCAGATTTTTCAAGACCCGGTTCTGAACATCCGTAAGAGGTGTCAAGGGTCAGTGTTATTAAGCAGGGCAAAGCAGGCGACTATGGATGGTATCCATCCGGAGTTTCTGGACGGATATTGATAACCCATCTTGATCCGACGTGTACAGATTCTTTTGCTCCGCTGACGGAAGAAAGCGCAGTCGCGCGGATTGCGGAGACTTTGGGCCATGCTGTTTTAGTCAATGGGACAGGCGTTCTTCCTCCAGGTATGTGATTTGTGCTTGAATAAATCCCAAAAACCGGATATAAGGATATTATATGGTTGCTCCATGCCTTCGAGGGTAAAGATCCGCGGATATTTTACCCGCCGGTCGTATCGAACAGGGCAAGGCCAAAGGGTTTTATGAGGATGCATCATTGCAGCAACATTGTCAGAAAAGGGCAGGCAATGTTTTTCAGCGAACCTCCGGAGATTTCATGAAGCGCGTTTTGTTTGTTTGCACTGGAAATTCCTGTCGCAGCCAGATGGCCGAAGGATTGGTCAATCATGATTTTGCAGGGAAAATCAAAGCGTTTTCAGCCGGAACCGAGCCGCATGGCCTGAACCCAAAGGCGGTGCAGGTGATGGCCGAAACCGGTATCGACATCACCACGCAAACCTCGGATCATCTCAATAAATATGATGGCCAGAGTTTCGATTACGTTATCACGCTGTGCGGCGACGCCAATGAAAGATGCCCGCTCTTCATGGGCGGAGTCAAACGGTTGCACATGGGGTTTGACGACCCTCCCAAAGCCACCGGAAGCAGCGAAGATGTGCTTGCCGTCTACCGGCGGGTGCGTGATGAAATTCGGGAAAAGTTGGCTGAATTTTTTAAAAGCGAGTTAAATTGAAGCAAACGACGGATCTATTCAAGGCATTGGCGCATCGGACACGGTTGCAGATTATCTGCCTTCTCCTCGAAGGCGAGGTGTGCGTGTGCAAGATCATGCAGGTTCTTGACCTGCCGCAATCGACAGTCTCACGCCATCTGGCCGTTTTAAAAAACGCCGGCCTGCTGGAAGACCGTCGTGACGGAACCTGGGTTCTTTATTCCCTGGCCAAGGGGCACGACACTCTGGTGGACCAGTTGCTGGATATGCTTGAAAGTCACCTTCCGAATACCCGGGAAGGAGCCATGGCGCGCAAAAATCTTCTGGATTCCATGGAAAAAAGGTACTGCTCATAAATATTTTCGGTCAATATATCCGAAAAAAGGGATATAGATTGTCCCCCATGGGAGAAAGGTGAAACGATGGACAGCCCGGACGAGAAGAACAAACAGACCCCGCAAAAAATCCTTCGCGATGTCATGCGACTGTGTGCCGATTGCGATACCTGCCGCACCATGATGGAAGAAGATTGCGCCTTTTTTCTCGAGCTTTACAAGCTCTGGGACCAGGAGCATGAGGATGGCATACCCATAACGGAAGAACAGCTCCGCTATCTGGCCGAACTCTGCACTCTCTGCGGGCTGTGCCCCTGCCAGAAAATCCCCATGGATGTCATGGAGGCCAAGAGCCGCTTTATCGAACGGGAAGGGATGCCGCTGGCGACCCGGTTGCTCAACGATGTTCCGCGCATGGCCCGGCTGTGTGGTGCTTTTCCCGATCTGGTCAAGGCGCTGCAATCGAACAAGGTCTCCGGCCCCCTGCTGCGTAAAGCCCTCCGCCTGCACCCCGATCGGGATTTGCCTTCTTTTCCAAAGGAGAATTTCTTCCAGTGGGCAAAGCGCCGGGGACTGGACCGGCAGCGATCAGGCAATCATCAGGTTGCCTACTTTGCCGGATGCACCGCCGGCTATCTGTTTCCCGCCATCGGGCGCAGCGTGGTGGAGATCCTGGAACACAACGGAGCGACGGTGTTTGTCCCGCCCCAACAGTGCTGCGGCATGCCGTTTCTGGCAGAAGGGGACCGAAAACGTACCCTGGAGTTGGCCGAGGCCAACATGAAAAAATTACTCGAAACCTGTCAAGCCGGCAACGACCTGATTTATTCCTGTCCCACCTGCGGTTTTTTTCTGAAAAAACTGCTCAAGGAAAAAGCCTATTATTCAGAAACATTTCAGAAATCGGTGAACGCGGCCGACGATGAATTCAAGGTGCCCGCCCCGGAAAAGGGAGAAGGGCAGTTCTGGCATCTGAAAAAGAACATGTATCATCATCTCCTGAAGGATGACGGCTATTTTGCCAGCATCGATCCCATGGCGCGGATTGAACTGGCTGATCATCTTTTCGATTTCGGCGTTTACCTGAAAAATCTCCTCGATAAAGGCAAACTCGCCACCGATTTTGCACCGATCCCGAAACGTATGGCCTATTTTGCTCCCTGCCATCTGCGGGAGCAGAAAATGGGGCGTCCCTACCTCGATCTTTTGAAACTGATTCCGGAATTGGACATCGAGGCCGTCGGCAGCGATTACGACTGTTGCGGCATGGGCGGGGTTTTCGGCTTCAAAGAGCATTTCCATGAAAAGTCGCTGGATCTGGGCGAACCGCTGATGAAAAAATTTCACGCTCATAATCCGCAGGCGATCGTCACGGACTGCATGAGTTGCCGTTTGCAGTTCAAGCACTGCCTGCCATATCCCGTTTACCATCCGGTCGAAGTGCTGGCGATGGCCTATGGTGGTAGCGCATCCTCTGAATAAGAGCGATACGTCAATACAAGCCGGGGCGAGGGGTACGCATTTCGTTTGCCCAAATTTTAAAGACCCCGGTGCAAAACCCGAAGGAGATTCATCCATGAACAATCAATCCGGCGCGTCTCCGGTAACCGAAGACACGCTTTCAAACAATTTTTTCAGTAAATTTCTCGGCATTAAAATCGGCCTGTTGCTGGTCGCATGGTTCATGCTCTATCGCCAGCTTTTACCCCTTTCACGTTTCCTGACTTATGACCTGTTCGGGTTGCGGGCGGAATCGCATTTGGGATCGGCGGTGGAATTCTTCCTGTACGATACCCCCAAGGTGTTGATGCTTCTGGTTCTGGTCGTATTTGGCGTCGGCATATTGCGCAGCTTCATCACGCCGGAATGGACGCGCAAAATCCTCGCCGGCAGGCGCGAAAGCACCGGGAATGTGCTGGCTGCCCTTCTCGGTGTGATAACGCCCTTTTGCTCCTGTTCGGCAGTTCCCCTGTTTATCGGATTCGTCACCGCCGGCATTCCGCTGGGGGTAACCTTTTCCTTCCTTATCTCCGCCCCGATGGTCAACGAAATTGCCCTGGTGCTGCTGTTCGGCCTGCTGGGTTGGAAGGTGGCCACCCTGTATTTCGTTACCGGCATCGTCATCGCCACGGTAGCGGGCTGGACCATCGGACGCTTGAAACTGGAAAGTCATGTGGAAGACTGGGTGCGGGAAATGCATGCCAACGCCGCGGCAACGCCTGACACGACCATGACCTGGGAAGAGCGGGTCGGTTTCGGCCTCGACGCCGTGCGAAACATCGTCGGCAGGGTGTGGCTGTATGTGGTCATCGGCATTCTGGCCGGGGCTGCTATTCACGGCTTCGTGCCGGAAAACTTCATGGCCGGTATCATGGGCAAGAGCGCCTGGTGGTCGGTGCCGGTTTCTGTGTTGATCGGCATCCCCATGTACACCAACGCCGCCGGCATGATTCCGGTGGTCGAAGCTCTGCTCGGCAAGGGCGCCGCGGCTGGGTACGGTGCTGGCCTTTATGATGAGCGTCATCGCTCTGTCCTTCCCCGAGATGGTGATTTTGCGCAAGGTCCTCAAACCGAGGCTCATCGCAACCTTCATTGGCGTCGTCGGAGTGGGTATCCTGCTCGTCGGTTACCTGTTCAATCTTGTCATTTAGTTTCCATCCGGAAACGGCCCTTTTCCGCCGTGGCGGCGTCAATCCGCAGGCTTGCTTGTACGGCGTACCGATGTACGCGTCCGCGCAACCCCTTGATTTCCTTGCCACAACGAAAAATTGCTCGTTTCCCATATGAAAACTACGCTGTATCCATCCGGAGTTTCCGGATGGATACTAGATAAATTTCTTGCTTCCCGTACGGAAACCATGCTGTGTTTATCAGCAGTTTTCGGATCGATACGATAGTATGCCAAAAGGCGTTCATTTTCCCTCTGCGGAGTATCCATTGTCGATAGACTGCCCGCTGTGCCGCCATGGACACACTGATTTTTACCATCGGGACGAGCGCCGTTCCTACCGTCAGTGCCGCCGTTGCGATCTTGTGTTTGTTCCGCCATCGGACCGTCTGTCTCCGGCTGAGGAAAAAGCCCACTATGACCTGCATGAAAACGATCCGTCTGATAGGGGCTACCGCCGCTTTCTGTCGCGGTTGTTCGAACCGATGCGAGAGCGTGTCCCGGTCCCGGCGCGGGGATTGGACTTTGGCAGCGGGCCCGGGCCGACCCTGTCGCTGATGTTCGCCGAGGCGGGGTATGACATGGCTCTCTACGATCCCTATTATGCGGCGGACAGTGGAGTGCTGCAGGGGCGTTACGACTTCATTACCGCCAGCGAGGTGGCGGAACATCTCTATCGGCCCGGTGCGGTCCTTGCGCAACTTCATGGTTTGCTGCGGCCCGGTGGCTGGCTGGGCCTGATGACCAAGCTGATATGCGACCGGGCGGCCTTCGCCACCTGGCATTACAGACGGGATCCCACCCATGTCTGTTTTTTTTCCAGCCGGACCCTGGCCTGGTGGGCGGAGCAGGCCGGTTGCGACATTTTTTTCATTGGCCAGGATGTCATCCTGCTGCACAAACCCCTGTCTTCCGCTTTTACATGAACCACTTTCCCTTCCGAGGTGGTCCCTTTGCACCTCAGCGGTGTTCATCAACAGGCATCGCCAGCCTTGCCTCAAATCCGCCAATGGATCTGCTTTCGTTAGCATTATCCATGATGGTGGTCTCGTGAATGCGGGAAAAAGCTTGCGCCGATGTTTGATTTGTTGTCGTGTAGCATTTATTATTGAACGAAGTTTGATGGTTCTACATGGTTCAGTCGCGGTTTTTGGATCGTTATGGGACTCCGCTGTGGTTGCCACTGGAAATTGATCTGCTTCCTCTTTTGAAAAGGTCACATGTCCGCAGCACGAAAAAACATAGCGCTGACCATCGGCCTTTATCTTCTTCTCGGCTCCGCCTGGCTTCTCGGACCGGTTTTTTTTCTGGGGCGGTTTTCTTCCGGCTTTGACTCAATTATTGTGTGGCAAACGGTCAAGGGGCTGGTGTTTGTGCTGGGGACCGCCGTCTTTTTCTACGTGGCCATGCGCAGCAATGCCGCAAAAGGTACGGTCGCGGCGGCGCTTTTGGACGGTGCTTCCGCGGACTCCCCGGACCGTAAAGGTCTTTCTTCCACCAGTTACCTTCGTCCCTGGGCGCCGCTGGGAATATTTCTGGTCATGATCCTGGTGCTTGCCGCGTCCGGGGCCGCTGTCTATCTGCAGGCATCGCGGACCGTGCGTGCCAATGCCCGCACCGCATTGCGTAATGTGGCCGGCTTGAAGGCCCGGCAGGTCGATGCGTGGCGCAAGGAGCGGCTGGGGGATGCCCGAACCATTACCTACGATCCGGTTGTCATGGCGTCATTCAGGGCGTGGCTGGCGGATCCCGCAGGTACAACCGCGGCCCCGGAGCGTATCCTCCGCAGGCTGGATGCCTTTCGCAAGGCGTACGGGTACCATGCCCTGCTGCTGTTTGACAGCCGAGGCGTTCTGCGGGTTGGAAGATCGGACCATGAAGCGGTTTTTACCGGAAATGCGTTGCTGAAAAAAGCCCTGCAGCAGGGTCGTCCGATTTTTTCGGCCGCATATGTTCCGCAAGACGGATGTCCGCAGGTTGTCGATTTCGTTGTGCCGTTGCATGCCGAGGTTGCTTCCGGTGCGGAAGTTTTCGGTGCTCTCGTTTTTCGCATGGCTCTCGAAAACGAGCTGTTTCCCGATCCCCAATGGTTGCCCGCCGATATTCAAGGCGCCGAAACTTTCCTGGTTCAGCGTGAGGCGGGCGCGGTTCCGCTGGGGGTTCCGCTGTCGAGGGATGCTGGCCGGGGACCTGTTGTCAACCCTGACCAACAAGGCGAGTCTTTCCATTCGTTTTTTTTGCGTGCTTTGCGGCAAGGGCAGGCGGATATTGTGGATCACCACGGTATGCCGGTTCTCGCCGTGCTGGAAAAAGTGCCCGATTCGGATTGGCTGGTTCTGGCCAAGGTCAACCGTGTCGAAGTCGAGCGACCTCTCAAGCGTCTCGGTGCCGCTTCAGGCATGGCGGTGCTGTTTCTGATTGCGGCTTCGGCCGCCGGCATCGTGCTGTGGTGGCGACAGCAGATGGCGGGGTTCGCCGTGGCCAGACTCCGGGAACAACTGCAGAGGCAGGCGCTGCGCAAGCACCTGGAGTATTTGACCCGGTTTGCCAACGATATCATTCTGCTGCTCGATGGCGAGGGCACGGTCGTCGAGGCCAACGACCGCGCCATCAGCAGTTACGGTTACCCTCGCGAAGAACTGATCGGGAAGCACGTCCGCGAACTGCGGGCTCCGGATACGCTGGGCGATTTCGATGCGAGGTGGAAGGATGCTTACGATGGCGGGGTGCTGTTCGATACCGTTCACCGGCGGGCGGACGGCAGCTGTTTTCCGGTGGAGGTCAGCGCCCGGAGGGTGGAAGCTGACGGACGCGTCTGGTGCCAATCGATCATTCGCGACATCAGCGAGCGCAAGCACGCCGAGCAGCGTATCCAGAACCTTACCCGGCTTTACAATGTCCTTAGTACAACAGGAAACCCCCCGGCTTTGCCGGGGGACCTCAGAAGTTTGACAGTTCCGGGAGTAAATGAAAGCCTCCCGTCTGTGAACCGCTCAAAGTTCTCAGAGAAGGAGGCTTTCGATGAA
>Ga0265295_1001665_pt1 | contig 38212 bp, 29 predicted proteins | sample Munlansysbiofilm_FD_192503 | JGI IMG/M metagenome (GOLD analysis project Ga0265295, IMG submission 192503) | Leachate microbial communities from a municipal landfill in Southern Ontario, Canada - Methane capture system biofilm | ecosystem: Engineered > Solid waste > Landfill > Unclassified ... | reverse complement strand
AGAAAATGAGTTTTCAGAAGATAATATAGTTATCATCGGTTACTCTAATGGAGCTAACATCTTAGGATCGATGCTTTATCATTATGGAAAAATATCTAACGGAGCAGTTTTGATGCATCCTATGATTCCAATTAAAAATTTTCCAGTTGCAAATCAAAATGAAGGTAAAATATTAATTACTTCCGGTATTAATGATCCACTGGTATCAAATAGTGAGACAAATGAATTAGTAAATATCATGAGTCAAGCTGGCGGAGAAGTAATACACTTAAGCTTTAGCGAGGGACACAGTGTATCATTAACAGAATTGAACGAAATTAAAAAATGGTATAATAAATTATAGAAATCTATCTTAAGATAGGTTTTTATTTTTTTCTTTCTTGTATATTTTAAACTGATAATATAAAATGAGACCTATAAGCAATTAATTAAAAGGAGATAGACGTGAAATATAAGACTTTGATAGATCAAATGACCTTAGAAGAAAAAGCCAACTTTATGTCAGGTAAAGATTTTTGGACTACTGAAAGTTTAGAGAGACTCGGTATACCAAGTATTTTTCTTTCTGACGGACCTCACGGATTAAGAAAACAGAAAGAATCTCCAGATCATGCAGGGCTTAATGAAAGTCTTCCTGCTACATGTTTTCCTACAGCCACAACTGTAGCTAACAGTTGGGACACAGAATTAGCAGAAACGTTAGGTAAATATCTTGGAAATGAGGCTAGAGCTCAAAACGTAAATGTTTTATTGGGTCCAGGAACAAATATCAAAAGAAATCCTTTGTGCGGAAGAAATTTTGAATATTTTAGTGAAGATCCTTTACTGGCAGGTAAATTGTCAGCTGCTTATATTAGAGGTATTCAATCCACTGGCGTTTCTGCTTGTTTAAAACATTTCGCCGCAAATAATCAAGAATTCAGAAGAATGGTTGTAGAATCTGTAATAGATGAAAGAGCATTGAGGGAAATCTATTTAAAGCCATTTGAAATTGGGATAAAAGAGGGCAACTTAAAATGCCTTATGTCTTCATATAACCGTTTGAACGGTGATTATACTAACGAGAACATCCATTTAATGAGGGATATATTAAGAAACGAATGGAATTATGAAGGTGTGGTTGTTACTGACTGGGGCGGTTCAAATGATAGAGTCAAAGGTTTGATAGCAGGAAACTCTTTAGAAATGCCATCAACTTCAAAAGAAACCAATGAACAAATTGTTGAAGCCATTAAGAATGGTTTGATTGATGAAAGTATCCTTGATGAAAACTTGGATTTGCTTTTAACGCTAATATTTGACACTAAAGATATTAATAACTTAAATGAAACATTCGATATTGAAGAGCATCATCTAATGGCAGAAAAAGTTGCACTAGAATCGATGGTTTTGTTAAAAAACAAAAACAATATATTACCTTTAAGTAATAAAGCCAAAGTTGCCATCATTGGTGATTTTGCAAAGAATCCGAGATATCAAGGGGCCGGTTCATCAATCGTTAATCCGACAAAACTTGATGATACAATCTCTATAATTGAGCAATTTGACATTAAGTATATTGGATATGAACCTGGCTTTAACAGGTATGGTAAGAAAAATAATAAGTTAAAAAGCAAAGCCATAAGCCTTGCTACGAATTCTGACGTGATTCTACTTTATCTTGCCTTAGATGAGTATAGTGAAGTAGAAGGAATGGACAGAACAAACATGTCTTTACCTGAAAATCAGCTTATGTTACTTGAATCACTACTGAAACTAGACAAGAAAATCGTAGTTGTTCTAGCTTGCGGCAGCGCTATAGAAATGCCTTGGGCAGATAAGGTAGATGCGATATTGCATACTGCTTTAAGCGGACAAGCTGGCGCTAAAGCGGCTCTAAAAATTTTGACGGGAATTGAAAATCCTAGCGGCAAACTTTCCGAAACATATGCAAATAAGCATGAAGACTATCCGAGCTCACCATACTTTCCGGGAAAAGAGGAATCTTCAGAGTATCGTGAAAGCATTTTTGTTGGTTATCGTTATTTTGATTCCAATAATCACTTAGTAAGATACCCTTTTGGATTCGGATTATCATATACAAACTTTCTTTACAGTAGTTTGAAATTAGAAAGCAATAAACTTACTTTCAATTTGAAAAATATCGGGGATAGAACCGGTAAGGAAGTAGTCCAAGTATATATCCGAGCAATTGATTCTAAAGTATATCGGCCATTTAAAGAACTTAAAGCTTTTAAAAAAGTTGAAATCAAACCTAATGAGACTGCGTTGATAGATATACATCTCGAAGATGACATGTTTAAAATTTATGATATCGAAACTAAATCTTGGGTTATAGAAGAATTAGATTACGAAATAATGGTCGGATCATCTTCAAAGGAAATTCATTTAAAAACAACAATCTATAAAGAGGGAATAACTTTAAATCCTAACTTAAACGAGACCATAATACCTTCATACTACTCTCAAAAGATAAAAAATATCAGTAAAGACGAGTTTGAGATTTTATATGGAAAGCAACTTCCTAACCCTAACACGTTCTTTTATAAAAAGAATCGTTTGATAGTTAATTATAATACTACTGTTTCATACTTGAAATATTCTAAAGGTTTTACAGGTAGAATGGTGTATTTAGGGATAAAGACAATAATTAAGTTCTATAACTTAACAAACCAAAGAGAGAAAGCTAACTTCCTAATAATGGGAGTTCAACATCTGCCTTTACGTGGGTTGGCAAGAATGTCAGCTGGAAGGATTAGTCACGGACAACTTGATGGGCTAATCATGATGTTTAATGGAAACTTTTTTAAAGGTTTTAAGAAATATCGTCAAGAAACAAAAATCAAAAAAAATAAAGCCGCTTAAGATTGCGGCTTTTTGCTTGCTTCTGCATTAATATCTTTAATGAATAGTCTTTTAATATTTTGTATTCTACCAAACACTATTACTTTGTCTTCGTTAAGTATAACGTCATCTTTTGTAACGTTTGCATTTGTTTCTCCATCCCTTATAATGGCTAAAACGTTAACCATATAGGTTTTTCTTATATTGCTGATTTCCAGAGTGGTATCTTCCAAAACTTCTGGAACACGCAATACTTGAACTTGAGTAATCGAGTTTTTCCAACATTATCTAATACTTCAATAATATTTACGCCACTACCGTAAATAAATCGATTGGTAATTCTTTCGACAATTCCTCTAAAAAGTCTTTCAAATACTTTCGATTTTTTTAGAATATAAACTAGTATAAAAAAAGCACCAATTACTAAAAAGAACTTAAGAACATCTGATGAATTTGCACTTCCTAAGGTTATAAATACGTTGACTAAAACGGAAATAACAGTAACATTAAGAATAAAACCGGAAAGCATAGTTATATTAGCGATTCTTCTTCTAACTCTTGAACTTACGATCAACTCAGCTTCTTGAGTGGTAAAACCGCTATTGGTAAATAATGATATCACTTGAAATCTTGCTTTATCATTTGTTAGTCCAGTCAATCTAAAAATGATAGTGAATATTTCAATAAAAATAACATAAACCAGAATAATTGATAAACCCATTAAAATTAATGCATTAATCCCCATATCTTCACCCCTTATATTCTATTATATCTTTTTATCAACTATTTTATAAGTATTTGAAAGAAAAAATATAATAAACAAATAAAGACCTATATACTTAAAAACAAACCCTAAGTGTGGTATAATATTATCGAGATTAAATTTGAAAGGAGCTTTTTTATGAAATTAGAAAAAAGAACTGAAACATTAAAGTCAGTTAGAGAAAGTAATAAAATACCGGGGGTTTTATTTGGCAAAACAATTGAGCCGGAAGCAATTCAAATTGATGAGAAGGATTTTAAAGAAGCATTTAAGAATTTCGGTTTAACCCAGACTTTTGAAGTCAAGTTAGGAAGAAAGAAGCATAATGTATATATCAAAGATATTCAAAGACATCACATTAATCACAATCTATTTTTAAATGTTAAATTATTAAAAGTTGTCGAAGGCGATTTAATCCATTCACACTTACCAATTCATTTGCTTGGTAAAGAGAAGATCGAAAAACCAGGTATCATTGTCCAACTACTTTCTGACAGTATTGAAGTTGAGTACGGTATTGGTAGTTCAATTAATCATATTGATTTAGATGTTTCTAATCTAAAAGTCGGTGATTCTGTTACTGTAGGAGATTTAAGTATTCCTGAAGGGATAAATGTGCTTGATGACCATGATAAGGCAGTTTTAAATGTCAGTGAAACTAAATATGTTGAAGAAGAACAAGAACCTGAAGAAGAAGTAGACGCAATGGATGTTGAAGTTATCACTGAAAAAGATAAAACCAAAGATAAAGACAAAGAATAGTTAGAATATAAAGAAAGCTAGTAAACGATAAGGTTTACTAGCTTTTTTTAATTAACATAATCTTCAGGTCTTCCCCAAATTAGAGCTACCAAATCAGGCCTATCAACAAAAGGATTACGATTATTTTGATAAGTGTAAATTAGTTGATTCCTAAGAATCTCTCTTTCAGAAACTGGATCTTCTTCATGCCATCTCAATAGATCATCTAGATCACCATATAAAGGTAGTTTAGATAATTTGTCTGAATCAGGATTATTGATTAATTCCAAATCAACCATGTCTCCCTCTTCGCCCTCGTAGCGAACTGCCATATAAAACAACATTCTTGCGACATCGCCTTTTACTTCATCTCTTGGTTCAAAATCCCATGCGTTACATGTGTAATTGCCATAACCAACATGTTCTACATCTGTATCGTCTCCATCATTACAATCTTCAAACATTCGATTATTCTTTATAGAGTTCATTGTTCTTTCTTCAGACACTAAATGGTGCAAATCAGTGTGAGCTCCCATCGCTAAAACTGAAGTGGTACCCTCTTTGATTTCAAAGTCACCTCTAGATTTAGACCAAACATGCTCGCGGTTCCATTCAATAGTCTTAAGTTCTCCCTCAATTTCCATTTCGCAGAAATCCGGAGGATTGGTTGTATCTTGACAGTCTTTATACCAAGAATAATCTGAATAGAATAATAAGACATTATCGTGATTATCAGGATCTTCATCCAGTATTTTTAATAAATCCCAAACATCGGTTTCGTCATCTGTATATGGATATTCTGTATGATCGGTGATTATATCGTTTAGAGCTGCTTTTAATAAATCTCCTTCTAAACCATCGATTGAATCATAATATCCTTCAGGAATATACATTGAACCATCAATATTTTCGATGATTAAAACCGTATACAAGATTTCCGTCAGATTGCCCGCCTCATCAGTAGCCTGAATTTTAAAAGTTTGACTACCCGTTATTGAGATGTCAATTTCATTAACTATAGTTATTTCACAAGTTTCAGCATAATTATCTTCACAATAGATGCCGCTATAGTCGTAATCTCTATCTATTAGATGCTTATCTTTAAGTTGATCTGTTATGATTGTTGGCCCTTCATGGTCAATCAACCTTATAACGATCTTAGTTCCTAAATAATTGTCAATAGCAATAAAAACTCCGATTATTACCATGATTGCGACTAAAACTGTTCGTAATTTCTTATTCATTTAAACTCCTCCTATCATACCTTGTTTAGTCTATTTTAACATATATCTTAATAAAAAAACCCAACGATTTAGTCGTTAGGAGTTTTACGATAATCACTTGGAGAAAATCCAGTGACTTTTTTAAATGAATTAGAAAAATGAGAACTATTAGCAAAATTAAGTAATACGGCAATATCAAGAATATTGTAATCTGTTTGTTTCAATAAGTTCTTTGCTTCACTTATCTTAGTATTAATAATATATTCTGATATTGTCAATCCCATTTCCTTTTTAAACAGTCTAGAAAGGTGCTCTTTAGTAATGAATAACTCTTTGGCAATATCATCTAAAGATATTCTGTTTGTAAGATTCTTTCTAATGTACAAGATAATCTTTCTGATATTGCTGCTATAATTACCTAATGTATATTCTTTAACAGCTTTTGCATAGGTCAAGAGGATTTTGTGAGCTACGTTTTTGATTTCACTAGAAACACTGATTTTACTAATATGAAACTTCAGATTATTGGATATTTTATATGCTAGCATTTGATCAATACCGGCTTTTATAGCCTCTCGATTACAAAGAGCATCAAAAATCATCAGATTCGTTTTCATGTTGGTGAAAGAGTTATTCCTATAAATTAGATGTTGACTAGATAATTGTTGAAAATCTATGGAATTAGCCGATTCTACATCACCGTTTTTAACTATATTTAGTAAGGTTTCTTCGATAATGTTACTGTTTTCAATGTTTTTAATAGTATAGTTTTGGAAAGGAACTTCATCCGGATTAGAGCTGCTAAGTTTTTTTAGTTGCACATTATAAATTTTCATTGAATCAAGGTTAATTTCTTCATAATTCATTAATATGTTACTTAACATGCTTTGTTGAGGCTCGGTAAGAATTTTTAGGTTGTTATAATAATTTTCAACCATTTTTGATTCCTCATTAATAAAGCGATAAGACAAAATGATTTGATCAATGTGATTTTCAAAATCATCGCTAATTAAGAAGGGACCGAAAACAACATTTTTGTTAGATATGAAATAACATAAAAAAGCAAAACCATAGTTATCTTGAATTCTTAAGACTTTAGAGTCTTTGTGGTTTTCAACAATGGTTTGTTTTTCCAAATTCAAATCATTTACAAAAACTTCAGGCAAAACTGGGTAGTCAGTTTCATAGATTTTCTTGTTATCTTCATAAATGGAAAAAGAGATATTTGTCAAGTAGTAAATATTATAGGTAATCTTTTCTAATTTCATTTTTTCACCTTCTTAACAATTATAGAAAAAAATGAAAACGATGTCAATATAATATTTGCAAAAGTTAAAATTTTGTATATTCGAGAGATATAGTTCATTTTTATGGATATAATAAAAAAAGATCGCTAAAATAAGCGATCTTTAATAGGAATTAAATTACAAAATTACCGTTTTTAAATATTTGAACTTCCTTACCGTCCTTTGTAATTCCGACGATGTTCATATCTTCACTACCAAACATAAAATCAGAGTGTGACATGGAATTGTTGTAACCATATTTTTCAAGTTCCTTAATATCCATTGAAGTTCCACCTTTAATATTCATTGGATATGCTCTTCCTAATGCTAAGTGACAAGATGCATTTTCATCAAACAAAGTATTAAAGAAAAGAATATTTGCTTGAGATATAGGTGAATTATAACTAATCAATGCAACTTCACCAAGATAAGAACTACCTTCGTCAAATTCTAAAAGGTTTTTAAGCGTAGATTTTTCTTTTTTTGCATCATAGCTTACTACTTTTCCGTCTTTAAACTCTAACCAGAAATCTTCGATTAGATTACCTTGATAGTCAAGAGGTTTTGTTGCTACAACCTTTCCGTTTACGCCATACTTATGGGGCATTGTGAAATTCTCTTCGGTTGGAATGTTAGGGTTAAATACCACGCCTGTAGTTGCTTTTTCTTGACCGCCAGACCAAACATGATTTTCAACCAATTTTATTGTTAAATCAGTACCTAATGAGTTGGTAAAGTGTAAAGAATCGAATTGATAATCATTAAGAATCTTATTGTGATTGATTAATGATTTATTATGTTTGTTCCACTCTTCAATTGGGTCTGTTTGTTCATTTACTCTCGAAGCGTTAAAAATAGCTTGCCATAATGCTTCATCAGCTTCTTGCTCTTCCATATTAGGAAATACTTTCTTTGCCCAAACAGGATTTGATGCTGCGATGATAGTCCATTGACTACGATTGCCCATCATGTGTTCACGATAAAAATTTAAAGCTTTGCTTGAAGCGATTCCTGCGGCTTGCATCTTATTTGGATCAACACCCTTGTTAGCTCCAGGGATTGGAGAAACAATAGAGATGACACAAGCACCATTATCCACAAAATATCTCATTCTATCAATTGAATATTGAGGTATATCAGATAGAGTTTCTATAGTTTCGTACTCATAAGAGTAACGGCCAACCAGTTCATCTCTCCAATTGATAATAACTCTTCTTGCACCAGCTTCATAAGCTTTTTTTACCACTTTTCTAGCAATATCAGCTGCTTGGGTCGGAGCGTTAACTACAACAATTTGGTCTTTTTGAACGTTTGCACCAATTTTAACAGCTAAATTAGCTAATTTTTCTACTAAAATTTCTTTTGGCATTTTTTTATATCCTTTCTAATCAATTCTAGCATTAATTATAACATGTAATTATTATTTTATAAAAGATTTGTTTTAGTTTCATATGGCATATTGTCATAATATATAAAAAAAATCCTTTTATGGTATAATTTAAATAAGTAAGACTATTATATTATATATATTTTGATTGGAGAATTGATTATGGACGAAAGAACTTATGTTAGTTGGAATTTTATTGAGAATTTTATGATTAAGGCTTTTAATAAAATGGGGGTTCCTGAAGAAGATGCCAAAATATGCGCTGATATTTTGATGGAAAGCGATAGAAGAGGAATCGAAAGCCATGGAGTTAACCGTTTTAAACCAATTTATATAGATCGGATAAAAGCTGGCATTCAAAAACCTATTACTAAAATAGATGTCTTAAGAGAAACAGCTACTACAGCGGTTTTCGATGCTAATGACGGCATGGGGATGGTAGCTAGTTATAAGGCAATGAATCTAGCTATTGAAAAAGCTAAAAAATACGGTATGGGAATGGTTGTAGTAAGAAATTCTACTCATTACGGTATTGCCGGTTACTATGCAACTATGGCTAGTCAAGCTGGTATGATAGGCATTACAGGAACTAATGCAAGACCATCAATCGCACCAACTTTTGGTGTTGAAAATATGCTTGGAACTAATCCATTAACATTTGGAATTCCAACAGATGAAGATTTCCCTTTCGTGCTTGACTGCGCAACCAGTATTACTCAAAGGGGGAAAATAGAATATTTCGCAAAAATAGGTAAAGATACACCACAAGGGATGGTTGTTGGTAGAGATGGGTTAGCGAAAACCGATTCAAATCAAATTTTGAAAGATTTGGTCAATAATCAAGCAGCCTTAGCTCCTCTAGGAGGTATTGGGGAAGAATTGGCTGGATATAAAGGCTATGGCTATGCAACTGTAGTAGAAATATTGAGTGCAGCCTTACAAGCTGGAAGTTTCTTGAAAATGCTAAGTGGAAAAGATGAATCTGGAAATCTAAAGCCTTATCACTTGGGACACTTTTTTATTGCAATAGATACAGAAGCATTTATGGGTCTCGAGAGTTTTAAAAAGACTGCAGGCGATATTTTAAGAGATCTTAGAAATAGCGAAGTAGCACCTGGTGAAGAGAGAATATATACTGCCGGAGAGAAAGAATATTTGATTTGGCAGGAAAGAAAGGATAAAGGAGTTCCTTTAAATCAAGCTTGCAAAAGTGATATTATAAAAGTCAATGATATGCTAGGTTTAAATATTGAATTGCCTTTTTAATTAAAACAATGGGTAAATACGATGAAAATATTAAGAAACTAACAAAAATTCAATATCATGTGACACAAGAAAAAGGTACTGAAAAACCCTATGATAATGAGTACAACTCTGAGTTCAGAGATGGGATTTATGTAGACATAATATCCAAAGAAGTATTGTTTTCTTCTAAAGATAAGTTTGATTCTCATTGTGGGTGGCCATCATTTACCAAGCCTATTAAAGGTGAAGTAGTAAAAACAAAGTATGATTTTTCTTTTGGAATGATAAGGACTGAAGTTAGATCTACTGATGCTGACAGTCATTTAGGCCATGTTTTTGACGATGGGCCAAATGGCAATTTAAGGTATTGTATTAATTCCGCTTCTTTAGAATTTATACCCAAAGAGAAGATGGAAGAAAAAGGTTATGGTAAGTATTTGAAACTATTTGAGGAGGACTAGAAGTGAGTGAGCGTCTTAAGAATAACAGACAGGCAATAAAGCCAAACTGGTTAGATTTATATATCGTAGAAAGCGCTAAAAGGCAAGGGTTAGAAAAGCCAAAACAGTTTCTTAGTGTATCTGATGAAAATGTAAAAATATCACTTGATACTGAGTTTCCTAACATCAACCAAAAAACATTATCTGATGTTATAAAATCAAGAAGAAGTTTGAGGGAGTACAATGACTCCTACTTCACTTTTGAAGAATTTTCTTACCTGGTATGGGAAACATGTAGAGTCGATATTATAAGAGAAAATGCAGTTTTCAGAACGATACCTACAGCAGGAGCAACAAATTCCATGGAGACATATGTGTATGTTAATCGGGTTGAAAAACTTAAAGAAGGAATATATCTTTATCTACAAGATACACATCAATTGGCTTTAATAAAAAGAGATAAAAACTTGAGTTCTTTGGTTAATGATTCTTTACTAAAACAACTTAGAAATGCTCAAGCTGTTTTTTTCTTTACTACAGTACCAGCTAGAACTGAATATAAGTATGATTTTTGTGCACATAAAATGATTGCCATAGAAGCTGGTCATGCTTGTCAAAATCTATCTTTAGCAGCTGAAATCATCGACTCAGGAGTATGCGCTATTTGTGCTTATGATCAAGCAAAAGTTGATGCGGTTTTGGGTATTGACGGAGATGAACAGTTCACAATATACTGTGCTACTGTAGGTAAGAAGAAGTAATCAAAACTTAAAGGGGAAACTATCTATGAAAATTAGTGATATTGAGTATCGTACGCTCAAAGAAGTTAATGAAATGCCAAGATTTGATTTAAAGTCGATGCCAAAAAGAGCAAAGTGGTATCTTCAAATCGTTGCTTGGCTATTAAGCATACCGGAAACTTTCATAAGAAGAGTGAAAATAGTGAAAGTGAACATGGATAAAGTAAAAGGACCTTATATATTGCTTTGTAATCATAATAGTTTCTTTGATTTTAAAGTAGCTACTAGAGCCTTCTTTCCACGCAGAGCTAATTATATAGTAGCAGTAGATGGTTTTATAAATCGAGAGAAGCTGATGAGAAACGTCGGATGTCTGGGTAAAAGGAAGTTCACGTCTGATCCTGCTATAGTAAGACAACTTAAGCATACATTAGAAGTAAATAAATCAATTGCGGTTATCTATCCGGAAGCTAGATATTCTTTAATCGGCACAACGGCTATTCTACCAGAAAGCTTAGGTAAACTAATAAAGATGTTTAAATATCCCGTTGTTACTTTGATATCTCATGGACACCATCTTCACGAACCTGTTTGGAATTTAATAAAAAGAAAAGTCCCTGTTAAATCAGTAATGACATATTTATTTACCAAAGAGGATTTAGAAGCACTTACAATAGATCAAATCAATTCTAAAATAAAAGGAGCCTTTTATTACAATGACTATGAGTATCAGGTAAACAACAATATTAAAGTCAAAGGTGATAATCGCGCAAAAAATCTTCATAAGGTTTTATATAAATGTCCTCATTGTTTAACTGATTATAGCATGAACAGCGAAAACAATAAGCTTTTCTGTGAAGAATGCCATCATGAATATCATGTAGACGAGTACAATAGATTAAATGAATTAAATGGTGAAACAATCTTTAATTTCATACCTGATTGGTTCGAATGGCAAAGAGAAGAAGTAAGAAAAGAAATTGAAAATAAAGACTATGGATCAACAATTGAAGTAAATATTGATTCGTTGCCAAACAGCACTGGATATTACAGATTGGGTAAAGGAAAATTAACACATAATGAAAAAGGGTTTCTATTAGAAGCTGAATTGCAAGGCGAAAAGTTAGAAGTTCATAAACCTGTGTTAACTAACTATGGAGTACACATAGAATATGATTATTTTGGCAAAGGCGATTGCATAAGTTTTTCTACAAATGATGACACTTACTATCTATATCCACTAAATCAAAAATTATCAGTTACAAAATATCATTTCGCAGTTGAAGAACTTTATAAATTAGCAAATGAAAAATCTACTCAGAGCGAGTAGATTTTTTTAATAATAAGCGATATGTCCTTGGCATCGGGTTTCAGTTCCAATTTGGTAGAATCCATCTTTCTTTAAGATGATTTGACCATTTCCAAAACCGCCAATTCTTTTTTCTATTTTTACATCATGACCACAATGTTTTAAAAACTCGATTGCTGATTCATTGTAAGCTGGTTCTAAAGCAACAGTCTTTAACTCATCCCATCTAAATCTAGGAGCGTCTAAAGCAGCTTGAGGGTCCATTTTAAAGTCAATCATATTCATTAAAACTTGTAGATGACCTTGTGGTTGCATGAAACCTCCCATAACTCCAAAAGGACCGACTGGAAGATTATCTTTCATCAAGAAACCTGGGATAATCGTGTGATATGTTTTCTTATTTGGCATTAGACAGTTATCGTGGTTTTCATCTAGTGAAAAAGTGTGACCGCGATTTTGCATAGAAATGCCAGTTTCATCAATTACAATTCCACTGCCAAATCCCATGTAGTTACTTTGAATAAATGATACCATATTTCCATCTTTATCTGCAGTAGCTAAGTATACTGTGCCGCTTTTCTTGTAATCAATCGGATTATGGACTAATGCTTTATCAGTAATATCTTTTCTTCTTAAACTTGCATATTCTTCACTTAAAAGATATTTTGGGTTCATTTTCATAAACTTAGGATCTGTGACATATTTCATAGTGTCTGAAAAAGCGATTTTTATAGCTTCTATTTGTTTGTGGAAAGTTTCAGGATTATTATAATCATATTCTTGATCTTTAAGTAGGTTCAAGGCCATTAATGCTGTGATACCTTGACCATTTGGCGGAATCTCCAAAACATCATAGCCTTTATAGTTAACTGATATTGGTTCAACAAATTCAACATCATAATTAGCTAAATCTTCCTTATCAATAAAACCATTATGTTTTTTCATAAATGAATCAATCTTTTCTGCTAAGTACCCTTTATAAAAACTATCGCTGTTGGTATACCCGATTTCTTCTAAAGTTTTAGCTATTAGTTCATTCTTGAATATGTCTCCTGATTTATAATACTTATCTCCGTTTTTGAACACTTCAAAAAAATGTTTAAATTCATCGCCTTTATTTTGTTCTTCATAAGCTCTAATAGAGTTTTCAAAGTAGATTCCTACATTATGGCCTATAGAATATCCTTCTCTAGCTAGTTTAATAGCTGGTTCTAATACTTCAATTAGACTTAAATTGCCAAACCTCTCTATCAACCTAGCCCATGCCTTTGGAGTGCCGGGAACAGTTATGGGAAGTACACCAAATTTAGGCATTTTTTCATGTTTTAAATTTTTAACTTTTTCTATTGAGATATTTCTAGAACTACGCCCTGAGCCATTTAATCCATAAATCTTATTTTCAAAATAGATGATTGCAAAAGCATCGCTGCCAATACCGTTGCTGCAAGGTTCAACAACAGTTAAACAAGCAGCTGTAGCTACTGCTGCATCAACTGCATTACCACCTTTTTTTAATATTTCTAATCCAGCTTGAGCTGCTAACCCTTCAGATGTAGCAACTACTCCGTTTTTAGCATATGTTGCTTGTCTTCTACTTAAAAAATTATTCATAATTCAATCCTTTTATATTATTGGTCCTTCTTGAAAAATGGTAAGTCATCAATGTTATAAGTGTGTGCTAATGGTCTCTTATTTTTTTCAAAGAAAATTCTTAACTCGTTATTATGAACGATAATTAACTGTAAAATAACATTTACAACAATAAAAATAGTTCTGAATAAAAAGAATGTATCAACAGTTCTGTCAATAGCTACAGGATCAGGTCCGAAAAAGTTTGTGAATAAGTTTAAAATGTATGGTTGATATAATGAAAAGAAAACGAAACCATAAACTGCAAACCACATAAAACTTCTTTCATTAAGTTTATAAGTCTTGTTTTGTAATACAACACCAAAAGCAATTAAGGCTGTTACAAAAGATCCAAAAAACGATATTATACCGAATAAGGAAAATGATAATCCGGAAAACTGATATAACATAAAAAAGCCAAATAAACTAAAAATTTGCATAGCATGATAAGCTGTTATCATTTTCGATTCTCTGTAAAAAATAAGACTTATAACATTAAAAGGTATGTATGTTAAAAACATTACAATGAAATAATATTCACCTATATAATTATATTGAGTTAAAACAGCGGTCGCAATACCAGCAATCGCTATAAAAATCCATACAAAAATTTTTCTAACTCCAAAAATCATGTTAATCACCTCGTCATTATTAAATGATACCATAAAAAATCATGATTTTCTATATTAATCAATTACGGATATGATAAAATAGCAATAAGGTGATTAAAATGTATGATAAACTAATTGATTTAATTAATAAGACAGAAAAACCCATAACGAAATATGATTTTATCGAAGCATATGAGAAATTGGGTATTAAAAGCGACTCTTTACTTGAAGTCCATTCTTCCACATCAGCTTTTGGATATATAATTAACAAAGAGTACGATATTTGTGATAGTTTAGTTGAAACCGTCACAAAAGGAGTAATCATTATGATGGGTCATACCGGCGAATTTTCAGATCCAAGCGAATGGGTCAACCCACCAGTGCCAAAGGAATGGCATTCAATGATTAATCGACATAGGAAGCCTTTTGATAAAGATTTGTTTATTCCCGAAAGGATAGGAAAGGTTGCTGCACTTTTTTCAAGATACAAAAATGTTCAAAGAACAAATCATCCAACTCAATCAATGTCAGTTTTAAACAATACAGATGATCCATCTTGGTTGGAGCATGATTTAGATGATACTAAAACACACAATCCACTATCTAAATTGGCTAAAAGCAAAGGCAAGATTCTTTTTATTGGGACAGACTTTAGTTCTTGTACATCAATTCATTTGACAGAGCATTTAAGTCCTTATTCAACAAAAAAAGTATACGACTATCAAAGATTAGATGATTTAAAACAGATTGAGGATATATTGGTTACGCTTAAGTATATTGATGATGATGAAGTTGATAATTTTAAAGAGATAAAAAAACAATACATAGAAAAATATACTGACACAGAATACCTTAAACAAGTGAAACTTGGATTTGGTGTTATTACTTTAATCGATGCTGAGAAGTTATTTGAAGTAGCCGAAGCTTTTCATAGGGACTTTAGAAAATAAAAAAAGACCTAAAAAATTTAGGTCGTTTTAGAAGATTTCATTTATTTTTTCTCTTCTAGTTTGAATGTATAACTATCCATTTCGTGGTAACGATCAAATAAGTATATTATTATAGCCTGAAGAATTGATATAATTACTTGAAGTATTACATAGATAACTTCTAAGACCACTAAAGCATCCGCAATGTCAGAAGCATTTGGCCCAAATATAGAAGCAATTAAATCTACAAGGAAAAAATTGTAGTATGATGCAAAGAAAAAATTAATTACTGAAAAAAACAAGAAGCAAAGTGCAATGAAACGGTTTTTGTTTGCTTGTAAAACAATTCCAAAAGCAATCATCATATTTATAACCGATCCAAAGAAAGATACTAAACCAACTAAACGTATGTTTGGAGAATTTAAACTATAGTATTGGATTAGACTCATAAAGACCCAAAAAGATAGTGTAGTGAAAATTGATAAAAAAGCGTATGATGATATTAATTTGCTTTCTCGATAGAAAACATAAACTATTACATAAAATGGAACATTTAAAACAAACGAAATCAAAGGATATATTTCGTTAAATACAAAGTAATATAAAATTAAATGCCCTACTAGTGATAAAATAATAATAGGTATGAATATATGTCTTTTCTTCATGATTTCACCTATATATTAATTATATCATAGACTTTTAAGCAAAAAAAACAATAGGAGGTATAATATTTGATGGAATTTAAGAAATCATTACCACCAGGAACTGTTTTTAATACTAGTGAGAAGAAAATGGCTACTAAAATCGACAAGATATACTTTAATTTAAATAAAGTAGGTATAAATGAGCCTATTTTAGATAGTCAAGTTTGGGTTAAAGTAAGTGGTCTTGGAGATAGTCAAAAGATAGTTGAAGAACTCAGAGCTGCCAATATTGACTATTTGGTTATTGAAGACATATTCAATTTAACCCAAAGAGCTAAAATTGAAGAAATTGAAAATGGTTTTTTAGCTGTACTTAAAATTACTAACTATAAAGACAATAAATTTACACACGAGTATCTATCGATTATTTTGAAAGATAACATGGTTTTTACTTTTGATGAAGACGATACCGGTATTTTAAACATAATTGAAGAAAGACTAGTAAGTAATCAAGGAAAGTTACAGTCATACCCAGCCAAGTTCTTATTCTACACAATAATTGATACATTAATCGATATCAACATTCTTTTTGAAAATGAAATTGGAAAACTGATAATTGATTGGGAAGAAAAAATTCTCATTGACAAAAAAAATGAGATCAACCAATTGCATCAAATTAGAAAAGAAGTACTGCTGATGAAAACTCATATCTTATCCTTCATTAAATCTTTGGAGTTTATAAAAGACATTTATAAACATCCAGCAATCTTAGATTTTAAAAAATACTATATGGATTTATTTGATCACTTGTACCGGTTAAGTGATCGATTGAATGTGGACTTGGAGAATATAAGGACATTAAATGATATCCATCAGAACAATATCAATGAGCGAACTAACTCAATAATGAAGATTCTTACAATATTCTCAGCCACTTTCATTCCATTGTCATTTATGGCTGGTGTATTCGGAATGAATTTCGTTTATATGGATATTTTTGCCAATCCTAATGGTGTTTGGATATTCGCAGGTATCTGTTTATCGATATTTTTAATCATGATTGGATTTTTTAAATATAAAAAGTGGTTTTAGGCAAAAAATATAAATATAAAAGCGCTCAATTTAGGTTTAATGAGCGCTTTTAAATTTTGAAAAAAATTTAAATTGATGCTATCTCGCTTACGATAGACTTGATAATTTCAACTGCAACATACATTTCTTTAACTGATGCATATTCAAATGGGCCATGGAAGTTATATCCGCCAGTACCAAGGTTTGGACATGGCAATCCCATAAAGGTTAATCTGGCCCCATCCGTACCACCGCGGATTGGTTCAATGATTGGATTAATGTTTTGAGCTTTGGTTGCTTTGATAGCGATATTAATTATCTCTGGATAATTGTCTAAGACTTCACGCATATTATAGTATGAATCACTAATATTAAGGACACAGGTATGTTCACCATATTTTTCATTAAGGTATTTGCAGTTCATTTTGAAATCTTCTTTTTGTTTCTCAAAAATAGCTTTGTCATGATTTCTTATTATATAAACAAGTTCTGTTTTTTCTACAGCACCATTTATCGAAATTAAGTGATTGAATCCCTCATAGTTTTCTGTAATTTCTGCTCTCATGAACTTAGGAAGTAAGTTATTAAACTCATAAGATAAGTCGATGGAACTTAACATTTTGTTTTTTGCAGATCCAGGATGAACTGATTTTCCATTAAGAGTTACTTTAGCTGTAGCTGCATTAAAGTTTTCATAGGCGATTTCTCCAACTTTTGACCCGTCAAGAGTATATCCGAAATCAGCATTTACCTTTTTAACATCAAGGAAACTTGTGCCATTGCCGACTTCTTCATCAGGTGTAAATACTATAACTATATCTCCATGTAGATAGTCCGGATTTTTCATTACAAATTCCGCAAAGTCCATTATTTCTGCAACTCCAAGTTTATCGTCAGCCCCAAGTAGAGTGGTTCCGTCGGTAACTATAAGATCATCTTGGATTTTATCGTTTAGGTTTGGGAATGTTTTTGGATCCAATACAATATTCTGTTCTTGATTTAGAATTATAACTCCACCGTCATAGTTCTTAATGATTCTAGCTTTGACATCTTTTCCGCTTGCATCTGGTGAAGTATCAACATGAGCTATTAAGGCTACTGTTTTAGCCTTTTTATCAGTGTTTGACTTTATCCTACCGATGACATATCCAAACTCATCAATACTAGCTTCTATGTTTAATTCTCTTAACTCGTTTAACAAGTAATTCAATAATACCAATTGTTTTTCTGTAGAAGGGTAGATTTCTACATCTGATTTTGATTGTGTATCAAATTTAACATAATTTAAGAATCTTTCCAATACGTTCATATTTTCCTCCTTAAGAATCATACAAGACCATTATAAAGGATATTTTAATAATTTTAAATAATTTTGTACACTTATCATCGATTTTATGTTTTATGGTATAATTATAACGAGGTGAAATGATGGCTGGATATGTTTTTCATAAACAAAGGTTTTCTGATAAAGTAGGTGTTGGGTTAGTTAGGTTTGCATTTAGGTTCAAAGCTGCAAGAGAAAGGTATAATTATAAGTTTAAGTTTGCTTTTACAAATACCCTATCAAAAAATTATTCATATGGTAAAAGAATAAATTATGAAATAATCGATATAAATGGAACTAAGACTGAAACAATTAATTACAAAGAAGAACCTACAAAATACGCTTTAATTCAGTTGCACGGTGGAGCATATGTATCCGGTTATAATGATACTTACAGAAAAGTTGCTAGAAAATATCTTGAAACTAATAGAAATTTAAAAGTATTTTCATTAAGATATTCTTTAGCGCCACAACATCCTTTTCCAAAAGCTTTGGAAGAGAGTGTTGAGCTATATCAATATATCCTTAATCAAGGGTTTAAGCCAAAGGAAATAATAATTGCCGGTGATTCTGCAGGAGGCGGACTATCCTTAGCTTTAGGTTTAAAACTAAAAGAAAAGCAAATACCTTTACCAAAAGCGATGATTGCAATGTCTCCTTGGACTGATTTAGCCGATGAAGGTGAATCGCATATTACAAACAAAGACAAAGACCCATTTTTTGGCAAAGGAACTATTCCGCTTGATAAACTGGCTTATACACAAGATTATGATTTGAAAACTCCATTGATTTCACCTAAGTATGGGGATTATAGTGATTTTAGCGATGTTTTACTGTTTGTCGGAAGTCACGAAATGATTGAATCTGACACAATTGATTTGCAAGACAAGATTGAAAATGGCACTATCCATGAGTTTGAAGGGATGTTTCATGTATTTCCGTTGGGGTTCAATAAAATGGCATCTTCAAAAGAAGCATGGAAACTTATAAACGGATTTATTAACTTACAAATGAGGGATTAATTATGAATAAAGAATCAAGTTACGATACTTGGTTTAGATTAGATAACTCAGGAAAAATCTTCCCAGAGGTATCTAATCATCGAGAGACAAACGTCTTTAGGGTTGCAGTAAGTTTAACTGAAAAGATTGATCAAGATTTATTACAGTTGGCTGTAGATGCAATCTTATCCAGGTATCCAATGTTTAAAGTAAAACTCAAAAAAGGACTATTTTGGAGTTATTTTGATTATAATTCCAAACCTTTTCACGTAGAAGAATTAAAACATTATGTCTGCGGAGAAATAAATCCAAAGAAGAATAATGGATATTTATTTAGAGTAATGTATAGAAATAATGACATAATTATTGAAATGTTTCATTCCTTAGCTGATGGAGCAGGAGTAATTATGCTTTTAAAGGCAATTACTTTTGAGTACTTGGTACTAGCCGGAAAGGATATTAAACCTGATAATTTAGTTCCAACAAAAAACCAAAGACCAAGTATGGAAGAATATGAAGACGCTAACTCTAAGTTCTATGACCGAAAAAACCGAAAACATATTCCTGAACAAAGAGCATATCGTATAAAAGGTACCCCTTTAGCAGAAGATTTGACGGGTTTAATATCAGGTAATATGTCAACTTCCGCAATGATTTCTCTTGCTAGAGAAAATGGTTTGACCATGACTGAGTATTTTACGGCTTTGATGATGTATACGATATATGTAACCCAAATTCAATATCGCGGCCACATTAAAAGCAATCAAGCCCCTGTTAAGATTTTTGTCCCAGTAAATTTAAGAAAGCACTTCCCATCGAACACATTAAGAAATTTCTCTAACTTTGTAAAAAGCAATATGGTTATGACAGAAGATGATATCACTTTTGAAGAATTAAAAGCCCTTGTAAAAGAACAATTTGAAAAGGGAATGACGAAATCTGAGTTGATTCGTAAAATGAGTGAAAATGTCGCTTTTGAAAAGAATGTCTTTCTCAGGTTCACGCCTTATGTATTAAAGAAATATGCTTTAAAAATCGGATATAACATGTTAGGAATGAAGCTTAACACCATGAGTTTAACTAATATTGGAAAAGTTGATTTTCCTGAATCGATGGAACCATATGTCGTTGATGTCACTGCAGCAGTATATGCAGGAAAATATAATACTTTAAACTGTTCAATCATTTCTTTTAAAGATCGTTTAAAAGTTACTTTTACGCGTTCAATCGTTGAAACAACTATCGAAAGAGAGTTCTTCCGTCACTTTACCAATTTAGGATTTGACATTACGATTGAAAGTAACTATGTGGAGGAATATTAAAATGAAATATTGTGATAAATGTAAAATTTCAATTGATACCAATAATAACTATTGTCCTCTGTGCCAACAAATACTTGAAGGAGACCAAAAGAAGGAGTTATCTGAAAAATACCCTGAATATGTTTCTGTTAACCGTAAAATATACCCAATCACCAAAAAGGTTATAATGTTCGTAACCATAGTATCGATTATTATCTTGCTTATTATTAATCTCGCGACGTTCAATGGCAGATGGTGGTCGTTGATACCTATTGGCAGTACGTTTTATTTTTGGGTATTAATTAGTGTAGGTGTATTTTCGAGACAAAACATTGCTTTTAAGTTAGCCTTTTTGACTTCACTTTTAATCGGTTTGTTAATTTTGATTGATGAAGCTACTTTAAAAGAAGGATGGTCCTATAACTATATAATGCCGTTATTACTTTTTACATGTAATCTAGCAATATCAGGTATTATTTTGATTAAAAGGATAGATTACCGAGATTATATCTTGTATCTATTAACGATTGTTATCTTGTCTTTAGTTCCAATAATCTTATTGTTTGTCAATATTATTAGTGAACCATGGCCAGCGATAATGGCTTTTGCCTTAGCTGTATCAATCTTATTTTTTATCATCTTCTTTTTCCCAAAATCTATCAAAGATGAAATCAAAAAAAGATTTCATGCTTAGTTGAAATCTTAATCATAATTTACGCTTAAAAACTATTTGTTTTAGCCAATATTCAATATTTTATCCAATTGTAGAAATTTAAAAAAAATCAAGAAATTAAACAAAAAAAAATTAAGTCAGGAAATTAATCCTGACTTTTTTGATTAGCCTACTAAAACTTTTTCTGAAGCATAGTTTATATGTGAAACTTCAGGGTGTCCCCAATTTTTATTCATGATTCCAAAAATAGTTATTGGACCTAATCTACCAATGAACATTAAAACTGACAATAATACTCTTGAGGCTGGCATCAAGTGTGGAGTTATACCCATTGATAACCCTACTGTACCAAATGCTGAAAATGTTTCAAATAAAACTTCTATAAAAGTCATATTGTAATTAGCGTTTTTTGCTTCTATTGCTGATACGATTATGAACATAAACATTGTCACGGAAAAAGCTAATATCGCAACTACAAATGCTTTATTCTTATTTTGATCTTCAATCTTTCTTTTGTGTGTAATAAATGGTTTTCCAGATAAGAAACTAGTTATTGATTTAAACATAATAAATAAAGTTGTAGTTTTGATACCACCACCAGTTGAGTTAGGTGATGCACCAACAAACATGAACATCATAATCACTACTAGAGTTGTGTATGAAAATAAACTGATATTTACTGTAGAGAAACCAGCAGTTCTAGTTGTGACGCTTTGGAAGATTGCTTGTAGCCAAGTAACGTTATCATACTCAAACAATTTAATTACTAAAGTTCCTAAAACAATAAGGATTAGAGTAGTTTTTAAAACGATCTTCGAATAGATGCTTAAGCTCTTCCAAGACTTCTTTTCTACCAAATCCCTAATAACGATAAAGCCGATACCACCAATGATAATCATTAGCATTGTGTTTATGTTTAAAAGTATATTGCCACTATAAGCTTGTAGAGAGGTTGCCCCTAAAATATCAAAACCGGCATTGTTAAATGAAGATATGGTATGAAAAGCCGCATGACCAACAGCGTTTAAGAATTCAAAGTCTTGAATAAATACAATGAAATTGAGTATAAAACCGAAACCTTCAATTATAAAGCTGGTGATAATGATTGATCTTACTAGTTTAATCATTCCACCTAAATGATGCTGGTTTAAAGCTTCTTTTAATACATATCTCTCTGTTACACCAATTTTGATTCCTAAGACAACTAAAACATAAATCGCTATTGTTACAATTCCTAAGCCACCGACTTGGATTAAAACTGCCAAAACAATTTTGCCAAATATTGATAATGTTTCAGCAATATTAGGTATTGTTGATAACCCAGTAACACAGACTGCAGAAGTAGAAAGAAATAGCGAATCTATCCACGATAAAGCATCAACTCCGGCTTTAGTAGCAAAAGGTAGTTTGAGAAGCAACATTCCAAAAAGAATAATGCTTAAAAAACTTATAGCTACAACCGCAAAGGGTGATAATTTCTGTTTTTTCATATAACTACTCCCTAAAATGTCAAAATATCGTTGATATTATACTACTTTTAGTCGTTTTTTACAAATTGATTTTTAATATTGATAAATCTATCTTTAAACTTTCATTACTAAAAAAAGTTTGATATAATAAATTGATGTTAAATCATAGGAGAAAAGTTTATGTTAGTTCTTATTGGACCAAGTGCATCTGGAAAAACTGAATCGGCCAAAATTATGATCAATCGTTATCCAATTTCTAGAGTTGTAACCTGTACAACCAGAAAAAAAAGAATTAACGAAATTGATGGTTTTGATTATCACTTTCTTTCGAAAACCAAATTTCTTCAGTTAAAGAAAGAGGGATTTTTTTTAGAAACAGCACTTTATAACAATAACTTCTATGGAACGCCAAAAAACGAGTTAGGAGACAATAAATTTATCATCCTAGAACCTCAAGGTTTACAATCTTTTCTAGAGAAAAGCGATTGCCAGATTGTGGCTATCTTTCTTAAAACTAAAGAAAGCACAAGAATCAAGAGAATGAAAATCAGAAAAGATCATCCAGACGATATCAAAAAGAGAATTAAAGCCGATAGAGAAGAGTTTAATCTTAAGAAGATCTCTGGATTAGACTTAATAATTGACACTAATGATGTAACGCTTTCTGAGTTAGCTGACAAGATATATTTCAATTATTTAGAAATCCTTGAAAAAAAGAAACTTTGCGGAAAGCAATTAAGCCTTTTTTAGATTTTTATAAATACTAGATAAATACTCACAAATTGTGAGTATTTTTTTATGTAAAAGTTTCACATTTTATTATAGTCTTTGTTTTTGAGCAAAGTTTATTGACAGCGTTTACATATTTAGTTATAATATAAACGAAAACGTTTTCGTAGGAGATAATATTGATGATTAATGTTTACGTAACTTCAAAGTATAGTAAATATCGTCATGAGTTAATACCGGTTGAGTCAAATAATCAACCGGATTTTGTAATTAATGTCGATAAAAATATAGAATTTCAAAAGATTTTAGGATTTGGTGGAGCTTTTACAGAGTCAGCTTGTTTTACTTTAGACAAAATGAGCAGAAAAAATCAAGAAACAATCTTAAAAGCGTATTTTGATCAAGAAAAAGGTTTGAAATACAATCTCGGAAGAATTCATATGAATAGCAGTGATTTTTCTCTTGGTAACTACACTTACGTTAAAGATTTTGATTTAGAATTAAAAACTTTTGATATTTCTAGAGAATTAACACATGTAGTGCCAACAATAAAAAGAGCTGAAACTATAGCGAACAGAAAAATCGAACTTTTAGTTTCGCCTTGGAGTCCTCCAGCTTGGATGAAAACTAACAATAACATGAATCAAGGCGGAAAACTAAAATTAGAGTATAGTCAAGTTTGGGCGAATTATTACATTAAATTTCTAGATGAGATTACAAAAGTTGGACTAAAACCATTTGCATTAACCGTACAGAATGAACCAGCTGCCAAACAGACATGGGATTCTTGTTTATACACAAAAGAAGAAGAAAGAGACTTCGTCAAAGATTTTTTAGGACCAACCCTTAAAAATAGTAAGTTTAAAGACATTAAATTATTTATATGGGATCATAATCGCGACATTGTAGTTGAAAGAGCAAGCGCTGTTTTAAACGACGAAGAAGCAGCCAAATATGTTGATGGTACAGCAATTCATTGGTATGTAAGTGAAGAGTTTGAGAATGTTGGTAAAGTTCATGAGTTGTTTCCTGATAAACAAATAATCTTTTCTGAAGGTTGCATAGAAGGTGGACCTCATCCTGGTATTTATGAAACTGGCGAAAGATACGCAAGGAATATCATCGGAGATTTTAGCAATTGGTGTGAAGCATTTATAGATTGGAATTTGACTTTAGATGAATTAGGTGGACCAAATCATGTTGGAAACTATTGCGACGCGCCTATTCTTTCAGACACTATTAAAGACGAGTTGATATTTAACAGTTCCTATTATCATATAGGTCATTTCTCGAAACATATAAATCCAGGAGCGTATAGAATTTCTTCTACATCTTCGAATAACGAGGTTAAGCAAATAGCATTTAAGAACCCTGATGGCTCACTTGTATTAGTTTTATTAAATGAAACCGAAAATGATTATAATTTCAACATCAATAACAAGATGAATAATACATTTAAACTAGAAAAAAGAAGCATTATGACAATAGTTTATAAAGGAGAATAATTGATGAAAAATAAAGAATACTATTACGAGAATTCTCAATTTATAATTGAAAATTACAATAAGAAGAAAACCTTTGCGAACTTTTTGCCTGGTTTAGCTGGAAAAAGAGGAATACCATTATGGGCTTTTTATGTTAATCGTAGCCAGTTGATCAGTGGTTTTGGTTTACAAGATAAGAATCATCCCATTACCTTATTCCATTCAGCCAATAAAGCCTATGAAACAGTAGGTAAAGATGGCTTTAGAACCTTTATTAAACTAGATGGAAAAATATACGAACCATTTAATATCAATAACAATTATGAGAACAAAATCATAATTGAGCCACATAAAGTAAGTATAGAAGAAATCAATAAAGACTTTAATATAAAAATATCAATCGGTTACTTCGGTTTACCTAATGAAGAGATTCCAGCGTTAGTTAGAACTGTCAAGATTGAAAACTTAGACCCAGAAGCAAAAGACTTAGAGATTATTGACGGGTTAGCTGAAATTTTACCAGCTGGTGTGAGAAATGAAGAGTTTAAATCATTATCAAATCTTCTTCAAAGCTGGATGGACGTTGAATGTCTAGATGAAGGGTTTGGATTTTATAAGTTAAGAGGATCAACTGGCGATAGCGCTGTTGTATCTGAAGTAAGAGAAGGTAACTTCTATGTTGGCTTCGACAAACATGGCAAATTAGATTTGATTGCCGATAGAGATTTAATCTTTGGTTATGATACATCCAAAAATGTTCCGATTGAATTTATAGACAGTAGTTTAAAAGAAATATTAAGCAAGGAACAAGTTAACAAGAATAAAGTTCCAGCAGCTTTTTCAGTTAAGAAAATTACTCTTAAAGACTCCTATGAACTATTCGCTTTGGCAGGACATACCCATTCATTAGAACGGTTAAGACTTCTAATTGATCAGTTAACAAAAGTTGATTATATTAAAGATAAAGAAATAGAAGCCAAAAAGATAATTGAAGATTTACTAAAAGATGTTGAAACCAAAACAGCTTTTAAAGAGTTTGATGCTTATATCAAACAAAACTATTTAGACAACTTCTTAAGAGGTGGTTACCCTATTAAAATAGGCAGTCAAATCTATCATGTGTTTGCCAGAAAACATGGTGATTTAGAAAGAGATTACAATTTCTTCTCTCTAGCTCCTGAATACTACTCTACTGGGCCAGGAAATTTTAGAGATGTTTGTCAGAATAGAAGACTTGATTCTTTAATTCACAGTGAAGTCAAATTTTTCAATGTTTATCAATTTGCAAGTTTAATTCAACTTGACGGATATAACCCATTATCAGTTAATGGTATTTCTTATAGAATAAGAGAAAAGCAAAAACACAGCTTAATTAATACACATTTTGGCAAAAATAAAGAAAGACTCGAAGATTTATTTTCTAGAAAATTCAGTCCTGGTGATTTGGTTAATTTCGTTGAAAGAAATGAAGTGGAAGTATTAACTAAAGAAGATGACTATCTAGCTGAAATTATCGATAACAGCGATATGCGGATTGAAAGTAATTTTGGCGAAGGTTATTGGATTGATCATTTTACTTATATTTTAGATTTGATAGAGTCATATATCGCGATTTATCCTGATAAGTTTAACGACTATTACTTAAATAAGAATATCTTTATGTATTATCAATCGCCAATCAAGATCTTAGAACAAAAAGAAAAGAGTGTTCTAAGGACTGATGGTCAAGTTAGACAATATAAGAGTTTAATACACTTGAATGGTAATGGTGATTTTTCAAGAATCCATGGAGAATATTACAAATCTAATTTATTAACAAAACTATTAGTTTTAGCGCTTAACAAGTTTTCACTACTAGATCCTGAAGGTTATGGAGTGGAAATGGAAGCTGGTAAACCAGGATGGAATGACGCTATGAATGGTCTAGCGGGATTATTCGGTTCTGGGATTTCAGAAGCTATAGAACTAAAGAGAATACTGGATTTTCTAATTAAGCATAAGGCAGATGGAAAAGTAGCATTGCCGATAGAAGTTGCGGATTTGTACCGTGGTTTAGCAAATGATTATGGCTATCAAAATCGAGTTGCCTTAAGAGAAAAATATAGAAATCAAGTTTTTGAAGGATTAAGAGGCGATTTCGTTGAAATTGATTTAACTGAAATCTTTGATAATGTTCAAAAAATGAGCAAATTTATTGGTGAAAACCTAGAAAAACTTTATGATGAGTATGAAGGGATAATTCCAACATATTTAACTTATGAAGTTAAAGATTATGAAATAGTGAAAAGGGATGATTCAGAAACACTTGTTAAACCTTTAAGTTTTGTTAAAAAAGCTGTGTCTCCTTTTTTAGAAGCTCCGGCAAGACTGATAAAAATCGATTTCCCTAAAGAAAAAATCAAAAAGATGGTTGAAAAGATTAAACTTAGCAATCTTTATGATAAAGAGTTAAAGCAATACAAGACTTCGGTTCCTTTGGATAATGACACATTTGAAATTGGTAGAGTCAAAGCTTTCACTCCGGGATGGTTGGAAAGAGAAAGTAATTTCTTGCATATGACATATAAATACTTAGTAGGATTAATGAAAGGTGGTTTATACAAAGAGTTTTTTGAAGAGTTAAAAACTAATCTTGTATGCTTCATGGATCCTGAAGTTTATGGAAGAAGCATTCTAGAAAATTCAAGTTTTATAGCTACTTCAAACAACCCAAATCCCCATATTCATGGTCAAGGTTTCTTCGCAAGATTAAGTGGATCAACCGTTGAAGCATTGAATATTTGGACTTTGATGATGTTGGGTAAAAATCCGTTTGCTTTACAAGACAATTCTTTAGTATTTTATCCTAAACCAATTATCAGCAAAGACTTCTTTGGCCAAAACAATAGTGTTTCCTTTACTTTATTAAGTAAGACTCAAGTAAACTATTTGCTTAACGAAAGCAAAGACACATATGATAATGTAGACAACTATAGATATGAACTCATAGATGAATCTAATAATATGGAGGTGGTTGAAGGAAGATTTGTACAAGGTGAAAAAGCATTACAAATTAGAGACGGGCATTACAAAAAAATAAACATATATTTAAAATAAAAAATATGGAGGAAAGTTATGAAAAAAGTTTTATTTATGTTCTTAATGGTGTTTACAGTTTTTGCTGTAGCAGCTTGTAACGGCGTAACAACATTAGCGCCTACAACGGAAGCTCCAACAACGGTAGCACCAACAACAGAAGCACCTACGACAGTAGCTCCTACTACAGGTGTTCAAGACACTGAAGCACCAGTAATCACTGGTGTAGACGATATCACTATCTATTTAAATGCTGTTTTTGACCCAATGGAAGGGGTAAGTGCTATAGATAATGTTGATGGTGATATTACAGACCAAGTAACCGTTACTGGTATAGTAGATACTACTAAAACAGGAACTAATTTCTTAAAATACAGTGTTACAGACCAAGCTGGAAATAAGAAAGAAGAAACTCGTTATGTTACTGTAGAAGTAGATCCTAATTTAATTGGTGATGGAATTGTTCAAAATGGTGATTTCAGTTTAGGAAATGCTGTTTGGAATGTTACAGACGGTGAAGGCAGTTCATCAACATTCGCTGTTACAGATGAAGTTGGTGTATTAACGGTTATAGCACCATCTTGGAATCCATGGGCTCCACGTCTAGAAAGTAACGTTATCGAATTTGAAAATGGTGTAACTTATGAAATTACTTTTGATGCAAAAGCAGATGCTGTACGTTCAATCAACGTTCAAGTTGGTCAATTATTAAGTGGTGCTCCTTGGTTCGTAGATTACAAACCTGGTCAACCTCAAATCTTTGATCTTTCAACTGATTGGCAAACATTCTCATTCAAATTCACTATGAATAACGAAACTGGTGAAGGCCAATTATTATTTGAAAACGGTACAGTTACAGGCGGAGTTGGCACTGACAACTTAGCTACAATTATTTATTATGACAATGTAAGTATCGCTGAATCAACACCTGATCCAGATACTACAGCGCCAATGATTTCAGGAGCTGGAGACAAGTTAGTAAAACAAAATACTGTATTTGATCCGCTTGAAGGTGTAACAGTAGTTGACAACTTGGACGGAAACATTACTATTACTTTAAGTAATGTAACAGGTACAGTTGATACGTCTACTCCTGGTGAGTACACAATTACTTATACAGTTTCCGATGAAGCTGGAAATGTTCTAGTTCACGAAAGAACTATTACAGTTTATGAAGACGTTGAAGAACCTCCTATGACAGAAGATTATGGTTGGAGATCTTTCCTTAATGATTGGGAAGGAACTGTAGGAACTATGAGTGTCATAAATGGAGAATTAGTTTTAGAATTAACAAGCCTAAATGTAAATCAAGGTTGGCATGTTCAAATCATTCAAGACCAATTCGCAATTGATGGTATTAATGATAATGAAGGGCTTTTACAATTTGAAACTGGAAAAACATATAGAATTACATTTGATGCAAAATCAAGCTTAGCAGGAGACATTAATGTAGCAATTGGTCACTCAGTTGGTGGATGGTATCCTTATCATATGGAAACTGTTGCAGTTACTACAGAAATGGCAACTTACACATTTGAGTTCACATTAGATAATACAGAGTTAGATTATACTACATTAGCACAACTTAAATTTGAACTTGGCGGTATGTTTTCTGGCCAAACTGCACCTCAGTCATTTACTCTTGATAATGTATTAATAGAAGTATTTGAAGTAGATGCATTTGTTGATGCAAACTTAGTAGTAAATGGTAATTTTGATCCTATTACTGAACCAGTTATGCAAGAAACTGATAACTGGAGAGCTTTCTTAAATGATTGGGAAGGAACTTCAGCTGAATTTGTTGTTATTGATGGTCAATTAGTTTTACAATTAACTAATATCAATGCATCTCAAAGTTGGCAAATTCAAATCATTCAAGATCAATTTGCTATTGACGGATTAATTGACAATGAAGGTTCAATGCAATTTGAAGCAGGCAAAACATATAGAGTTACATTTGATGCAAAATCAAGTTTCCCTGGAGATATCAATGTAGCCATCGGACATTCTGTAGGTGATTGGTATCCATATCATATTGAAGTAGTATCAGTAACTACAGAAATGACAACATATTCATTTGAATTTACTTTAGATAATGTAGAATTAGATTACACTACATTAGCTCAATTAAAATTTGAATTAGGATTAATGTTTGCTGGGCAAGCAGCACCTCAATCATTCGTTTTAGACAATGTTCTTATTGAAGTTTTTGAAGTTGATGCTTTTGTTGATGCGAATCTAGTTTTAAATGGTGATTTTTCAGAAGGTGCTGTTATTGAAGCGCCAGCAGAAGAAACATGGACAGCTTATGGAACAATGACTCTAGATGAAACAGAAACAGAAAAGACAATAACTTATGTTTCTGGAGACGCAAATTGGTGGGATAGTAACGTTCAAGGCGCATTAGTTGAATTTGATGGAACTAATAACGCAATTGTATTTACAATCACTGGCGAAGCAGGACACGAATATCTATTTAAATTTGAAGGCGGCGGCGTCTTTAGAGAAATAGTTTTCACTGCTAGCGGTGTACAAGAAGAAATCACTCTAGATTTATCTACTCTTTCAGAAGCTGAAAGAAACGGTCTTAACCTAGTTGTTCTTTTCAATCATAATACTACTCAATCAGGAACTTTAGTTCTTCATGGATGGGCTTATGGAAATGTTATTCCACAACTTCCAACTCCATTTGGAGTAGTAGTTTCAGCAACAGAAATCGTTTGGGGAGCAATCCCAGAAGCAACAAGTTTTGAGGTTTACATTGACGGTGTTGTAGGTTCTCCATTTGCAGTAGCAGCGGGAAATTATGCTTTCAATTTAGACGCTCTAGCATTAGAACCAGGCACATACAATATCACTTTAAAAGCAATTGGTGATGGCGTAAACTACTTAGATTCTAATGTAACAGCAGTTTTCGAATATGTTGTAGCTTCAGGCCCTACACAACTTGCAACTCCTTTTGGAGTAGTAATCACTGTTGATAATTTACAATGGGGTGCTTTACCAGATGCTTCAAGCTTTGAAATTTATGTTGATGGAGTTTTAGAAGCAACAGTAACAGGCGGAACTTATAGCTTTGATTTAGCAACATTAGCTTTAGGAGCCGGAACTTATGATATCACTATCAAAGCAATTGGTGATGGTGTAGATTTCTTAGATTCAGAATTATCAGCAGCAGTTCAATATACTGTAATAGAATAAATACTTGGATTGATTAGGGCATAGGGCATGCCTATGCCCCTTCTCTCTTAAGAGGAGGATAAATGGAAAAAATTAGAGGTCTTAATCTTGGTGGTTGGTTAGTATTAGAAAAATGGATGACTCCAGAGTTATATGATAATTATAAAGCTGAGGATGAATTCAATCTTTTAAAACTAGCAACTAAACCAAAAGACTTATTAAAAAGGCATCGAGATACTTTTATCACGGAAGATGATTTTTTGTGGATAAAAGAACATAATATCAATACTTTAAGACTTCCTGTCGGACACTGGTTGTTCAATGCTGAATACCCATATTATGAAGCTAAAGAATATGTTGATAAGGCTTTTGTTTGGGCGAAGAAACATGGTTTATATATTGTTTTGGATGTTCATGCAGCTAAAGGTTGTCAAAACGGTTTTGACAATGGTGGATTATCAGGAATAATGGAATGGCATAAGAAAGAAAATAATATCAAGCACACGCTTGATTTTATCAAAGATTTATGTGATATTTATGGTAAAGAAGAGATGCTTTCAGGTATTCAATTGCTAAATGAGCCTCACCGAGTAATTGACTTGAAAATAATTCAAGACTTTTACCTAAAAGGTTATGAAATTGTTCGTAAAACTTTAGGTGACAAAGTTTCAGTTATTTTTCATGATGCCTTTAGATTAGATCAATGGAAGGATTTCTTCGATAAGAATAAACTCATAAATGTTTACTTAGATACACATATGTACCAAGTGTTTGGAGAAGTCTCCAACGAGGCTACAATTTTCGACTTAACTACTTTTGTTCTTGAAAAAAGAATGAAAGTTATAAAAGAGATGAAAAAAGTAGTGCCTATTATTGTAGGCGAATGGTCAGTAGGAATGACCGGTGACCTATTAAAGAAATCACAAGATGAAATTCAAAAAAAATCATATCATCATGTTCTAGGAAATTTATTGTTACTGGCATTTGAAGAAGCAGATGGTTGGTTCTTTTGGAATTATAAATTAAGCGATCAATCAATGCTTAAGCATCCTGGTTGGTCATTTAGAAAACTGGTAGAAGATTATATATTACCTTTTAAAACAGAAAGGAAGCAAATATGAAAAAGCTATTAATTTTAGCGGTTCTTGGGCTATTCACTTTTGGTTTAGTGGCTTGTAGTGAAACGACGTTACCATCAACTACAACACAAGCACCAACAACTGAAGCTCCAACTACTGTTAATACAACCCAAAACTTAACTACACAAGCTCCAACAACAGATGCAACACCTACTACTTCTTACATACCAACTGAAGAAATAGTGTTATCATATGCTGACTGGGGCGATGCAGAACTAAATCAAATCTTAATTGATGCATTTGAAGCAAAATATCCTAATATTACAGTAGAACTTCGTCAAGATATTACTGGTTCAGGAGCTGAGTTTACAGGTAACTTACTTAACGCTCAAGCTGCTGGTGTATTACCAGACGTTTTTGCAATCGACAATGTTCCTACAGGATATTACAATGGTATGATATTGGATATTACAGAGTATTGGGATAACGATCCTGAAACTCAACTAGTGTATCCTAATATCGCTAATACAGCTATTTATAACGGTAGCCGTTACGCTGTACCATCATTCCAATTCATTAAAGGTATTTATATCAATATCAATGTTTTTGATACTTATAACATCCCTTTACCTGATTATGATTGGACTTATACTGAATTTATTCAAATCGCAAGAGATCTTCGTCAAGCTGGTAAGAACGACTATGTTTATTCAATTGACCCTTGGTATGGATCACTTGATTTTGAAACCACATTCCCAATGCAAGACGGCGAGGATGTTGGTTATAACACATGGGATGGAACTCAATTTAACTTTACATCTCAAAGCTGGATTGACGCCTATAACTTAAAGTTACAATTAATGTCTGAAAATGTCGTAGCTGCTTTCACTGAAGAAGAAATGAATGCAATCGGTTCTGATATCTGGCCATGGTATGAAGGCTATATCGGTATGAAAATCGACGGTTCTTGGAATCTTTGGATGGTTGAAGACATGTGGAATGACAACAGTATCGAATTAGGATTCTGGCCTTACCCAGGTGGTTCTGCTGGACAATTCCCTCCAACTATTCTTGATTATCAAGTAGTTTCTTCACAAACTGAACATCCTGAAGAAGCTTATATGCTAGCTAAATGGATGACTTTCGGTAGAGAAGGTTGGATGGTAAGACTACAAGCAATGAAAGACAGAGGCGATCTAATGATCGATAGATTCCCAGTTTCTGATATCCCAGAAGTATGGGAAGAAATAGAATTCTTCACAAGATTCGTTGAAGGTCTAGACGCTAACGTTGCACTTTTACCTCAAGGAAAACCAGATACAGATAAGTGGTTACCAGGATATAAAGCATTCTGGGAATGGGTAGGTAATGAAGAAAATGATTATTGGACCAGAATTAACGACGGACTAGTAACGCCAGAAGTGTTTGCATCTGAATGGGAAACACAAATTAATTTAATGATTCAAGCAGCATTGGATCAAACAGAATAAAAACCTATACAAAGTTTGAATTAAACACTCAAACTTTGTTAATTTAAAGGGGGATACACCATGGTAGGAAAAAGAGCCATAGTCAAAAAAGGAATAATTGCGTCAATTTTTCTCGTCGCAGTAATTCTTATTATATTAGGTAGTCGACTAGAAAAGATCGACTATTTAGAGTTTGATACGAGTATTGATCTCACCAGTGAATATGCTTCAAACAAGTATGTTCAAATCAAAAAAACCTATACAGAATCTATAGGTGAAGAAAGTATTGAAGTCACCGCTGATACTGTTTTTTCAGAAACTATCAGCGGTAATGACTATGGCTATTTTCAGCCATTGGGAAGCCTAAAAAATAATGAAGAAATTTCATTCAATATTAATTTACAAGATGGTGGATTGTATAATATTGAGATAGATTTTCTAGATCTTTCAACAACAATCTTACCAGCAGAGATTCAGGTGTTGATTAACGATCATTTGCCGTTTGATGAGTCTCAAGCTGTAAAATTATCAGCGCTTTGGGAGTTCGAATCACCCGAGTTTATCTTGGATAGATACGGTAATGAAGTAATGCCTAGCTCTGTAAAGCAAGAAGAAGTACAAACATCAAAACTGATGGATACAACCGCTTTGAATCAAGAACCTTTAGTCTATGAACTCAGTGCTGGTAGCAACGAATTCAAGATTAAAATGAAGTCAGGAGAATTGCTAATCGGATCAATCAGATTAGTTCCGCCTACTGATTTGATTTCTTATGAAGATTACTTAAATTTGAATCAAGGTGAATTAAAGAACGAACAAATCATACTTTCCGCTAGTGATTTATCACTTAAAAACACTCCTTCAATCAGACTTAGATCAGATGCTGATCCATCCGCTGTAGTTTATGAAACAGATTCGATGAAACTGAACGCAATTGACGGATATAGTTTTAGAAGCGGAAACAATGTCATTACTTATGAAATCGATGTTCCTGAAACCGGTTATTATCATTTAGGCGTTAAGTATCGTCAAGATTATTTAATGCAGATGCCAGTTTTTAGAGAACTTTCTATAGACGGAGAAGTTCCTTTTGAAGAAGCTTCAATGTTAACGTTCCACTATACTAAAGATTATCAAAATCTACTATTCCAACAAGAAGAACCGTTCCAATTCTTTTTAGAAGAGGGTATACGCAAAATATCGTTAAGGGTTATCTTGGAACCTTACCGAGACGCTTATGAGATTTTAGTAGGAATAATGGATGAAATTACTGACCTAAGTTTAGAAGTCAAGAAACTTACAGGTAATAATCCAGACCAATATCGTACATGGAAACTAGTTGACTATATTCCTGATATTGAGCAAAGACTTGATAAATGGCTTGATCTTTTAGAACAAGTTTCAAATCATTTACAAACTTATTCTCATCATGACAATCCTGGTCTTCTGACAAATCTTAATTTAGCCTATACCCAATTGTCTAAACTAAGAGAAGACGTTGACATGATACCAAGCAAAATGCTTCTATTAGCTGATGGTAACACTTCAGCGGCACAGATGCTTGGAAGCATGGTTCAAAACTTCTTGCAAACCGGTTTGGACATTCAAAGTATTTACTTATCCGGAAACGAAGATTTGCCTAAAGCTAAAGCTAGCTTCTTCACTAGAAGTTTCGAATCAATCAAACGTTTCTTCTTAAGTTTTTCAAAGAGTAATTATCAAGTCACTGAATCAACAGAAGGTGTAATTGATGTTTGGGTAAATCACCCAAGACAATATATTGAAATTATGCAATTGATGATCGATAGTGATTTCACCAAAAATACTGGCATTCAAGTTCAGTTATCCTTGATGCCGGATGAAAACAAGTTGATTCTAGCAAATGCTGCAGGAAATGCACCTGACGTTGCTATTGGGGTCAATCACTGGATTCCTTATGAATTTGCCATAAGAGAAGCAAGTCTTGATTTAAGACAATTCTCAGGTTTTACTGAAACAGTAGGTTTGTTCGCAAGAGGGGCAATGATTCCTTATGCGTTTGAAGAAGGTATATTCGGCCTTCCGGAAACACAAAACTTCTGGGTTACCTTCTACCGTGAAGATATTTTAGTTGATGGTTTGGGACTTACTGTACCTGATACATGGGAAGATGTAATCAACATCTTACCGCAACTTCAAAGATACGGTATGAACTATTATGAACCATTAGCTTTATTTAGAGGTTTCAAACCTTTCGTAGCAACAATGCCTTTCATTTATCAATTCGACGGCAATTTATATAGTGAAGACGGTATTTCGACAGAGATAAACAGCGAAGAAAGTCTTGCAGGTATGAGATTAATGACGGACTTGTTTACCGTTTATAATATGCCAAAAGAAATTCCGAACTTCTATCAACATTTCCGTTACGGAACTCTACCTATTGGTATTTCCGATTTATCGACATACCTTCAACTTACCATTGCCGCACCTGAAATAGCCGGCAAATGGAATATTGCCTTACATCCAGGGGTGGAAAAAGAAGGTGGCGAAGTTGTAAGATGGGCAGCTAGTGGTGCTCAAGCATCAATGATTCTTTCTGGAACTGACCAACCTGAAGATTCATGGAAATTCTTAGAGTGGTGGATGTCTACAGACGTTCAATCACAATTCGCAATGAGACTTCAAACTACCTATGGTATTGAGTATTTATGGAACACAGCTAATTTAGAAGCGTTTAGAGAATTGCCATTACCTCAAGAACATATCAATATCATTCTTGAACAATGGGAATACGCTCTAGAAGCATCAAGAATTCCAGGAGCATACATGGTCGAAAGAGAGATCAGTAACGCTTGGAATAAAATCGTCTTCGACGACGAAAATCCAAGAATCGCTCTTGATGAAGCAGCTAAAATCTCCAACCGTGAAATTTTATATAAAATGGAAGAATTCGGGTATGTCCAAGACGGAGTAATCGTTCAAGACTACAAGGTGCCGACCATCTACAATATAGACGATTGGTTAGTAGGACGTGATGATAATGATTAGACGAATGAATCATCCGGCGTGGTTCTTTACGCCATATGTAGTTTTATTTACAACTTTTATCATTATTCCTGTTGTTATCGCAATTGTTCTATCTTTCACTTATTTTAATACAATTCAAACACCAGATTTAATCGGATTGAAAAACTATATCGAACTTTTAACCAGAGATGAAGTGTTTATGCAATATGTATTGCCTAACACCTTCAAGTTTGCTTTTATCGTAGGTCCTGTCGGCTATATGCTAAGCTTCATTCTAGCATGGATGTTAGCACAGATACCACATAAAAGCCGTACTGTTTTAGCGATTATTCTCTATAGCCCTTCAATGACTGCGGGTATTGCTATGGGGGTTATCTGGACAGTACTGTTCTCAGGAGACTCAACTGGCTACTTAAACAGTATTTTATTAAATATCGGTCTTATTGAAGAGCCAATTCAATTCTTGACTTCACCTGATTATCTGATGACAATTATGATTGTCGTTAGTTTATGGGGGAGTATGGGTGTTGGATTCTTGGCGATGTTAGCCGGGATTTTAAATATTGATCCATCACTATATGAAGCAGCTTATGTCGATGGATTAAGAAATCGTTGGCAAGAAATCTTCTACATCACCATACCTTCAATGAAACCGCAAATGTTATTTGGGGCTGTAATGGCTGTGGTGGGTACCTTCCAGGTTGGAGCGATAGGGGTCCAACTTTCAGGAGCTAACCCAACCCCACAATATGCCGGTCAGTTACTTGTAAATCACATCGAAGACTTTGGGTTCATTCGTTATTTGATGGGCTATGCATCTGCAATCAGCGTTGTATTATTGATCTTAATCTATTCAATTTCGAAAGCTACTTGGAGTTTATTCGGGGAAAGAGATTAGGAGGGATAAATAATGGCATCTTTTCAAGGAATGAAGATTAATCCTAGTCGTTTCCATAAAAGCCAAGTAAAGTTTTATCTATTCTTAATCCCTATGACTTTATTCGTGGCTCTACCGATTATATTTATTATTTCTCATGCTTTCAAACCAAGTAATGAGCTTTTTGCTTATCCACCTAGATTCTTTGTTAGAGTACCTACTTTTGATAACTTCAGAGATTTGTTCTCCCTAGCATCTGAATCGGGAATTCCTTTCTCAAGATACTTGTTCAATAGTATTTTAGTAACAACAATCGGGGTTTTCTTAAGTGTATTGATTACATCATTAGCCGCTTATTCAATGTCTAAGCTTAAATTCAAAGGTAAGAAAACCTTATTTGAAATCAACAACCTAGCTTTAATGTTTGTGCCGATAGCCGTTACAATACCAAGATATTTGACTATCGCTCAAGCAGGTTTGATCGATAATTATTTGGTATTGGTTCTACCGCTAATCGCAATGCCTGTTGGCTTATTCTTGGTTAAACAATTCATTGACCAAACACCAAACGAACTGATTGAATCGGCTAAGATCGACGGAGCTAGCGAAATGCAGATTTTCTTAAAAATCATTGTTCCGATTGTAGCCCCTGCGTTGGCTACTGTTGGGATCTTATCCTT
>Ga0265295_1001664_pt1 | contig 38216 bp, 36 predicted proteins | sample Munlansysbiofilm_FD_192503 | JGI IMG/M metagenome (GOLD analysis project Ga0265295, IMG submission 192503) | Leachate microbial communities from a municipal landfill in Southern Ontario, Canada - Methane capture system biofilm | ecosystem: Engineered > Solid waste > Landfill > Unclassified ... | reverse complement strand
GGATAACTCCTTGTTAGCGCTGAGCTTCTTACGTTGCTCGTTGCTAGGGTGCGTATCTTACAGCGTTTCGCGACCCTGTCAAGCTTATTTTTTAAGTTATTTCCTTAAAAATCAAACTCTTACGTTAGACAAGTGAAACTGTGTTTGCCTAACGAGGTGCGCATTCTACAGACTTTAAAGATGCTGTAAAGCCCTTTTTTGCAGATAACTGAACTTTTTGCAAAAACATCAATATTGCGAGCCACAGCGTATGGGTTTGCTTTCAATCAGGCGCTGGCCATCACTACTATATAGCCAAGCTCTGACCGTCCAGCCCTTAGCCAAGGCACGAATACTGTAGCGCTGTCCTGCTTGGTAATCAGCATAGGTAATATTAACTCGACAACGGCGCTGGCTATCACCGGTAGTGCTACCACCACGGTCATAGGTTAAACGCATTTGCAGCTCATGTTCACCAGGGCTGACTTGAAAGTAGCGCGCATCATTAACCTTAGCGCCATCCATACGCTGCGCTAACAGTCGATGCCCCGCTTGCGACTGCACATCAATCCAAGCCATATCTAGATCGTGCCCTGGCAAGGGTGCCGCACATGCACTGCAAGTTACTAGTAGTGCAGCGCCACTGATGATTTTCAATAACATCGTAAATCCCCTCTATATAGGTATCAGCCAAAGAACCAATAGCACACACAGATCGCTGCCACTACACCGGCAAACTCAGCCAAGAGCGCACAACCCACCGCATGACGCGCACGCTGAATACCTACCGCACCAAAATACACAGCTAATACATAGAAGGTCGTTTCGGTACTGCCTTGAATAGTGGCTGCCACCAATGCCGGGAAACTATCCACACCTTGGCTTTGCATGGTTTCAATAAGCATGGCCCGTGCCGCACTACCGGAGAATGGCTTAACCAGCGCGGTAGGTAAAGCATCGACAAAGCGTGAATCCCATTGCAACCAATCCACCAGCCAACGAATACCGTCTAAGCCAAACTCTAATGCACCTGAGGCACGCAACACCCCTACAGCACATAACATCGCAACCAAGTAAGGCAGCAGGTCTTTAGCAACCTCAAAGCCTTCTTTAGCACCCTCAACAAAGGTTTCATAGACTGGCACCTTACGAATCATCCCTAAAACAAGGAAACTCATAATGATGCCAAACAGAGTTAAGTTACCCAGCAAAGACGAGAGACTCGCCAAGGCTGTAGCGTTTAAGGTGGCCAATAACGCCATAAAAGCACCGAGCAACAAAGCGCAAGGTATAAGGTAGGCTAAAACCACAGGATGCCAAATACGCAGGCGCTGCATAAAGGCCACCGATAACAGCCCGACTAAACTCGAAGCGCTGGTGGCAATTAAAATGGGCAAGAATACTAGAGTGGGATCAGCCGCCCCCTGCTGCGCGCGATACATAAAAATAGTGACGGGTAGCAAGGTCAGTGAAGAGGCATTGAGTACTAAGAATAGTATCTGTGCATTACTGGCTGTCGTGGCTGAAGGGTTGATCTCCTGTAAAGCCCGCATGGCTTTAAGGCCGATCGGTGTTGCAGCATTGTCTAAGCCCAAACCATTGGCAGCAAAGTTTAGGGTAATTAAGCCCAGCGCTGGATGGCCGCGAGGCACTTCAGGCATTAACTTGGCAAAGAGTGGCCCAAGCAGTCTAGCCAGTACATCGACTAAACCGGCCTTTTCAGCAATCTTTAGAAAACCCAGCCACAGTGTCAGCGTACCAAAGAGCAGTAGCATCACATCAACAGAGAGCTTAGCCATATTAAACAGGCTTTCCACCATAGCGGCCCACACACCTGGGTCACCACCGAACCAGCGCACCAACCCTGCAATACTGGCGACAATAAAAAAACTCAGCCATAAGCCATTTAACATGCAAGGTGCTCCTAGGGTTGGCGGCTCATTTGTGTAGTCAGTGCTAAAAGCATGGCTGCTGTTTGCGCATCAGGCTCACCATTATATAAATCTGGACGGTATTTCATTTGAAAAGCAGCGATTACATTGCGTGTAGCCTCATCCAGTTCACCGTGCTCAGGCACCCCATAACCGACTTGTGCTAACTGCTGTTGAAACCATTCAATAGAGGGCAGCTGCTGATTAAAGGTCTGTAGATGTATCGCCACAGCTTCTGAGTCAGGCCAATGGATGAGTCCTTCTTGCGCTAAACGCTCCCAAGGAAAGGCGGGGCCTGGATCGACTTTGCGCTGTGGTGCAATATCACTGTGGCCAACAATACTTTCAGGCTTTAAACCGTGGCGCTGCATAATATCTTTCAATAACAGTACCAGAGCTTCAATCTGCTCCTCACTCCAAGGCTGCCATACCCTGCCCTCTGGCGTATCGGTATAGCCTTGATTAACCATTTCAATACCGATGGAACTGGAGTTTAACCAAGTGCGTCCATTCCACTGACTTTGACCCGCATGCCAAGCACGACGATTCTCATCCACTAAACGATAAATCGTCGCTGGCTGTTCAGCGATAAGATAATGACTACTGACTTCTTTCTCTGTTAATAAATACAAAGAGCGCGGCAAATCACTCGAGGTGTAATGCAGCACAATAAACTGCACACGACTGTCTTGCCCAACGGACTGATAGCTGTCATCAAATTTCAGACCAGAACAGCCTGATAACAGCAAAGCAGCGCACAACAATGCTCGAAACTTCATACTGATCCCATCTCAACAACCTATACTCAAGTGAATTTTCAGACCTAATCACTTAAAGATACTCTTCTATAAGAGTGGCGCACGATACATTATTAAAAATTGGGTTTCAGAAAGCGGCTTATAAATAAAAAATAACGCAGTCTAAAATATATAATCTGGATTTTAAACGGAAGAGCGTAAGGTAACAACAACCAAACACTATAAGCAGAGCGACGCAATGCTATCTGGTCACGATTGATTTATAAGCGATTATTCCAAGGCAATAAATTATCGACTGTATCAATCTCTGGTAACTTCTCAAACAGCGCGGTGATATATGGACTCGTTTGCAGGCCGTTGGCTTTAGCCGTTTCAATCAAACTGTAAAGCATAACGCAGGTTTGTACACCGCTGCAGGTATTGGAGAATAGCCTGTTTTGTACCCGATAACGAAAGATTTGATCGCGCTCAGAGCGATTGTTATCAATAGCGCCAACAACCAAGCTACCTAAGATACGTGACTGTAGCCGCTCTGGCATTAGCTTTATTAGTGCGCTGTTACCCCCATATCTCAAACGTGTCCGCAGCATTGAAGGGCTGTTACCCTAGCTGTACATCAAAGGTGTTTCCACTGGCGACTGCCAAGAAGTCCATTTCTAGGCTTAAAAAGAGCTGGATTGATGAACACCCACAACCGCGGCTCAAGAAATACAACTCTGGCAATGGTTTATAAATTGCTGCAATCAGTGCAAAATCGCTGGAACAGCCTTAAAGGATTTCACGCTGTTGACCACTAAAGTCAACAGCGTGAAGTTTAAAGAAGCTAAACAAGAATTGGAGTGTCCCTCCATTTTATCTAACTGAGACAAATTTGATTAGACTAAACCAAATAATATGACATTGACTCACTACAAAAGCATTTTATAACGCAACTATTTAGTCACCAATCATAAACATCACGATTTCTGGGTAAAGGATAATCAGCGTCACAACTACTAAGTCCGCAAGCAAGAACAACGTGACACCCTTGAAGATCTCTACTAAAGATGCATACTGCCCAGCAACACCTCGAATAACAAAGATGTTCATACCTACTGGGGGAGTAATCATTCCTATCTCTAGCAGCTTGACAAGCAATACACCAAACCAAATTAGACTAACATCGTAAAGCTCAAACACGGGTAGAAAAACTGGTAACGTAACAAGCATTGCGCCAAATGGCTCCATAAACAACCCAAGTAACAGGTAGATCACCACTACAATAAGCATCAGCTCAAGGTAGGATGGACCCCAACCAGTAACGGCCAAAGATATATAACCAGCAACCCCGCTGAGACTCAGGAATACGGTAAACATGCTTGCCCCGATACCGATTATCAGCAATGCAGCAGTTGTGGATAGAGTTTCCAGCACCGCCAACTTAGCTTTTTCCATATCCAGACGACGCTGACACAACGAAATCAGAATCGCACCTGCAGCACCCACTGCTCCCGCTTCCGTTGCGGTAAAAAAACCACCGAACAACCCACCGAACACAAGACTGCCCAACGCCAGCACTGGCCAGATATCGTACAAAGCCTGACCGACACTATAACCCTCCTGCACATCTGTTGCCTCGCGCGGCACGATATCTGGGCGGAACCAGCTAACAAGCAAAATGATAATAGTGTAGCTCAAGGCTGTCGCAATACCGACGCCGATACCGCCCAAAAACATATCTGTGATCGAGACTTGAGCAAAAACACCGTACACGATCATCAAAATGCTCGGCGGGATCAGCGCACCAATAGTCCCCCCTGCCGCAATAGTGCCACAAGCAAAACTGGGTTTGTAACCACTGCGTACCATCTCCGGGATTGCAATACGTCCCATCGCTGCAGCGCAGGCGACGCTCGAACCACAGACCGCAGCAAAGCCTGAGCTGGCAAATATACTAGCGATAGCGAGACCACCTGGCAACCAGCGGAATACAACTTTCGCCGCATTGAACAACCCCCCAGTCAATCCTGTGTGATAGCAGACAAACCCCATAAGCAGAAACATAGGTACGGCGCTAAGTGTCCATTTTGACAAAAACTCATAGGGCTTGGCTGCCAGCAGACTGATGGAGGTGTCCCAGCCAAACATCAAAGTAACTCCTCCCAAGGCGACAGATATCAACGCCAGTGCTACAGGCACGCGTAGTGCCAGTAGCACCAGTAATATCGCAAGCCCATAAAAACCAATTTCAATAGCCATGATCTTTCCTTATACGCGATCAGTTAATAGGGTGTTTTTGGCGATCAGCGGTATGCGAATGATGGTTACCATCGCCGCCAATCCAAATGCAATTGGTAAAATAAAATAAGTTGGCCAGACCGGCATAGGAAAACTGAGGGACATAACATAGGAACCTATTTCGTACTGTTCGATCGCCTTGCTCCAAGTCGCGATGGTCAATACGATATAGATGCCCGCCGAGAGCACTGATACAAGTACATCCACCACGCGAACTCCGATGTCACCAAAAAAGCCATCCAACGCTTCAACAAATATCATCTCCCTACGCCATTCAACCCAAGCCAACGGCAATAATGCCAAAGAAACCATGTAGTAACGGGTTACAAGTTCCAATGTTGCTGGAATCGACACGGACACTGTCGAGCGAAGAATAATATCTAGACTGATATGCAGCATCATGGCAACGAGACCTAAAGTGCCGACCAAAGCTAGGAGTACGGAGGCACGATCCATCAAGCGGACAAGCCAATTCATAATTATCACCTTTATTGTTCTGTCAAAATAGTGCAGATCAGTATGCTAAATAACGCAAACCAGCCTGCAACCTATGTAGTTCCGTTCAAAGACCATAAGTGATGAAATCCACTTTGTCCCAAATTTCCCTTTGCTGTGCTTTGGCCATTTCTGTAGCGTCGTTATTAACCGTTTCTGCAATCTCAGTCCACTTGTTAATCAGCTGGCGGAATCTATCGATTTTACCCTCAGCGTTCTTAACCTTGTATCGCTCACCCGCTTCCAGTGCAGCAAAAGTCAAATCATTTTCGACAAAGGCCGCAGTCGCTGCTAACAATTCTTCGCTAGGCTCTATAATTTTAATCTTATTTTGATCGGCCACAGCATAAGCTTGATCGGTAACTTTACTCCAACGATTAGTCGCTTGAGTGCTGGAGACTGTAGAAGCAATGGCAATCGCCTTTCGGTCTTCAAGCGAAAGCGACTCCCAAGTATTTAACGCTACAGAGTGGGAGATAACAGAAAAATAAGTACCTAAATTAATCGTAGTAACATATTTAATCGCATCCTCTAGATGCAACGACACAAGGTCCGCTATCGAAATAACACCACCGTAAATAATGTTATGTGAGAGGGAGCCAAACGTTTCTTCAATAGGTGCATTAATCGGCCTTGCACCCATAGCCACAGCCCAGCGAGAAAACTGTGGCCCCCCAACACGCAACCGAACGCCTTTTAGATCAGCTAGATCACGGATCGGTTTTGTACTCAATAAATGGTAGGCTTCGGTTGATAGTGAGCTAGTATAAGTAATACCCAGCTTTCGCAATTCAGCTTGGCAATCATCACAGGTGACAACATATTCCGTCATAGCCGCAGCCATAGCCTGAGGATTTTTTCCCAAGAATGCTAAATCACCTATTAAGTTAATTTCAGGTAAGTCAGCTGGAAAATAAGCTGGGACAAACAACCCTATATTAATCAAACCGCTAGTAAGGCCAGTACGCATCCCGCTCAACGGGGTAACTTCAGTACCTATTAAAGTTGTAGTCAGACGTCCATCAGACAGCAGGGAAAGCTGCTCTTGGAAGAGTGTATATAGTGGTTCATGGGCAGGATGGATAGTCGGAACTCCAGAAGCCATACGAAGGTCTTTCGCAGCCAGTCCCTGACTACTAAGGGCTGTAATAGTCAACACCAGAGCAATGTTTTTTATAGATTTATATTTCAACATAGATTTAAAGTCTCGACGTTATTATTGCTATCTAAATTAAGTACTCCACTGGGCTATAAAACAGCGCCAATGGAGTAACTCAAATCAAGGAGACTACAGATATTTTCAGTCCGCTCAGGTTTGCTTTAGGCCATCAAATTCCGTAAGTGTTAAAGTCTACTTTATCCCAGACCTCACGCTGTAGCGCCTCGGCTATTTTAGTCGAGTCGTTATCAGCCTCTTCAACGATCGTGCTCCACTTGTCGACTAGCTGACGGAAACGCTCAAGCTTAGCGCTGGCATCCTTGATCTTATAACGCTCGCCTGCTTGTTCAGCTGAAAAAACAAGATCTTTTTCGATAAAGCTTGTGACAGAATCAAGAAACTCCTGGTTAGGTTCAATAGTTTCAATGCCTTTTTTCTCGGCTATGCTAGCTGCCTTAGCCGACATTTCCATCCAGCTATCCATAGTTTTAAAACTAGCAATAGTGGACATAATCGCAATTGCTTTACGATCTTCTGGCGACAGTGATTGCCATATTTTCAAATCAACAGCATGGCTTATGGGTGAATGATAGGTACCTAACCCAACAGGTGATATGTATTTAATAGCATCTTCTAAGCGGAAAGATATGATGTCAGAGATCGACGCAATGGTGCCATCGATAACCCCTTGCGACAGGGCTTCAAAGGTTTCCCCTACTGGAGTGTTAGCCGGTGTAGCACCCACGGACTCGGCCCAGCGCGAGTACTGAGGTCCACCTACACGCAAGCGCATCCCCTGCAGATCAGATAACTTTCGGATCGGCTTAGTACTCAAGATCTGATATACATTGGTCGAATGTGAAGTGGTATAAGCAATGCCAAGATTTTTCAGCTCAACCTGACAATCACTACAGGAGACAACGTACTCGGTCATCGCAGCGCCCATCACATAGGCATTGTTACCAAGTAACGCCATATCCCCCACAAGATTGATATCTGGAAGATCTGCAGGGAAATAAGCTGGTAGGAATAACCCTACATTTACAAGCCCACTCTTAATTCCAGTACGCATATCGCCCAGTGACACGATTTCTGTACCCAACAAGCTCACTGACAACCGCCCCTCAGACTGTGCTGGCAGTTGCTCTTTAAATGCGGTGTACAACGGACTGTGCGCAGGGTGCACCGGCGGTACGCCAGAGGCAGCGCGTAACTGTGTCGCTGACACTGCATGACTAACGCAAGCAGTTACAGCCATGGCGAGTAATATACTTTTTGCAATTTTATTTTTTATCATGAGTATTACCTATTTGTTGTTGTTTTTATTTTTTCGCCACAGATGGATCTATTTCCTTCTTGGCACACTCAGCTGGTTTCACGCGCTCAGCTTATCTATGATCACTTTAGGTATAGGTTTAGATTTGAGTCGTTCCGGTTCATTAGGATCCTTGCCGACCCAAACGCGGGTTTCAAAACATTCAATCGCCAGTTCACCGTTTTTCAACACCCGATGATAAATATCGAAACTACTGTTACGAAATTTAGTCACGGTTGTTTCAATCTCTATCTCATCCCCAAATTTTGACGGTATATAAAACTTTGCCCTAGTGTCGACCATTGGAAAACCAATCGCGTCAAAACATTTAACAATGTCCTGTTGCTTAAACCCAGCTACAGCAAAGAGCTGCGCAGTAGACGCATCAAAAAAGGAAAAATACCTAGGGTAAAATACTATTCCTGCCGGATCGCAATCACCCCATTCAATTGTTACTTTTCTGCGATTTAGCAACATATTTTTTACTCCCCGCAAGATTGGTACCTTGTTAACCGATTGAAGAAATATTAAGCAAGATCGCTCAACTACCTTGCGAGTCAATCACCAGCGCTGAAGGCGCATCACTATATATGTCTTCTACATCATCACTACGGTTTTCCAACACGGCATTCTGGTTTACTGTTCCCTTATCGGTCACTTCACGCTTTAAAAAATCTAACGGTTCTGCCTGTAAAATAATCCGTCGTACTAGTGTTGAACTACCAGTATTTCGCATCGAAAGAACTTGCAAACCATTACGGAAATGAGACACAACTTTTGGATGTGAAAGAACTTGTGCATCATCAAAGTCACCTGCATTTCCTAATAACTGTCGGCACTTTTCTATATCTGGAAAGACTAGCCCAGAGATAAACCCTTGATCTCGGCCTGCAAACACTACATCTTTAACATAAGGTGCAAAGTGATGAATTATGGTAGAACGCAACGTTCCAACACTAACCCAAGTACCGGTATCCAATTTGAAGTCCTCGGATACGCGGCCATCAAACATCAAGCCTCGATTGGGTTGCTCCGGATCAATAAACTTGAAAGCATCGCCGAGGCAATAAAACCCTTCTTTATCAAAAGACTTCGCAGTCAACTCTGGATCACGCCAATAACCAGGCGTGATCGTTGGCGCACGCAGCCGTGCCTCCAGTTTCCCAGCATTGGGAACCAACTTAATTTCAACACCGGGTAAAGGCAACCCGATAACACCAGCAGCGCACTCCTCGACCGATGCAAACATCGCCGCAGGCGCCGTTTCTGTCGAACCCAAGCCACTCAACATCGGAATTTTCTTACCTGTATAACGCACAGCAAGCTCATCAAGCTGGTCCCAGACATGCTGCGACATTCCAGCAGCAGCGTAGTACATTATTTTAAGATTAGAGAAAAACCGTTTAGCAGCTTCAGGATACTCATCAAACTTAGCAGCAAGGACTTCAAACCCCTTAGGAATATTGAAATAAAGTGTCGGTGCTACGCTTTCAAGATTGTGCAGGGTAATCTCTACGTCTTTACTGGTGGGCTTGCCCCCATCGATGTAGAAAGTGCCGCCATTATGAAGCGCAATGCCAATATTGTGATTACCACCAAAAGTGTGGCTCCAAGGTAACCAATCAAGCATCACTGGAGGCTCATCTGGCAAAAATGCTAGCGCCGAACTTAACATTTTCTGATTGGCGCAAAGCATGCGATGCGTATTAATCACCGCCTTGGGGCTACCAGTTGAGCCTGAGGTAAAGAGAAATTTTGCGATGGTGTCCCCATTTACCGCTGCATTAGCCTTCTCCACTTCAGGAGTCAACTGAGTCTGCAACACTTCACCAAACGGAGTGACAGGGTAATCAACACCATCCAAAGCATGACCATACTCGGTAGCTACCACCGGACACCCTTTTGGTGCCACTGCATCAATAGCTTCACGATAAGGTCCAAGGTTGTCTACAAAAATAAGCCCTGGAGTCAGAGTGTCCATTATGTCACCCAGCTTCCCAAAACCTTTATCAAGCAATGAATAGGCTTGTGAAATTGATGCATAAGGAACACCGATATACATCGCTGCCAACCCAATGATCAAGTGTTCAGTACTATTACCAGATAGAATGACAACAGGTCGCTCAGCGCTAAGGTTTTTCTCCAGAATATACTGTGCTACCACATGCACCCTGGCCAGCGTTTGCGCGTAACTCAACTTTTCCCAATGCCCACCGAGGCCACGTTGCGCTACAAAAGTACGATCTGGTGCATTCGCTGCCCAGTAGTCCAAACGATCTGTAACGCGCTTTTCGTAAGATCCTAGTGTGCCAGTGGAGTTAATCAGTATGCTGCCATCACTACGATGTTCCAGTGAAATAGGATGGTTCACTACTTTGACCGGATGTGTGTCGGTTCGCATGTTTTGTACTCCTGTTATCGCCGGCTTTATTATTTTATGCCGTTTAATTGTTTTTATTTCGCGACTTTATTAAGTTACTACTTGCAATAGCGTACTAAGGCTTTAGATACGCTTAATCAACGGAGCGGTATTCAAATACCACATTTATCTCACAGAAAACTGGTAATCTTTCACACCAGCATCCGCCTGAAAGAAGGTCTGAGTAAGACTCAGCACTCTCGGTGTAAAATGAGCAAAATAGAAACGCGTCAATGCAATCAAATTTTCGTGGTATGCAGGGTCATCACCCTCCTGAAGTTTCTGATGCGCGGTCAGTGCAACACACCCCAACTGCCAAGAACAGCAAAGAATGCCAATTGCTTCAAGCATTGCTAATGAGCCAGCATATAAACCGAGCTGATCATCTTGTTCCGCCTGAACCACTCGCTCACTCATACGAGCTACCTCAGCACAAATGCCTTGCAGCACTTCGGCCAAGCTTGTAAAGCTATCAATACTCGCCAACACCTCAGCATCCTGAGTAATTTCTGCAAGTAAATCACTCAAAGCAGCTCCCTTATCGGCAGCAATTTTTCGGAACAATAGATCCTTAGCTTGAATGCCTGTAGTGCCTTCATAGATAGTTGTAATACGACTGTCACGCATCAACTGAGCAACGCCTGTCTCTTCAATGAAACCCATACCACCAAAAATCTGGATGGTAGTACCAGCCATCAGGTTCGCACTCTCTGTTGCAAACGCCTTAAAAACAGGGGTCAGTAAAGCAACACTGGAGTTCATGCTCTGTCGCGTCTGCTCATTTTTAGACAGGCTAGCTTTATCGATCCGAGCAGCTATTAGGTAAGATAATGAGCGCAACCCCATAACCTGAGACCGAATACTCAACAGCATCCGCGCAACGTCTGGGTGCTCTACGATTGGCACCCGCTTTTTCCCAGTAATATCTGTACCCTGCACACGCTCTTGCGCATACTCCAATGCACGCTGGTACCCCACCTCACCAATCGCCACACCTTGCAGACCAGTACTTAGGCGAGCTGCATTCATCAAAATAAACATCGCCGATAAACCACGATTTTCTGTGCCAATCAACTCGCCAAAGCAAGCATTATTGTCACCATAACTCATCGAGCAGGTCGGACTACCATGCAACCCTGTCTTGTGCTCGATCGACATGCAAGCAACATCATTCAACTCACCTACACCACCGTCAGCGTTGATACGGTATTTAGGTACTGCAAACAGAGAAATACCTCGACCGCCCGGAGGAGCATCCGGCGTGCGCGCCAGAACCAAATGAATGATATTTTCAGCGACGTCGTGCTCACCATAGCTTATGAAGATTTTCTGTCCCTTAATTTGGTAACTACCATCTTCATTTAGGATCGCTCTCGTGGTGATTGCACCTAGGTCTGAACCAGCTGCAGGCTCAGTCAGCGCCATGGCCACCGTCCAATTGCCTGATACCAACTGTTCCAAATAACGTGCCTTTTGCACATCAGTTCCGAGGCTCAAAAATATTTCGCTACCACCCTGTATCAGCGTGTGTAACATCTCGAACGATAGGTTGGCAGAGTTCCACATTTCGTTCACTGGCATAGCAATAAAGTTAGGCAAACCCTGTCCACCATAAGCTTCAGGTAGCGCCAACCCCATCCAACCACCATCACAAAACTGTTTATAGGCGTCGATCCAACCATCAGCCGTACTTACCTGGCCATCATCAAAGCTGCACCCCTGCTGATCTCCTACAGAGTTCAGTGGTGCTAAGACGCCTGTCGCAAACTTTCCGGCCTCCTCTAGTACCGCGCCAATTAGGTCCGGAGAAAAATCTGCTAGCGCTGGAAGCTCCGACAATTCTGACAGCTCAAAAACATTATTGAGTAGAAACATAATATCTTTAACTGGTGCTTGGTAGTGACTCATGAAAACACCTTTATTATTTTTATTTGTAGCGCTCTGCTAGAACGCTGATTTCAATTTTTACATTATTTTGCCGCGAGGCGAATAGCCCCATCAAGCCGAATAACTTCACCATTCAACATAGTATTTTCAATAATTTGCTGTACTAATAAGGCATATTCGCATGGTTCACCTAACCTTGCAGGAAACGGCACAGCAGCACCTAGAGAGTCTTGAATCTCCTGTGACAAGGTTGCCATCATCGGAGTTTTAAATAAGCCTGGAGCAATAGTCATCACACGAATCCCAAAACGCGCCAACTCCCGTGCAATCGGAAGCGTCATCGAGACAACACCACCCTTGGAAGCAGCATAAGCAACTTGGCCAATCTGCCCGTCGTATGCAGCAACAGACGCCGTATTGATAATTACGCCTCGCTCACCGCTCTCACCTTCTGTGTTATGCTGCATTTTGTCTGCACAAAGACGAATCATGTTGAAAGTTCCGAGTAGATTGACTCGCAATGCAGTCTCAAAACTAGCTAGTCGATGCGGGCCTTCCTTACCAACAACTCGTTCAGCACCCGGAATACCAGCACAGTTGATTAAGCCTCGGATTTCACCAAAGGTACTAATAGCTTGATCGACAGCAACTTGTACTGACTGCTCATCTGCAATATCAGTTTTAACAAACTGAGCTTTATCGCCTAGACTAGCTGCAACTGCAGAACCAGTTGCTTCATTAATATCAGCAATAGTGACGGAGGCTCCAAGAGCATTCAAGTGACGCGCTACAGCCTCACCTAGCCCCGAACCACCACCTGTTACTAGAAAATGCTTTTGTGTAATTTTCATCTGACCACTTCTCCTCAAGACTACTTTTTACGATTTAAAAATGCATCAATACGCTCGTTCACTTCACCACTACTCTGCGTCATGCCGCTAATGAGTGATTCCGTATACAAACCATCATCCTTGGACATGCTGTCAATACGGCTAAGCCCCGTTGTCATTGCCCAGTTGGAAAGACGTGTATTAGTCGCAATAGTAGCAGCAAGCTCAAGCGCCTCTTCTAATGCCTTACCTTTTGGCACTACATAGTGTGCTAGGCCTAGGCGTAGACCCTCTTCCGCATCATAGGTGCGTCCTGTCAGCATCATTTCAGTCATTCGACTGGCGCCGATAATTCCACTTACCCGCACCGAAGCTCCACCACCAACAAAAATACCGTGGCGCCCTTCAGGTAAGCGGAAGAAAGTTGTCTCGTCTGCAACTCGTACATGAGCACTGGTTGCAAGCTCCAACCCACCGCCAATAACGGCACCGTGCATAGCAGCAACAACAGGCACACCTGAGTTATCAATCAGATTGAATACTCGGTGCCATAAGCGCGAGTGATTTACAACCTCAAAAGGGGTACGTGCTTTGTGCTCAGCCAGATCGAGACCAGCACAAAACTCTGGGCCTGCACCATATAGCAACACCACACTCACTTCTTCTGGCATGCTAATAAACACTTGCTCGATCTCTAGTATGAGCCGGTCATTGATAGCGTTCTTTTTTTCAGGTCGATTCAGTTGAAGAAGTCCTATGCCATCTTCTACTGTAAAGTTCAGGTAATGATATTCACTCATTAAGTTGCCTCTTTTTATTATCGGTTTGAGCTATGCCGCCAAACGCTTCATGACACAAAGCATACTCTGCGTTTGTTAAAATCAACAATAGCTTGAAAGAACAACAATATGCAAGCTAAACATTGGAATAGTAAACAACATACAGACCACCTCTGTTCTGCTGCGATTACTACACTGAGCAAGCTGCTATAAAACAATATTACTCACCCACCTCTTTGAATTAATTTCGTCTCAAAAACCAATAATCAGCCCTCTAACGACAGCCTGATTACTGGGATATCTCCTTTTAATAAACCCAAGATCTTGAAGCTACAAGAGGACTAGATCAGCTCGGTAAACACTTCAATATTTCCATCAAGCGCTCTTTATCACCAGGTTTTAGCTTCGACTCAAAAGAGGTTTCGCTTTCAATCACCTTAAGGGTTATCTCTTGACAACACTTCTTACCTTCAGGTGTCAAATAAAGTGCATAGGAACGACGGTCTAGCTCTGACTGCCTGCGCTCAACTAGCTTCATTTTCTCTAGTTTATCGATTATCGCCACCATTGCAGACCTGTCGTTTCCAAGTGCTTGAGCAACAGCAGTTTGTGTTAACCCTGGATTCTTATTAACGATCTCTAGTACACCAAAGAGGCCTAGGCTTACCCCCCAGTCTCCGCGAAAATTTGCAAACCTACTAAAGTATGCAAGCTGAGCTCGACGCAAGCGATAACCAATCAGCTCCCCTAAGACCCCATAGTCAATACTATCTACAGCGCTATTATCTACCATCCAAATATCTCCAAGGCACCAACTTCACGCATATTATGTATTAAATAGCTTAGCCAGAAAATTATCTCACCTACAAAGTGTTATGCACCTTGCCCCACAACCTCTAGCGATCACCTACGTGAACCACTAAAGCCATAGCTGTATCACCCGCTGCGCAACCGGTGAAGAGACCATATCCCCCACCAAGAATTACCAATTCTTCAATCAGCTCGATGACCGCTCTCGTGCCAGTTGGACCCTGCGGGTGTCCCCAAATTAGTGAGCAGCCATAATTGTTCATTGTCATCACATCAACACCTGTTGCCTTAGCGAAGGCAACATCATTGATGGCAAACGGGTTATGCGTTTTGATTGCTTTGATATCTTTTAAAGTTACCCCAGCATGCTCCAATGCACGATATGCAGCTTCTATCGAAGCAGCAGGCATAAACGCAAGCTCAGTACGTGCCTGGCCAAAACCACGTAAGCTTACTTTAATTTTCGGATTACTACTGAGATCCTGCGCACGCTCTGATGACGCTATGACGATTGCAGCATTGCCGTCAGCTGGGTGAGTCTGGTTACCGTAAGTTACAACCCCACCCTCCATAACTGGCTTGAGTTTTGCTAATCCTTCGGCTGTAGTCGGGAAAACCCCTTCATCGCCAGCTAGGATCGATGCCTCTCCCCTAAAATTGGGTTTGGGCACGCTAAATGGCAGAGTCATGTAGCGCTTCTGGAAAGCTTGCCCATCTTTCAACGCATCCTGATACTGCTCAAAACGGCGTAAAGACACCTCGTCCAACTCTTCTCGAGTAATTGAGAACTTAGCTGCAACGTTTTCACCAGTTTGCATCATTGAGTGGCCAGCAATAGGATCATTCATCATGTTGTAGAGCACCTGATCCTCAGAAGCACCTGTACCACCTGGCCCTGCTGAATTTGGATAATAAATGTGCGGGCCATTTGAGCAGCGGTCAGCTGTCAGCAACAAGGATACTTGAGCTAGACCTAAGGCTACTTCAGAAGCACCAGTAAACAGACCACGCGCTCCAGTTGCACAAACCTGGCTAAGGATATGTCCTGGAGTATTGACCGCGCCAAGTTCATACAAAGGCCAAGGTGCACCGTTAAAAGACTGGTACTGAGCAATAGTCATACCCAATATGCCTGAATCAAATACTGTCGGGTCAATATCGCGTTTGGTCAATTCGTTTTTCGCAACATAGGCTGCGAATTTCATAGCGTGCAGGTGCTGAAATGAACCCTGCCATTTAACAAATGGCGTCGACCAGTAAGCACCGTACGGAATTTCAACATTAGTAAGTGACATGATAAAGATACTCCTTTTGGAATGACGTAATGCTACGACGTTCATCACGACGTGGTCGCAGCGGTTTCAATTGTTAGAACTCATATGACGCTGCAGCCCCCCCCAGATTTCCTGGAACAGTTCTGCAGGCATTTCGCGAAGCCGGGGTGAGATAATAGGAATAAAGTCCATGGCCGCCAGAACATCTTTTTCGACATCCAATCCTGGCGCAATTTCCGTCAGAGTCATACCTGCATCGGTCAACTCAAGGACACAGCGCTCTGTGATATACATGACCGGTTGACCGGCCTTTCGTGCAATGTCACCACTGAAGGTAATCTGGTCGACCACTTTAACGAATTTTTTTGTTTTCCCTTCTTCTAAGACTCGCACTTTACCGTCATTAAATTCAAGCTTGGCACCATTTGTTAGCATTCCACAAAATACAACCTTCTTGGAGCATTGCGTGATATTGATAAAACCACCAGGGCCTACCACCCGAGGGCCAAACTTGCTGACGTTAAGATTACCGGCCATATCTGCCTGAGCCAAGCCAAGAAATGCAACATCTAGGCCGCCTCCATCGTAAAAATCAAACTGAGCTTCGTGCTCAATAATGGCCTGGGCATTGTAAGCACTGCCAAAGTCTGCGCCAGATGCTGGGACGCCACCATAGGTTCCAAGTTCAGTTGTCAATGTAAACAAATCGCTAGTTTTTTCTTCCGCTGCCACTGCTGCAACGCCATCGGGCACACCTATACCCAAGTTAACAACCATATTTGGCCTCAACTCCATTGCAGCACGCCGTGCGATGACTTTACGTGCGCCAAAAGGCATCGGAGGAATACTATCCAGAGGAATTTGTAGGTTACCGGCAAGACCTGGGTTATATAGCGTACCCATAGTTTGCATGTGGTTTTCCGGTTTAGCGACTACTATGTAATCCACAAGCACACCGGGTACCTTCACATCCTTGGGGTGCAGCGTATTCGCCTTGGCCAGATACTTAACCTGTGCAATCACAATACCACCTGTATTCCTAGCAGCTTGGGCCATTGGCAGCGCCTCTGCTAGCATCGACTCTTCCTCCATGGTTAAATTGCCATTCTCATCTGCTGTAGTCGCCCGAATCACTGCAACATTCAAGGGAAATGACTTGTATAAAAGCCACTCTTCCCCTTCCAGCTCGATCACTTTGACCAGGTCCTCAGTCGTTTTAGTAGTGGCCTTACCTCCTTCAAGCCGTGGGTCAACATAGGTACCAATGCCAACCTTAGTGATAACACCTGGTTTTCGCCCCGCAATCTGGCGCCACAAAGTTGCCAATACCCCCTGAGGTAATAGGTAAGCTTCGATTTCATTGTCGGCAACCAGTTGCGCCATCTGCGGAGCTTGCCCTGTGTGCCCCGAGATGAGACGTTTTACCAAGCCCAAGTGTGCAAGGTGAGACATCCCGCCCTTCTGCATATCACCGCAACCACAATCATGCACGAGCGTCAGGTTTTGCGGTAAGCCAGTTTCAAGAAAACGTTTTTCGAATGCAATAGCAATTTCTTCGGCAAAGAACGACATCCCTACCGTAGTCCAAGCAACCGTGTCACCGTCCTTAATCAAGCCTGCAGCCTGGTCAGCTGTAATGACTTTGCTCATTAATTCACTCCTCAGAATTCCGTTAATTAGGCGAGAGCTATAGGCATATTTTCGACCTTACTGAAGTAAAGTACAGGATACGATATCTGACCTAGCCCAACACTCAAAGCATACTAGCACGACTGTTTACATGTAATACAATATAAATATAAACAGTTTATCTTTACCTCAATATATTTGAGTGTTGTTCAATTCTGACACATGGTTTATCAAGCAATTCCTATCGCTGATCAGCAAGGACACCAGATAAAACTCTTATAGATGTCTCAGTTGTTTTGCGCTGGTTACTGGTAAACGCCACTAAATCAATACCCCATAAACCAGAATACTGGCAAGCTTCGATGTGCTGCTGCCAAAAGCATGACGCTCGCGCGAACTCATAACTACTAGCTCTAACAAGAAAACGTACTAGTTTGAAGCGGTATAATCTGGGTTAAAATATGCTGATTTAAGGACGCTTACTCTGTGGTGCGGACTGTGGTGCGGACTGTTTTGTTCGAATTTCGGACTAAGCATTCTGGGTAGCGGGGAGGATTTTCGTATCAAATAAACGGATCGTTCGAAAAACTACAGAAAAACTTAATAAACTTTATAATGAATAAAAGGCCGCGCAGAAGCACAGCCTTCCTTTAATCAAAAATAATTAGAACTTATACATTGCAAACATTTCTAGTTGCTTACCTTTGGGGCGCCGTGCACTCGCAGCAGCAGTATCTGGAATAGTCGGCGCATTCTGATAACGCCATTCAATACCAAAATCCAGATCTGGCAGATAGCTGTAGATCAAGTTTACGTTGACCATTTTCATCGTATCTTTATCTACACCTACTTTGACTTCGTTAGCCTTTACCTGACCATAACGAACAGTGCCTCGAAGGTTTTCCATAAAATTCTGGGTTACGCCGGTAGAAAAACCGGTCGTTGTGATCAGATCGCCGGTAGCATTCACATCAGCATTCTGACTGGCACCAGTAAAGCCACTGTAACCCCAACCTGCATACACTCCAGCACCTTTACCTGTAAATCCGCTCATTGCAAGTTGCGTGCTAGAAAATTTAAACTTCGCTGCCGCAGACACCGCAGCACCAAATTTAGAGTCATTACCTGTTGTATTTACTTCACGACCAGTCACCGCTAAGTTGAAAGCATGGGCACCTGTACGATAAGTGTAAGCTGCGACCATATCCGGATAAGATGCCTGATCCCAAGTTGGATCCTGAGCGCTCACAAGGAAACCGTTTTTCGCGTAATTAACAACCAGATCTGGCCGTACTACGGAACCATTACCGGCAATAGTACCGAAACCAGGCCCCCAGAAGTTCACCATTTCCACATCAAGCGGAGCAGCCGCCAAAAACTGACCATTCCAAGTTTGACCAATAGTCACATTGTCAATAGAAATATAGGCATGACGCAAACGTGGTGCATAACTGTCATCCTTGCCGTTAGTGACATTATCCCATAAATCCATTTCCACAAAGCCTTTCAGCTTATGGCCATTTACATCTTTTTTTGCGGCAAAGTTCAAGCGAGACTGACGCATGCTACCCTCAAAGTCTTGGCTCCCCTTATCTGGCCTATTAATTATACCTTCAGCCTTAATATAACCACCTATACTGAAATCGACACCATTGAACTCCCCAAGATCTATAGCTGCCACTTGACTGGAAAGACCAACCATAATCATACCCACAAAAATTTTATTTTTATTTTTCATATATTCACTTCTTTTATTTAATTATTATTTAAAGTTATTACTTACTGAATAAATGTATCGCAATCTATAAGAATGAGCCAATAAAAATCACCAAGTTTGGATTTATAAATATAGTCCTGTACGTTTATTTACTTCATATTAACCACCTGTCTTTATAATTATTAGTGAAAATTAAAATATAAGATTCTACATCAGGCAAAAAATCTATCTACAATCAGTCTAATTCATCTCCAACTACAATAAGTTAGTCTCTTTATAACTAATCTTAAACTGTTAGAAATCTAAAAACTTCTTGGTTGAACATATCAGGTTGTTCAATATTTGAGATATGAGACGCATCAATTTCAAACAGTTGACTATGAGGCACCTTATTCACTATAAACTGCCCATCTTCAACCGTCGTTACAGGGTCTTGCAGACCGGCAATAACCAGTAGAGGAATAGAAATACGCTCTATGCTTTCACGTAAGTCTTCTGTTGCTAATGCTTCACAACAGTTGGCATAGCCCATATTGCAGCCTGCAGCTAAATCCGTGCTTAAAGACGCAATAACATCTGCATTTTCTTTAATAAAGCCCTCGGTAAACCAACGTGATGCAGCTGTAGCAGCAATTGAGCTCAGCCCGTGTTTCCGAACTAAGTCTGCACGCTCTAGCCAGGCTGCAGCCTGACCAATTTTCGCAGCGGTATTACAGACAATGACTTTATTGAAGTGCTCTGCTTTATTTATAGCCAGCCATTGGCCGACTAAACCACCCATTGATATGCCACAAAAACTTGCTTTTTCTACTTTTAAATAATCAAGTAGGTTAACAACATCTTGCCCAAGCTGACTGACGGTATAAGGGCCATCAGGTGTCGATGAAGCACCATGCCCGCGAGTGTCATAACAAATCACATAAAAGTCTTTTTTAAAAAACTCAACTTGTGATTTCCACATCGTCAAATTAGTACCCAAGGAATTGGATAGTACTAATGCAGGATGAGCTGGATCACCAAATGTTTGGTAATTGAGAGTGACACCGTTTAAATTAAATTCTGACATTTTAATATTCCAACCTCAAACACGCTCAATAATTAAAGCAATACCTTGACCGACTCCGATACACATAGAACACAGAGCATAGCGACCTTGGGTTCTTTCAAGCTCATTCAGCGCTGTAGCAACTAAACGCGCACCGGATGCTCCCAATGGATGACCAATAGAAATAGCACCGCCATTGGGGTTTACTTTTTCGCTGTCATCCGGCAAACCTAGGTAGCGTGTTACCGCTAAAGCTTGTGCAGAAAAAGCCTCATTGAGCTCAATCACATCCATCTGATCAAGGGTTAGATTGTTTTTTTCAAGTAGCTTTTTAATCGCCAACGCAGGACCAAAGCCCATAATTCGAGGCTCAACACCCACCACTGTTGCACCGATAATTTTCGCTCGAGCCTTTAAACCATGCTGTACAAGCGCCTCATCTGAAGCAATCAGTAATGCAGCAGCACCATCATTAATGCCAGATGCATTGCCGGCAGTAATTGTTCCATCAGGCTTCACAATCGGCTTAAGTTTTGTCAGGTTATCCAACGTGGTTGAAGAGCGTGGGTGCTCATCTTGATTAAAGATAACGGGGTCACCTTTACGCTGTGGAATCTCTACCGGAATAATTTCATTCGCAAAAAAACCACGCGCCTGTGCAGCAGCGGTGCGCTGTTGGCTGCGCAAAGCAAACGCATCTTGGTCTTCACGATTGATATTGAACTGTTCGGCAACATTTTCAGCCGTTTGCGGCATGCTTTCTACACCATACAATTCTTTTAGCTGCTTATTAACAAAACGCCAGCCCATCGTGCTGTCTTCAATCATTTGGCTGCGATCATAGGGCGTACTGGCCTTACCCATCACAAAAGGTGCGCGCGACATGGACTCAACGCCGCCGGCAATAATCAAGTCAGCTTCACCTGACTTAATGGCACGTGCCGCGATGGAGATCGCATCTAAAGACGAGCCACATAAGCGGTTAATGGTTGTCGCAGGCACATCGCACGGCAAACCTGCTAATAATGCAGACATACGTCCAACGTTACGGTTATCTTCACCGGCTTGGTTAGCACAGCCATACACCAAGTCATCAACCTGCTGCCAATTCACAGATGGGTTGCGCTTCATCAATGCTTTAAGTGGAAGAGCGCCCAAATCATCAGCACGAATTGACGCTAAACTTCCAGCATACCGACCAAAAGGGGTTCGGATTGCGTCCACAATATATGCATTTTTCATTTTGAATAACATCCTTAATCTTCTAAAATATTTAGAAGCATCTATGAATTAGCGCAAAGGCTTTTATTGAATAAAGCCATTCAACTTATACGTGCAACTTAAACAGTGGCATCAATCAGCTCTGCACCCGTCATTGCCTGAAGCTCTGCAAAGCTTAAACCTGCAACTTTCTCTATCACGACCAAACCTTTATCAGTGACATCAATCACACACAGGTCGGTATAAATGCGGTCAACACACTTCAAACCTGTTGCAGGGTAGGTCAGCTCGCTCACAAGTTTAGGCTCGCCGTGTTTAGTGACATGATCAGTGGTTACAAATACTTTTTTTGCTCCAACAGCCAGATCCATAGCCCCGCCCACAGCAGGGATAGCATCGGGTGCACCTGTATGCCAGTTCGCAAGGTCACCATTTTGGGCAACTTGGAATGCTCCAAGAACACAAATATCCAAGTGTCCGCCACGCATCATGGCAAACGAGTCACCGTGGTGAAAAAAAGCACCACCGCTGAGCATGGTTACGAACTCTTTACCGGCATTAATCAGCTCTGGGTCTTCATCTTCAGCAGCTGGGGGTGGGCCAAATGCAAGCAGACCGTTCTCAGAGTGCAAAAACACTTCTTTATCTTCCGGCAAATAGCTGGCAATTCTTGTCGGTAAACCAATACCTAGGTTGACGTAAGCACCCTCAGGAATATCTTGGGCAACACGTTCAGCAATTTGATCACGAGTTAATTTGATGTAGCTCATTTTTTTACTCCAGTTCCTATTAAGGTTTAGGTTAGATTTGTACGACGTGTTGAACAAAAATTCCTGGAGTAACAATATGCTCAGGATCCAGAGCACCCAGTTCAACAACCTCTTGAACTTGAGCAATACTCACACCAGCCGCCATGGCCATAATCGGTCCAAAGTTACGGGCTGATTTGCGATACACCAAGTTGCCCCAGCGATCGCCCTTATAGGCTTTGATTAAAGCAAAGTCGGCACGGATTGGATTTTCTAAGACGTAATCTTTGCCTTCATGATTTAACACAGGCTTACCTTCAGCCAGCATTGTGCCGAAACCTGTTGGCGTGTAGATAGGACCTAACCCCATGCCCGCCGCTTGAATTCTGCAGGCTAAGTTGCCTTGAGGAACAAGCTCTAACTCAATTTTACCCGCACGGTATAACTCATCGAATACCCATGAGTCAGATTGGCGAGGAAAAGAACAAATAATTTTGCGTACTGCACCGGCTTTTAAAAGCTTAGCTAAACCGTAATCACCGTTACCCGCATTATTATTTACAATAACTAAGTCTTTAATGCCTAATTCAATTAGGCCATCAATTAATTCTGCTGGCTGACCCGCCGTTCCAAAACCACCAATCATGATGGTTGAGCCATCTTTAATCTGTGAAAGCGCTTCGATTAAAGAAGCTGAAGTTTTATCAATCATAATGCTTCCCAAAAAATAAATTTAAGTACGTGTTAACTTTTTGAGCTTTGCTCTGGATGAAGTGTATCAATCGCTATCGGATTACGCTTAGTCAAAATTAAGTGCGCAGTTATACCGATGCAGATACCCCAAAATACAGAACTGATACCTAGAAAGCTCATACCTGAAGCTGTTGCCAAAAATGTAATTAATGCAGAATCTCGATTGGCTTCGCTCTGGATAGCCATGGACATATTACTACCAATAGCGCCCAGTAAAGCGAGACCTGCAAGAGCAGCGACGAGTTCTTTAGGCAATAAGCTAAATAGCATCACAATGCTACCTGCAAACAGCCCTCCTAAAATATAAAACAAGCCATTAGCAACACCCGCTATATAGCGTTTATCTTTAAGTTCGTGTGCATCTTTACCTAAACATAGAGCAGCAGTGATGGATGCTAAAACGATGGTTATGCCACCCACGCAAGCCACAAAAATCGAAGCTATACTCGTGACGCTAATAATGGGTTTGGCAGGCATATCAAATCCATTCAACTTCATTATCGCCATGCCCGGTAAAAACTGCCCCGTCAGACTGACAAGAATCAAAGGTATAGCAAGGTTTAAAGTTGAACCCCATGTCCATTCAGGAGCAATAAACTGCGGAACAGTTAAAGAAAAATCAACGGCCACAGAATTGATCTCGCCCAGAAACAGACTCAAAGCAATACCCAAGCCTAGCACCCAGATCATTACGTAGCGGGGAGTGAAGCGCTTAGCGATAAGGAAAACTAATAACATGCCAAATACGATAATAGGCATTGTATTGGTTGCTGAAAACAGCCCTATACCAAACTGAAACAAAATTCCTGCCATCATCGCTGCAGCAATATTTTGTGGAATAAATCTCAATAATTTATCGAAATAGCCGGTGACACCAATAATGAAAATCACCACTGCAGATGTAATGTATGCACCTATTGCTTCATTCAGAGTAATACTCGGAAATAGAGTGACTAATAAAGCCGTACCTGGCGCTGACCATGCAGTGATCACTGGCACTTTGAATTTTATCGATAGATAAATACCCGCTACCGCTGCGCCAATTGACACCCCCCAAATCCACGATGCCATCATCTCGACCGGCACTTGAGCCTGCTGAGCGGCTTGGAAAAAGATAATCAGGGGGCCAGAATACGAAATCAATACAGCCAAAAATCCTGCAACAGTGGCTGAAACAGACCAATCTTCTTGTAATTTTTTTATTAGATTTTTCATTCAGCCTATAACTCCATTTCTGCAATTAAATGATCAAGGCTAGCCCTGATCACCACCACCGACAGGGAGTACTGTGCCAGTTATATAAGAGGATTCATCTGATGCAAGAAATAAAATGGCATTCACTTGCTCTTGAATACTTCCATAACGGCCTAAAAGACTGCGCTCAATGGTTTGCTCAACCACTTCTTGCATCCATTTTTGTTCATTGTCAGTCATTGGATTATCGTTACGTGAAACCTTGCGCGGTGGTGCCTCTGTTCCGCCAGTAGCAACCGCATTCACTCGAATACCATCTTGGGCATGCTCAAAAGCCAGCGAAGCAGTTAAAGCATTTACACCACCTTTAGCAGCGGAGTATGGAACTCGATTAATGCCACAAGTCGCAACAGATGACACATTAACGATCGTGCCCTTCTGGTTTTTAATCATTTCAGGCAACACAGCGCGACAGCACCATAATGTGGGGAACAGTGAACGCCCGACTTCCTTAATGATTTCTTCTTCAGAAAACTCTTGGAAAGGTTTCATCCAAATAGCGCCACCGACATTATTGATCAACGCATCAATACGGCCATAGGTCTTCAGAGTTTGCGCAACAACCGTTTGCGCACCCGCCAACACTTCTAGGTCCGTATTCACGGTAATGGCATCACCACCAGCGTCTTTAATTTCAGCTAAGACTTCTGTCACATACTCAGAGCGATCGACCAGCACAACTTGCGCGCCTTCTGCGGCGGCTTGGACAGCAACACCACGACCAATACCTTGAGCAGCACCGGTAACAATAACGACTTTATTTGAAAATCTTTGGCGTTCTAACATATTCAATGATTCCAATAGACTTAGTTTGCAGAGAATTTTTCAAAGAAGAAATTCGCTGGATTAACACCTTCGCTATCCAACCAGCCACGCACAGAATCAACCATTGGAACTGGACCACAAAGATAGATGTCAACATCGCCAGCATTGAGCCAATCACTCTCAACATGGCCAGTGACATAGCCTTTACGCTCATGATTAATATCAGGATGTGAGACAACAGTGCGGAACTCAAACCATGAGAACTTATCTTGAAGCTCGTTAAGCTTATCCAGCGCCACTAAATCAAAATCGTTTGTGGCACCAAATACTAAACGTATTGGATGCTCAGAGCCTTTTTCTTCAAGCACTTGCAGCATGGATAGAAAAGGAGCAATTCCCGTTCCGCCAGCAAACATAATGGTCGGACGAACGATATTGCGTAGATAAAAACTGCCATAAGGCCCTGTGTAAGTGATTTTGTCACCCACTTTGGCCTGAGTACTGAGGTACTCACTCATTTGACCATTTGAAACATTGCGCACAACAAAGCCAGTCAAGCTATCACCTGGCTTAGTGCTAAAAGAATATGAACGGGTTTCAGTCGTACCCGGAATTCCAACTTTGACATATTGGCCAGCTAAGAAATTAATCTCTGGCTGCCCTTCATCAAGCTTAATATCAAAAGAAATTGTTGAATCAGAAACTTTATCAAGATGAGCCAAGCTGCCTTGGAACTCATGAACTTCGGTCTTACACACTTCAGAAGATGCAAGGATCTGAAAAACAGCATCCGAGGTTGGCTTGCATTGGCAGGCTAAAATATAACCTTCTGCAGCCTCTTCTGGCGTTAAGGCATCTTCAATATATGTCTCTTCAGGCATATCAAAAGAACCAGTTTCACAAAATGCACGGCATGTACCACAGGCACCATCACGGCAGTCGAGAGGAATATTTATTTTTTGACGATAAGCAGCATCAGATAAGATCTCACCCTGAGCAACTGAAATAAAACGGGTAACGCCATCTTCAAATTGAAGTGCTACGCTATGATTTGACATGAGTGAAGATCCTATATAAAACTTTTACACTTCAGCCAGATTGAGCTGACTGAAGTTTATCTAAGATAAAAAGCAGACTTTAAAGATGATAAATATCAATCACTTGATTGATATAGTCATTTTTTAGAACCACATATTTACTAAGTATTTGTGGTTTCTCGCCTGAAAAATCAATTTCATAACGTGACATACCGAAGTAGCTGTAACTGGTCTTATAGCGATAGCTTAAAGTGTTCCAGTTAAAACGAACTGTAACCTTACTGCCATCTTGCTCAATCACTTCGACGTTACTGATGTTATGACTTGTGCGGGTGTCAGGCATTGTTGCAGAAGAACGCTCTGTTTTTATACGGAACACACGGTCTTCTAAACCTTGACGATCAGCATAATAAATCAATGAGATTTCAGACTGTGGGTCTTCAGTTAGGCGATCATCATCATCCCAAGCTGGCATCCAAAAAGATGCACAAGGTGAGTAGCAGGCTAACCAATCATCCCATTGCTCATCATCTAGAAAACGCGCTTCGCGATATAAAAAATCTTTAACTTGTACAATATCTGGAATCATACTCATGATTATTCTCCCTGCTCTGAAGCATTCAACTCAGCAAGGTCCTGCTCAGCAGCAATTCCTTTTTTCATCATATTCAGCCAATGCTCGTGCTGCGCTAAATACAGACCTTCATCTTCAGTTTTGATACCACTTAACTTTGGTTTTAGGCCGATTTCATCTGCTGCAGCATCCGGTCCATGTACCCAGTGTTTTGATCCACGGGACATGTCATTCCACTCTGAAGCAATTCCGTTATAACCGGCTTGGCAAGCACGGAACTCTTCAAGGTCATCGGGTGTGGCCATACCTGAAGCATTGAAAAAATCTTCATATTGACGGATACGTCTAGCACGTGCTTCCGGCGCTTCGCCAACAGGTGCAATACAGTAAATAGTCACTTCTGTTTTATTCACTGAAATCGGACGTAATACACGGATCTGCGAACCAAACTGGTCCATCAAATATACGTTTGGATAGAGGCACAAGTTACGTGAACGCTCAATCATCCACTTCGACATGGGTGCGCCGAATTTTTCGGTATATTCTTCAGCTTTGCTAAAGTTAGGACGGTCTTCAGGGTTAGACCACTGTGTCCAAAGCAACAGGTGGCCGTTATCAAAGCCATATGAACCACCGCCTTGTTTACCCCAACTGCCCGCACTCATCGCGCGAATATTATCGACAGCGTCTTTCTCTTTTCTCTGCTGGGTTGTTGCCGCGTAGTTCCAGTGCACTGCAGAAACGTGGTAGCCATCAGCACCGTTTTCAGCAGTCAGTTTCCAGTTGCCTTCATACACATAAGTTGATGCGCCGCGCAGAACTTCTAGGCCCTGCTCTGACTGACCAACAATCATATCGATGATTTTTGTGGTCTCACCTAGAAACTCTTCTAATGGCAAGACATCAGGATTCAAACTACCAAACAAAAAGCCTTTGTAGTTTTCAAAGCGTGCTACTTTTTTTAAGTCATGTGAGCCGTCTGTATTGAAACAATCAGAGTAGCCCGCATCAACGGGGTCTTTAACTTTTAATAATTTGCCCGAGTTGTTAAAAGTCCAACCATGGAATGGGCACGTATAAGTTGCTTTATTGCCTCTTTTATTACGACAAATCTGTGCGCCGCGGTGCGAACACGCGTTAATCATGGCGTTTAATTCACCGCTACGATTGCGCGCAATAAGAACAGGCTGACGACCAATATGAGTCGTGTAGTAATCGTTATTATCCTTAACTTGACTCTCATGCGCCAAGTAAACCCAGTTACCTTCAAAGATGTATTTCATCTCAAGGTCAAACAAAGTTTTATCTGTAAATACAGATCTGTGTAGCTTGAACTCGCCAGTCTCATAGTTCTCAACAAATAAATCGTCAATATTATCTAGATGGCTAATATTAGTAACGGGAATATTGGGCATGCGTTTATCTCCAAACACCAAATCAAACAAAATTTGCGGCATACCAGTAAGCGCTGGTATGCCGCTTATACACAAAACTACTTAAGCGCGACGACGCTCAATTTCTGTAGTGGGTGCATCAGCATTATCTTTAGTTAACACAACATCAAAGATGATTTGTTTAAATGGTTTGTTTAAGCCACGCTTTTCAATTTCAGTGCTATCTGTTACATCAATAACACTTGCAACGAGGCCTTCACGTGTTGCAAATGCAAAGTCATCCCAAAGGTATTCATCACCTTCGATATTAAATTGCGTTGTTAGCATTCTGTAACCAGGGCTGGAAACAAAGTAGTGAATATGCGATGGACGATTACCATGGCGACCGAGCTTATTCAGTAAGGCCTGAGTTGTGCCTTCTGGTGGGCAACCATAACCCACTGGCATTGTAGTTTGAGCAACGTACTCACCCTTAGCATCGGCAAGAATCGTACGTCTCAGGTTAAACTCAGACTGGCTCTTATCAAAGAACGAGTAGTTACCTAAACTATTGGCATGCCAAATTTCCACTTTAGCACCTTCAATAATATTACCGTCGGTGTCGCGTACAGAACCTTCAACAAATAGGGTATCAACCGTATCAGACTCAGAACCATCATCCATACGAGCAAAACCTACAGTTTCAGGCGCGCCTGCAACATACAGAGGTCCTTCAATCGTTCTTGGAGTACCGCCTGAAATACCAGCTTTTGCATCAGCCTCGTCAGCACGCAGATCTAAAAAGTGCTCTAGGCCTAAACCTGCAGCTAATAAACCCATTTCATTCGATTGACCTGAATCTGTTAAGTACTCTAGGCCTTTCCAGATTTCAGCTTGAGTTAAGTCAAGATCTTCAATGGCTTTAAATAAATCGGTCAATAAGCGCACTACGACTTCTTGGACTCGTTTATCAACAGCACCTTTGGCTGTATCAACGTTCATTTTTTTTACGAGTGCTTCAATATCGGTATGTTTCATTGCTCTCACCTTTGAGTTTTTTATTTTAATTATTGGCTAACAGTATATTTATAAATGATTAAATATCGTTGTCACGGATGGAAGATGGGTGGCGATTTAACGGCATAACCTCAATATCCATATAAGGGAAAAGCGGTAAGCCTTGTAGCAAATCATGCAACTCTTCATTACTTTCCACATCAAATACACTGATATTTGAATACTGGCCAGAAATTCTCCACAAGTGACGCCATTTACCTTGCTCTTGTAGATCCTGTGCATACGCTTTTTCTTTTACTTTAATAGCATTGATTTTTTCTTCATCAATATCTAAAGGAATATTTACATCCATACGTACGTGAAAAATCATAAAAACTCCAAATTTAATTTAATAGTTATTTAAAACGCAAATTATCAATTTTATTTTCATCTAACTCAATGCCCATTCCAGGTGCACTTGGAACAATGAGTTCAAAATTTTCGTATTGAAGTGGCGTTTTTAAAATTTGCTCAGTGAGCAGCAAAGGACCAAATAATTCGGTTCCATAAGCTAGGTTTTCAAACGTAGAAAACACATGTGCAGACGCAATGGTACCCACAGGGCCTTCAAGCATAGTACCGCCATACAAGTCGATACCTGCAAGCTGTGCTAAGCGAGCGACTTCACAACTCTCTAGAAGACCGCCTGACTGGGCAATTTTCACAGCAAATACTGAAGCAGCATTATGCTTAGCTAATCGATAAGCTGATTCTGGTCCTTTAAGTGACTCATCAGCCATTATAGCAATATCAAACTTACGCGTGAGACGCTCCATAGCATCATCATTTTCAGTCGTGCAAGGTTGCTCAATCAGATCAATCCCGCCCGCCTGAAGAAGTTGAATACCTTTATTAGACTCTAGCTCAGTCCAGGCTTGGTTTAGATCAACGCGAATGGATACATCGGCACCGAGCGCCTGCTTAATAGCAAGGACATGCTCAACATCTTCTTCTACAGTACGTGAGCCTATTTTCAGCTTAAATATATTGTGTCTTTTAGCCTTCAGCATCTGCTGTGCTTCAGCGATATCTTTTTCTGTATCGCCCGATGCTAAAACCCACAATACAGGAACGCTATCACGTAAGCGTCCACCTAAGACTTCACTCAAAGGCAAACCCAATCGCTGTGCATGAATATCCAGCAATGCTGTTTGAATCGCACATTTAGCAAAACGATTACCTTGGATATTCTTTTTAATTGCGTGCAGTGTTTGAGCTAAATTTGCTGCAGGCAACGATTTCATCAATGGAGCAAAATAGCTTTCAATATTTGCCTTGATGCTCTCTGGACTCTCATCGCCATAACCCAGGCCACCAATCGTTGTTGCTTCACCCCAACCCACAACGCCATCATCAGTTGTCACTTTGACTAAAACCAATGTTTGCGTATGCATTGTGGCCACGGCCATTCTATGCGGACGAATAGTTGGAATCTGGACCAGTAATGTTTCTATATTTTTATACATAACTCGCCTACATATCTTGCGGTGCTTATTGACTGCCTATACTCTAATAGAACATTTTCATTGCTGTCTAACACTTATTCAGCATCTATTTATACTTAAAAGGTATACAGCTATGGAACTGAGGCACTTAAAATACTTTGTGGCTGTGGTTGAAGAGCAGAGCTACACAAAAGCAGCGGCGCGTCTCTTTATTTCACAGCCACCATTGAGTCGCCAAATACAAAATCTGGAGCTAAAACTAGGCGTACAGCTCTTTGAACGCGGTAGTCGGCCTTTAAAAACAACTGAAGGGGGTCAATTTCTGTATCTGCATGCCATAAAGCTTTTAGCCAATGCAGAAGAAATCAAAACGATGACGCAGCGTGTAGGCACCGCAGAAAAAACGCTAACAATAGGTTTTGTTGGCTCCCTGCTGTATGGACTACTACCAAAGATAATCTACTTATTCCGCCAGCAGCAGCCGCAACTCAAGCTGGAGCTGAAAGAAATGAATACAAAGCTACAAATAGATGCTTTAAAAGAAGGTAAAATTGATGTTGGATTTGGCCGTCTAAGAATATCCGACCCTGCAATACGCCGTATTTTACTCAGAGATGAACCATTAATGGTCGCTGTGCACTCACAGCATCACCTTGCCAGTGCACAAAATGGTTTGTACTTATCGAGCTTGGTTGATGAAAATCTGTTTATTTTCCCTAACCACTCTAAGCCTAATTTCTCAACTCAAGTACGTAGTATTTTTTATGAGCATGGTCTCGACCCAAGTAACCTAATAGAAATCCGAGAGGTGCAGTTAGCCTTAGGTTTAGTCGCAGCTGACCAAGGTATTTGTATTATTCCTCAGAGCGCTAGAGCCATCCAGATTCCTAATTTAAAATTTATCCCTCTTCTAGATAACGCAGCCGTCAGCCCCGTTTTTTTAGCGGTACGTAATATGGATGAAAATTCAAATATACGTTCAATGTTAGATGTGATTTATCAAGTCTACGATCAAGAATCCATTATTTATAATCGTAAAGTCATATGATGCTCACTCAAAAGTGACACTGAACAACAGCCCAGCTTGCCTGCGACAAAATAAGCTCGCAACTATTTGACTCTGTATGAGTCTTATTGCTACTTAACACATAAAGGATATACGTTATGCGCTACGACACAGATAGCCATACGCCCGTCATCGGTTACTTACTGTGGATCTTTGGCTTTATGGGTGCGCATCGCTTTTACTATGGTAAACCCATCACAGGCACGATTTGGTTTTTCACCTTAGGCTTTTTTTTCATTGGTTGGATTGTCGACTTATTTTTAATCCCCAGCATGGATCGCCAAGCCAGTATGCGTTTCGACACGGGTCGAATTGACTATAATGTGGCCTGGATTCTCTTAACATTTTTGGGTGTATTCGGTATACACAGAATGTATCAAGGTAAGTGGATCAGCGGCGTTTTGTACTTATTCACCGGCGGTTTTCTGCTAATCGGTGTGCTCTATGATTATTGGACTATCAACCAGCAAATTTCTGCTAGAAACAGTATTTTCAAGTGAAAAGTAAGATTGCCGCACTGCTCCAATAAAAAAGCTGCTTAGAGTACATGACTATAAGCAGCTTTAGATCGCTCTGTATAACTTACAGCTTTTTCGGGCGTGGCCAATTTTCTAAATTACGCTGACGCCCACGTCCAATGGATAAAGCATGCGCAGGAACATCTTCCGTAATGGTTGAGCCCGCACCTGTCGTTGCACCATCACCGATATTCAGTGGCGCAACCAATGAGCTGTTTGAGCCAATAAATACATCTGCGCCCATCACAGTTTTAAACTTATTCACACCATCGTAATTACAGGTAATAGTACCTGCGCCAACATTGGTTCGTGCACCAATATCAGTGTCACCTAAATAGGTTAAATGCCCTGCTTTAGCGGATTCACCTAAGCGTGTGTTCTTCAGTTCAACAAAGTTACCCACATGCGCGCGTGCGGCTAATACAGTTCCAGGACGCAAACGGGCAAAGGGACCGCAGTCGGCACCTTCGCCAACATCCGCACCATCTAAATGGCTATTGGCTTTGATCACTGCACCCGTACGCAAGATGGAGTCTTTAATCACGCAGTTCGGGCCAATTGAAACATTATCAGCAATTTCAACAGTGCCTTCTAAGATCACGTTCACATCAATCAATACATCACGGCCAACAGTCACTTCGCCACGCAGATCAAAGCGCGCAGGATCAAGTAAAGTTACACCTTGGGCCATTAAACGGCGCCCAGCGCGCTGCTGATAGTGACGCTCGAGTTCTGATAACTGTAAACGATCATTCGCGCCCTGCACCTCCATCGCATCAGCCGCTCTTTCAGTATTCACTGATAAACCATCAGCAACTGCCATGGCAATAATATCAGTTAGATAGTATTCACCTTGCGCGTTACTGTTCGACAGACGACTCAGCCAATCCGTTAAGGCAGCACGTGGTGCGGCTAGAATCCCGGTATTACCTTCACAGATTTTCAGCTGTTCGGGATTCGCATCTTTATGCTCAACGATCGCTTGTACCGCAGCTTCGTTATTACGCACGATACGACCATAGCCGGCAGGATTATCAAGATTCACTGTTAATAGTGCCATGCTGTCTGCTGAGAGCTGCTCAAGTAAACTTTCTAACGTAGCAGCCTCAATTAATGGCACATCTCCGTACAACACCAAGGTGTTATCCGCTTTTAAATAAGGCACAGCCTGAGCCACGGCATGTCCGGTGCCCAATTGTTCGTTTTGTATAACAAAGGTCACATCATCAGCGGCTAATTGCTCACGTACCAGCTCGGCACCATGGCCAATTACAACTTGAATGCTATCGGGCTGTAAACGGCGCGCAGTTTGCACAACGTGGCCTAGCATTGACTGTCCGGCAATCGGGTGCAGGACTTTAGGTAAAGCCGAACGCATACGCGTACCTTGGCCAGCGGCGAGAATAACAATATCCAGCGACATGTGTTAAATCCTAAATAAAAAGTTGTCTACTACTTAAAATATTAAAAATAAGCAATAAAAAAGGGCAGCTCTAGGCTACCCTTTTTTATTGCTACGATGAAGCATGATTTGCTTATCGACGAATGTTTTTACGCAACTCATGAATCGTACGCAATTGTGCTGCGGCTTCAGCTAAACGTACTGCTGCGGCTGCATAATCAAAATCAGCTGTTTGATTTTGTAATGCTTGCTCAGCAGCTTTTTTAGCTTCAAGTGCTGCAACTTCATCAAGGTCAGCAGCACGGATTGCCGTATCTGCTAAAACCTTAACCATAGTTGGCTGCACTTCGATAAAACCACCCGAGATGTAATACACCTCTTCTCCACCACCTTGCTTAATCACGCGGACAGGGCCCGGCTTGATTGTCGAGATAAGTGGGGTGTGGCCAGGCAAAATACCCAAATCACCCATGTGACCATGAGCGATGACCATTTCGACCCGACCGGAGAACAACTCTTCTTCTGCACTAACAATGTCACACTGGACTGTTCTGCTGGCCATATAAATCGCCTCAGTTTTTAGGCTAAACGGATGCTGATGCACCCGCTGCCATATTGCTCACCATTAAGGATCACAAATTACATTTTGCTCGCTTTTTCAATCGCTTCTTCGATAGTACCCACCATGTAGAACGCTTGTTCTGGTAGGTCATCGTAGTCACCATTTAAGATACCTTGGAAACCACGAATGGTATCTTTGAGCGATACGTATTTACCTGACGCTCCAGTAAAGACCTCAGCCACGAAGAATGGCTGAGACAGGAAGCGCTGGATTTTACGTGCACGGGTTACTAACTGCTTATCTTCTTCAGACAGCTCGTCCATACCCAGGATCGCAATGATATCTTTTAGCTCTGTGTAACGTTGCAATACGTACTGAACACCACGAGCACAGTCATAGTGCTCTTGACCAATCACTGCAGCATCAAGCTGACGTGAAGTTGAGTCAAGTGGGTCAATCGCTGGGTAAATACCCAAAGATGCAATGTCACGTGACAGAACAACAGTGGCATCCAAGTGCGCAAACGTGGTCGCTGGAGATGGGTCAGTTAAGTCATCCGCAGGTACGTAAACAGCTTGAATTGAAGTAATGGAACCCGACTTAGTCGAGGTAATACGTTCTTGTAGAACACCCATTTCTTCAGCCAAGGTTGGCTGGTAACCTACCGCTGAAGGCATACGGCCTAACAGTGCAGATACTTCAGTACCGGCTAGGGTGTAACGGTAAATGTTGTCAATAAACAACAGTACGTCACGACCTTCGTCACGGAACTTCTCAGCCATGGTCAAACCAGTCAAAGCAACACGTAAACGGTTACCTGGTGGCTCGTTCATTTGACCGTAAACCAGTGCTACTTTGTCGAGTACGTTGGAGTCTTTCATCTCGTGATAGAAGTCGTTACCTTCACGAGTACGCTCACCAACACCAGCGAATACAGAATAACCGCTGTGCTCAATAGCAATGTTACGGATCAGTTCCATCATGTTTACGGTTTTACCAACACCGGCACCACCGAACAGACCCACTTTACCGCCTCGAGAGAACGGGCAAACAAGGTCAATCACCTTGATACCTGTTTCTAGAATTTCGTTACCGCCCGCTTGTTCTGCATAAGAAGGTGCTGGACGGTGAATGCCCCAACGCTCTTCTTCGCCAATTGGACCGGCTTCGTCGATTGGGTTACCCAATACGTCCATAATACGACCCAGGGTTTTAACGCCCACAGGTACGGTAATTGGACCGCCTGAGTTGACTACTTCTAGACCACGTTTTAGACCTTCGGTCGAACCCATGGCAATAGTACGTACTACACCGTCGCCCAACTGTTGTTGAACTTCTAATGTAGTTTCAACGCCCTGTACTAACAGTGCGTCATAAATGTTCGGGACCTGTTCGCGTGGAAATTCCACATCGATGACGGCGCCGATAATTTGAACGATACGTCCGCTACTCATATCTGGTTCCTCTGAATATTTGAACCGTTCTTAAACCGCGGCTGCGCCGCCGACGATTTCTGAAATTTCTTGAGTGATCGCTGCTTGGCGAGCCTTGTTGTAAACCAATTGTAGGTTATCAATAAGGTCACCCGCGTTGTCTGTCGCATTTTTCATTGCAATCATTCGAGCTGCTTGTTCGCATGCTGAGTTTTCAACAACCGCTTGATACACCTGAGATTCGATGTAACGAACAATCAGAGCATCCAGCAATTGCTGGGCATCTGGTTCGTAAATATAATCCCAAGATCCAAGACGATCGCCTTCAACCCCTGCATCAACCGCCAGTGGCACTAACTGCTCAACTGTTGGTTTTTGCGTCATAGTATTTACAAATTTGTTGGATACTATATACAAACGATCAATACGGCCTTCAGCAAAACCATCCAACATGATTTTAATACTGCCAATTAAGTCAGTCATTGTTGGTTGTTCGCCAAGGTCGGTGATTGCTGCAACGACTTTGCCACCGTAACTACGGAAGAAACTTGCACCTTTTTTGCCGATGACGCAGAACTCTGCCTCAACGCCATCTTTGTGCCAGTCCTTCATATTATTCATCAGGGCCTTGAACAGGTTAAAGTTCAGACCGCCGCATAGACCACGGTCGGTCGACACGAGGATATAACCCACGCGTTTAACCGGACGTTCGACCATAAATGCGTGCTTATACTCAGCATTGGCTTCAGCTAAATGGCCAATGACCTGACGTATGCGCTCTGCATAAGGACGACCAGTAATCATGCGCTGTTGTGCTCTGCGCATTTTACTAACTGCCACTTTTTCCATGGCACTGGTGATCTTTTGCGTACTTTTGATGCTCGCAATTTTACTGCGAATCTCTTTTGCGCCTGCCATTTGTCACCCTTCAGGTTAAGCAAGCGGGAGCTTTAACACTCCCACTGCGGCTTACCAGCTCTGAGTGGCCTTAAACTTCTCGATACCTTCTTTAATAGAAGCATCGATATCGTTATTAAAGTCACCCTTCTCATTGCTTTTCGCCATTAACTCAGCGTAGTCACGTTTGAAGAAGGCCAACAAGGCTGCCTCGAAAGCACCCACTTTATTCACTGCTACATCAGTCAAGAAGCCACGTTCAGCAGCATACAAAGACACAGACATATCAGCGATAGACATAGGAGCATACTGTTTCTGCTTCATCAGCTCAGTCACACGCTCACCGTGCTCAAGCTGCTTACGCGTTGCTTCGTCTAAGTCAGAAGCAAACTGAGCAAAGGCCGCCAATTCGCGGTACTGAGCCAGTGCAGTACGAATACCACCTGAAAGCTTCTTAATAATCTTAGTCTGAGCTGCACCACCAACACGCGATACCGAAATACCTGCGTTCACTGCCGGACGGATACCTGAGTTAAACATAGATGACTCAAGGAAGATCTGACCATCAGTAATAGAAATTACGTTGGTTGGTACGAACGCTGAAACGTCACCTGCTTGAGTTTCAATGATTGGCAGCGCGGTTAAAGAACCGGTTTTACCTTTCACTGCACCCTTAGTGAATGCTTCTACGTACTCTTCAGATACACGTGATGCACGCTCCAACAAACGACTGTGGAGGTAGAACACGTCACCTGGGTACGCTTCACGACCTGGTGGACGACGTAACAACAGAGAAATCTGGCGGTATGCAACTGCTTGCTTAGACAGGTCATCGTAAACGATTAACGCATCTTCACCACGGTCACGGAAGTACTCACCCATGGTGCAACCCGCATAGGGTGCCAAGTATTGCAGAGCAGCTGATTCAGATGCACTTGCAGCCACAATAATTGTGTTGCTCAGCGCACCGTTTTCTTCAAGCTTACGTACTACGTTAGCAATAGTGGATTGCTTTTGACCAATGGCCACGTAGACGCACTTAATGCCGCTGTCTTTTTGGTTGATGATCGCATCAATCGCCAGAGCAGTTTTACCAATCTGACGGTCACCAATAATCAGCTCACGCTGACCACGGCCGACTGGAATCATCGCATCGACAGATTTGTAACCTGTTTGCACAGGCTCGTCGACTGATTTACGCCAAATTACGCCTGGTGCAACTTTCTCAACTGCATCAGTTAATTTAGTTTCAACAGGACCTTTACCATCAATTGGGTTACCCAGTGCATCTACAACGCGACCTAACAGTTCTGGACCAACCGGAACTTCAAGGATACGTCCTGTGCACTTGGCGCTCATACCTTCGGTCAAACCGAAGAAGCTACCCAGGATTACAGCACCAACGGAGTCACGCTCCAAGTTGAGTGCCATACCAAAAATACCACCTGGGAATTCAATCATTTCACCGTACATAACATCGGCTAAGCCGTGGATGCGTACGATACCGTCAGACAAGCTGACGATTGTGCCTTCATTACGGGCTTGCGCAGATACATCAAGCTTAGCTATACGCTGCTTGATGATCTCGCTAATCTCGGAAGGATTCAGTTGCTGCATGCCATGCCCCTCAAATCAGGATTTCAACGCTTCGGCTAACTGGTTCAGTTTGCCGCGGATCGAACCGTCAATAACTAAGTCACCAGCACGAATGTGCAAACCGCCAATTAAAGCGGGATTCACAGTCGCTTTGGGTTGAACGGTACGATCAAGCCGCTTGGATAAGGCGGCAGCCAGTGTTTGGAGTTGT
>Ga0265295_1001663_pt1 | contig 38245 bp, 52 predicted proteins | sample Munlansysbiofilm_FD_192503 | JGI IMG/M metagenome (GOLD analysis project Ga0265295, IMG submission 192503) | Leachate microbial communities from a municipal landfill in Southern Ontario, Canada - Methane capture system biofilm | ecosystem: Engineered > Solid waste > Landfill > Unclassified ... | reverse complement strand
TAATTTTTACTGTAACGCAAATCAATTAACAGGCTTTGATGGCGGTACTATAAAAGTGACTAAAGCATTCCACGCAGATAACAACGCACTAATACAAACAGCCGTTGATGACATACTCGTAGCTCTAGTGAACGGTGGGACTACAGGAGCAACTATACGATTGGAAGGTAGTACAAATCAAGCACCATCAGCTACAGGCGAAGCAGCAATTGACACACTAAGAGCAAATGGTTGTACAGTAACAGTAACAGGAGGATATTAAGATGACATCTTATAATTTTAAAGAAATAGCGAACTACACAGCAACAGTAAGAGAAAACGCTGACTTCCAAAAAGCAGGAATTCAAACAACTGCATTTGTACGTGATGCTTTGGGTGTACCTCAGTCGTATGATGATACAGCTTTGAATTGGAGAGGTGATGGTTATGGGGATACGCAGTGGAATCCATCGTTAGAGTCAAAATTCTGGATTGAAGAGATTGTTGATGGAGTTGTTTATCAGCATAACTATGATGGTACGAATCTAACAACATATACCGACAACGCAGCAGGCACACCTACAGCACACACCCCAGAGAATGCAACTTATAAGTTTGGTAAAGGTGTATATCCAAAAGTAACGGCAGACCCGTATACTGATAACGTTCATATACCAGTAAGTATTTATACAACAACATACGATAGCTATAATCAAGCAGAACGATATACAATACTATCAGAAATAGCAGGAGCATAACATGACAACATCAGAACAATTAACAGGAGCATTTGTACAATCTTTTCCATTCTTCCTTGTAGCACCAAAAGGAGCTAAAACTATATCATTACCATTGGAAGAATTCAATCAATACAATGAAGATAATACAGTAACACAACTAACTATTGAACAACTACCACATAGAGGTATACAATGGTCAGTCGACGGTGAGTATTTCGTTATTGGATTAATGATATCGGAACTAGCAGATGAACATAAGGAAGTAAAGCAAAAACTTATCGATGAAGGATATACATTGGGAGGTACAAACTTTGAATCAGATATTCCAACAGACTTTTGGCTATTCAATACAACAGAGTATTTAAAAGATTGGAAAAAGAGGAGTCCACACGAAAAGATGCAGGAAGAACTATGATACAAAAAATAGTAGACTGGCATGAAAAGTTACTAGGTAAAACAAGAAAATGGAAATACGGAGAAGACGGAAAGTATGCACACATGGCACTAGGAGCAGAAGCGGTTATCCTGTTTATACTATCAATGCTATTCGTTGGACAGACAAAACTTTCATGGACAGGATTATCAGTAGTAGCACTAATATCAGGAATAGTCATAGAAGTAATACAGAAAAAACTTCTGAACGGAAAGAATACAAAGGAAGAGTATATAAAAGATGCTCTATGGGTATGGGTAGGAGGAACAATATTCTCCTATCCTCTACTGGAACTAGGACTAATAACTCTATATCCATAAAACCTTATAAACACAAGGGGAAATAATGGACAAACACTATATGTACGCTTTAGGAATGACTTTTGTATACTCTATAATAGGTTTTGTAAATAGAAACTCTAATCAAGAGAATAAACACAAACTAACTAAAAAGATAGAATGGATGAACGCAGTATCAACAGCAACGCTAGATGCAGGATTCGCTATACTATTCTTTGCAGGAATAAGTAATTTTAGACCTGAGTGGGATATAATCTTGAGAGTTGCAACAGCAGTATTTCTAGCAGTATTTATGGCAGAGACTTTTGTTGAAACAATAAAGGAGAATATAAAAAAATGGAAAGCCTAAATACAATAATTACTGTATTTTTGATTGTGAATACATTGTTTATTTTTAGACAAAGACTATGGACGAAATCGATCTCTGTACCAATAATAATCATAGCAAGTGATATATCATATATGTTTTTCACATATGGTAAGATTGAAGCAGCAGTTATATCATGGGGAACAGCGATAACAGGTCTAGTCTTCAATGCAGCAATAAGAGAATGCAATCCAACAGAAACAGTAAACTAAAAAGAAAAAGATAAAAGGAAAAAGAATGAATTTCACAATGGAGCCAAAATCAGATTTATCGATATCAGACAATCAGCACTTAGAGAATACGATTCTTTCGAATTTTATCTCTTTCAATGCATATAAAACAAGAATACAGAAGCAACTAGACGAAGTAGCGACAAAGGTGGTAATAGACGATGAAACATACTACAAATATGTAAACATAAAAAATAAATTAGGTTCGTCATCGAACACAGAATATAGTTTGTTGAAAAATTTTGGATTTTCAGATGAAACTATTCAAGAGATTATAGACTTCAACAATGATGAAGATCTAGATTATTTACGGCTAACGTGGCAATATAAAATGCAAGCAACAATAGATAATTTTGAAAACAAATTAGATGAGTTGAATACATTATTACAAAGCAAAGCAACATTAAAAATAAGAATATCACCGACAGCACCATTTGGTGGATACATAAATATATTACTAGATGACATAGAGACAAACCAATATTATCAAGACATGTTATACGGACTACATGTAAGTAAAGTAATAGGATACTCGAGCAAAACACAATACGAAGATCCAGGAAATAGCATATATGACATAATAGAATATACAAATCCATATATTTTACAACCAAATGCAGATGAGTTATTCTTAGAATATGCGGGAGACTCAAAAGTATTTGAAGGGAAGACATGCTTTATATTTGGAGGAACAGGAGGAGGAACAAGTTACAATTGGGAACGAACTCCGTATAAATATTTTTGGAAAGGATACAGAGCACAAGAACAAGAGAACATAGAGGATCTAGAATCAACGATGTTCACAGTAGAAAACGTAAAGTGGGGATGGAAAATAAACCAACCATTACTATGGTCAAGAAAAAAAATGCGAACAGCAAGGCAAGAAGTATTCTTTGATGAATTAGGAAAATTTATAACGATAGACTATGAAGTAGACCAATCATGGTTTGAACGTTTTGTATCCTTTATCGTTAAGGCATTGTTTCAACTAGTATCAACAGTAGTAGATCTGATATTAAAAATACCTGTACTTGGAACATTATTAAAACTAACATTAGATGTAATAGGTGAAATAGTAGGAATAAGCGACTGGAAAGAAATGCTAGCATACTACAAACAAATACTTTTTGCAATATTAGTAATAGTGATAGCGTACTTCACTGGACAATACCAAGCAATTGGAGAAGTAGCAACAGCAGGAGCAACAGCTTCAGTATCAACATATGCAATGGCAGCAATGGAATTTATAAGCATAGCGAATACAGTAATGTACAATATAAACATAGCAGAGGCAAGGTTTATGGCAGAAGAAGAGCAAAAAGAAAAAAACGAAAGAGATAATGAAGTACCAGAAACACAATATCAGTCACCAGAGAATTTAAATGCAGATCCAAATGCACCAGATACAGAAATGGATTATATGTATGAACACATGTTTACTGTACCAGATTGGTCAATAGATGTGATGGAACAGCAATCGGACATAGAACCACAATCAAAATATATAGACATATAAGGAGAAACAATGGCAGGATGCATAGATGCATGTTACGGAGAAGCAGTAACAGCGATAAAAGAGGTATTCAATAATGCAGAGAATAAAGTAGGAATAGATGGAGCAAAAGAAACAATAAACGAACTATTCCAAGATTATGGTTTTACAAACCAAGAAAGAGCAATGGTCTTAGCGGAACTAGTAAAAATAGATATTCAAACAAGAGCACAGCAAATGGTTCAAGGAGCAATTCAACTTTCAACTTTGGGAAAGGAGCTAGAACTAAAAGACAAGCAAATAGAGTTATTAAGACAGCAAATAGCAACAGAAAAAGCAAAGGAACTAACAGAATACAAAAGAATGACAAACTTGTCAGCACAGTCAGCGCTGGTATTCAGACAACACAAAAACTATGATGATGCATTACAGAAAAAAGTGATGGAAACATCTGGTTCATATGCAAATTATGCAATAATGGCTAACCCAGAGGGGGCACAAGGACCACTAAATAACTTCAAAATTGAGCTACAAAACCTAAAAAATAGAATAACACAAATTGGATCAATCCCAGTACCAGAAGAAAGCACAAACGGAGAAGGGCACCTTGTAGAAACGTTCACTATAGGAACAATAGTAGCAACTATAGAGCACAGAGACGAACCAGACAATGATTATATTGTAAGTGACGGAGTAACACCAGTAACAGTATCAACTTATGAAGACGCGTTAGAGAAACTAATGGTCTATCTAGAATTAACACAATAGGATAAAAAAAAATGAAAGAAAAAATAAGCGAAAACAAAGATTTCGATAACATTCTAAAAGATTTAAAAAACGATTACGATAGGGGGAAGACGGAAAAAAACAGAATTCGTGACATAATGATAGAAGAAAACAAAGTGTTAGCAGGAGAGCCACAAGGGAATGAAAAAAAAGGAAAATCGCAAATAGTACTAAAAGAAGCTGCAAAAATTATAAATAGAACAATGCCATCACTAACAGAGCCGTTCCTTTCTACATCAAGACCAATAAAGGTATCAAGAGCAGGGTCACCAATAAGAAAATCTATTTTTGAAAACTATCTCAATATGGAATTTACAGACTCAATGGACAGAGAAGAATTAGTAGAGGAAATGGCAAAGGTTTTCCTAACAGCACCGAAACTATGGATTCAACCTGATTGGATTTACGAAGAAGAATTGGAAGAAGTAGAATATACAGATGGAACAGAAGAAACGATAGTAACAGTATTAGAAAACAGACCAGACATAAAAGTTCTACAAACTCAGAATGTAACAGTAGACCCAGACGCAACAAGGGAGCAGGACTCAAAGTTTATATGTGTAGAAGAATTCTCGTCATACTCAGAATTGAGACAAGAAGGTGGGGAGGGGAAAGATGCAATTTTTGATGATGGACAAATGAAAAAACTAAAAAGCTGGATAGCATCAGAAAATGGAACAAATGCAAACACATCAGAAGACGAAGGAGTATTTGATCCAAATAAAACAACTGGACAAGCATCAGCATCAGATACAGCAAGAAAGAGAATAGAAATAGTAAGATACTATGGATATTACGACATGAACGATAATGGATTGCTGGATTCAATATATGCAGTATGGGTAAAAGATGCAGATATATGGTTAACAATAGAAAAAAGAAAGTTTCCGTTAGGAAGAATACCAATATATGGGACAACTTTTGATAAGATTCCTTTTTCAATAAATGGTAATTCAATGATACACTTTCTATCAGATAACCAAAGAATAAAAACAGGAATAACAAGAGGAATACTGGACAACCTAGATGAAGCAAATAATGGAACAATCTTCTATAGACCAGGTGATGTAACTCCAGAATCATTACTACAAATGAGACTAGGTCACAAGTATATTGCGATGAATAATCCAAAAGCAATAGAACATGGAGGTTTTAACCAGATACCAACGGCAGTGTTCAATGTTCAAAACATGATAGACAGAGAAACACAAGAAATAGCTGGAACAACAGCGGGGTCACCGTCAGTGAGTTCAGCTCAGGCGAACAAGCAAGACTCTCTACAAATGTTATCACTGGCACAGGAAAAACAATTAGCATCTGTAAGAAAGCTAGGCGGAGTACTGAGAAAAGCAATGAAACATATATTAATAGAGGCAGAAGAGTTTCTAGAAGACGATCAGATAATGGAATTACTTCCACCAAACGCAGATCCAATAATATTCTCCGATACAAGGAGAGTAAGGATAGGAACACAAGTAGGTACAGCTACGGATAGAGCAAATCAGTCTCACCAACTAAACATGCTAATGCAACATAGTAAAGAAAACAATAAACTAATGCCAGACCATATAGGTAAAGAGTTGCTAGCAAAAGCATTTGAACTTTTCGATGAACATTCAATGGCAAATGCAATTAGAGGTGAAGATAAACAGATGTCACAGCAAGAACAATTTGCTATGGAACAAGCGTTGCAAGAACAGACGCTAAAAAACAGAAAACTTATGGCAGAGATAGAAGAAATTAAAATTAGAGCAGCAGCTTCAGCACAAAGAGCACAAAATGATGCACAAGAAGTACAATCAAAAATTGTAAAGAATGCAGCAGATGCAAACAAAAAAAATGCAGATGCACAAGGGAAAAGAGTTGAGACATCTTTTGTACCAGCAAAAGAGTTATCGGGATTAGAATCAATAAACAATAGACAAATAGGAAGGACAGAAACGAATGAATAATTTTATCGAAGACGAAGGACTAGAGTTAACGGAGGAAGAGATTGCAGAAGAGCAAGCTCTGCAAGATGAATTTAACGGAGTAAGTAGAGAAGAGGAAGAAGATGAAGAAAGAGAAATAGAAACAGAGGATCAAGAAGAGGAAGAAGAAGATGATAATACTACTGATAACAATAATGATGACAATGAAGAAGAATTCGAAGAACTAGAAATTGAACTAGATGGGACATCAGTAAAGATATCATCAGAAAAAGAACTAAGGGATGCGGTAAAAGCTCTAAGTTTAAGAAGACAAACATCAGTAATAAATAATGAGAAAAGAATGTTAGATCAAGCAGGTTTAACAGCAGAAGATATTTCACTGTTAGCGGACATTAAGAGTGGAAGTAAAGCAGCAATAAACAAATTGCTAGAAGATCAGAAACTAACGCTAGATGACCTAGAGGAAGCTCAAAACGAAAAGTACGAAAAAGGTTTCGAGTACAAAGAACCAACAGAAGTGGAAATTTTAGCAGAGCAAATCACAAGCGATAAGGCATTCCATGAGGAGTATGTATCAGAAGTAAGTAAGATTCCAAAAGATTTCGCTGAAGCAATTCACAGTGATCCAGTAGCAATGAAGCACTTTATGAGACATGTAAAAACGGGTCTAACAAAAGAAATCATTCCAGCAGCTAAAAAAGCAGCGATACTGGAAAACATTCCATTCCATGAAGCATATGCAAAGATTGGAAGAGAATTAGCAGAAGCAAAAAGTAAAGAAAAAATAACAGAGACAAAAAAACAAAAAAGAGAAGTGGACGTAAAATCTAGAAAGAAAAGAAGTAGCAAAAGACAAAACAGATCAGATACGCCAAAAGATTTCACTCCAGATGAAATAGCAAATATGTCAGATGAAGACTTCATCAAGCACTTCGGAGAATAAAAAAGCAATCGGGGGAGGGGCATCATGAGCTCTTATACTCGAGTGTAAGTCCAGTCCCCTAAAACAAAACACAATACAATACTTAAGGAGTATTTATGGATCCATTAAACCAAACACATGCAGCAACAAAATCGGACAAGATTAACGCTATCTATTCAAGACACTTACTCATGAGAGTAACACCAGAACTGTATTTTGACAGATATGCTCAATCACAAACGATTGAAAATAACAAGAATACAAAAAAAGGTTTTGCAAGAAGATACAAAAATATCCTTCCAGCAACAGTACCATTAGCAGAATACGATGGAACAAACATCAAATCACCAAACAAAGTAGTATCAGAAGAGGTTGAATTTGAACTGAAACATTATGGTGACTACGTTGTAGTAACAGACGAAAATGAACTCTACAATTTAGACGCGGTAAAATCAATTTACCTAGATCTACAAGCAGACCAAGTAGCAAAAACAATTGATGAAATTACCAAAGATGCAGTATTCAACGGAACAAACGTTGTATATGCAGACACAGCAACTACGAGAGACCAGGCAGCGTCGAAAACACCAACGACTAGAGACTTGGATCTAATCCAAATCAAACTAAAAAACCAAGGTGCAAAAAAATTCACGAAAATAATTGGTGGGACTAACAAGATCAATACTTCACCAATCAACTCAGCGTATATTGGAATTGCTCACCACTCAGTGGTAAATGACCTGAGAGGTCTAGACGGATGGACAGATGCAAAAAACTATCCTTCAATCGGTAACATTATGAAGGGAGAAGTTGGTGCATATGATCAGATCAGATTCCTAGAAGACACGGAAGGAAGAATCGAACTGAACACAGCGGGAAATGCTAACGTTTACCAAACAATCATCATGGGTAGAGATGCTTATGCAGCAATTACTCCAAGAGGTTCAAAAAACCTAGAAGTAATCACAAAAAGCAAACAAGAGATCGGTGGACCTCTTAACCAATTCTCAACACTTGGATGGAAAGTAAGACACGGAGCAGCAATTCTGAACGAAGCGTTCCTATGTAGACTAGAGTCAGGAGCAACGGTAGAAGATACATCTACTAAACACTACTACGACTACTCAGCGTAGTATAAAATAGTCCCCTAATGGGGGACTACACAATAGATAGAAAAAGTAAAAGGATTTTAAAAGTGAAACAAGAAGCATTACCAGGACTGGATAATATTGAAACACCAGAAGAAAAAGAAAAGAAAAAAGTAAGAGTGCATAAAAAACTAGGAAAGTATAAAACGGTAACAGTAGTACCACTAATGGAATTGGACAGAAAAGGGACAGGTTTTGTGTCAATCAATGAATACACAGCTGAGTTCCAATTTAACCAGGAACAAGATTTTCCAGAAAAAGTTGTAGATTTCCTAAAATCAGCGGAACAAGTAGAAAGACACTTTGAACAAAGATTTGACGAAGACAAGCAGCCTTATCAAGTGCAAGTAGTAAATAAAAAGAAGAGATATAAAATTATCGAACACTAAGGAGTAAATGATGGATTGGACATCGTTATTCGGAGAAACAGGTTTAGGCGGACTAGACTTGGGAAAAATGTTAAGTGGAATCACGGATCTATTTAAAAATGAAGGATTCGCAAACCTACTAGGTGGAGGGTTGGGATTATACAATACTATTCAAGCAGGAAACCTAATGGACTTTCAAAAAGATATGTATAAAGCAAATGAAGCGAGAAATCAAGATCTATATGAAAGAGAAAAAAAAGAAGAAGAAGCTAGACATGCTTTAGACTTTTAGAGCAGGATTAAAATCTTGCTCAAGTTATGTATAATAGCTAAATACATAAAGGAAATAAAATGTTTAATTTGAGACCAGATAGACTAAGTTCTAGACAAACTCAGGGAAGAGACCTTTCTAGCCTACTAAGAATGCAACAACAATCAGGACAAAGTATCCTAGATGAGTTAAACAAATACGGGCAAAGAAAAAGAGGAGGAGAATTGCTAGAACAGATAAAAGCAATGACACCAGAAGAAAGAGCAAAAGCGAATATACCAACAATGGTAGGAGAGAATACTCAAAGTAAACAGACTCTAGATGCTTTAGGACAAATAATGAAGGCGGATGAAGCTCAGAAAGATAGGGACGCAAGAGATGCTTATCTAGATAAGCAATTCTTAAAAAGTGCAGCATTAGCAAAGATAAAAAATAGTGGAAAAGGCAAAGAAGAAGAACAGTCAATACCGGAAGAATCGAAGGCAGCAGTGAGCAAAGCTTTGCAGGATACAGACAAGCAAATAGCACTACTGAGAGGTCAGATAACAACAGCAAGACCTCAGGATAGAGCACACATACTAGCAAAAATTCAAAATCAAATAAGAGCAAAAACTCAAATGGAAAAGATGTTAGATCCAGAGTACTCAAGAGGAACAGAGACTAGAGTACTAGACACGATACTACCAGGAAATAGACAAATGGGAGACCTATTCCCAATACAGAAATATTACAAAGAACCAGTTAAAAAAGAAAAACGTTGGTGGGAATAATAAAAACAAAATAAACAAGCAACAAGGAGAAAATATGGCATCGGTACTAGATCAAATAATGGATGCGGGTAGTGCCGCTGTTGATAATATAAAAGCTCAAGGAGAGTATTATTTTGGAGATCTTGGGGAAGAAGAATATTGGAAAAGAATACATAATAACCAAACAAGGATGAGGGAACCATTCCTGAGCGATGAAAAGATATACGGTCCAGAAAATGGAGGAAACAAGCTGTATAACGAATACACATTAGATGAACTGGAGAAGATAAGACAAAGCTTAGTTGATCCAGAAGGAGCAGGAACATATTATGAAATTGATTTTCCCCAAGGACTATACAAATCAGGAACAACAGAAAAAAGTGCAGATCTGAGACACCCATGGTATGAAGTAGGCGGAGGAAAGATAACTAGAGAAGACAAGATGCGAGATTTTGCATACTTCGAAAGACTAGTAAATGGAAATAAATATATGAATGAGAAAAAAGCCTATGGAAAAAATGCAGTACCAAAAGGTCATGATACGGAATTCTATGACCTAGGACTAGATGGAGGATTCTCAGAAGTATATTTTAGAGATAACAAGACTCAAGAAGCAAAAATAAAAGGTATGAGCACGGCAGTAGCAGAACTAGATAATGATCAACTAGACACTGCACAGGTTGCAATGGATACACTAAAGAGAAGCTTTAGCGATGGACTAGTAGAACCACAAGCTGGAAACTTCACAAGAAAACCATCAGAAGCAAACTTCAATGTTTTTACTCTAAAACAGCAAGAGGAACAAGCAGATAAGCTAGCTAAAATGGATGAAGAGAAAGGAACTCGGTTTTCTCCACGGGGGTCAATGGACTACGAAGAAATACTGAAAAGTCCAGCAATGGAAAAGTTAGCATTGGATACATACAAAGATATAAAAGGTGAAGACATATCAGATCTACATCCAGAAGATAAGATAAATGTATTGAAAGGATTTGCATCAGAGCAATCAAATAATATTTCAAAAATGTTATGGAACATGGCTAGCTTAGACTCAAGAAAAGCAAGAAGATTATCAGCATTCCTTAAAGCATACAGATCAAGCAATCTAAGTGCAGGACAAGTAGCAAGAGGAGTAGTGGAAACAGCATTAGATCCAACAACGTATATAACAGGTGGAGCAGGAGCTTTAGCAGCTAAACCAATTATAAAAGAGGGAATGAAGAAAGCAATAGCAGCAGGGGCAGTAGACTCAGCATTAACAGGATTAACACAGTCAATAGCAGAGCAGTCGAGAGAAGTAACAGCTGGACATCAGAAAGAAATATCGGGGAAAGAAGTTGCTAAACATATGACAGTAGCAATGCTACTCGGAACAGGTATGAGTGCAGCGATGCAGAAAATAGCTGGTAAAAAAGTAGCAGACTTACCAGAAGAGCAAAAAAAAGAAGTATTGGAAGAATACGCTCAAAAACCAGACAAGGACGAGTCAGGTTTTTCATCAATGTTTTCAAGAATGGGGGAAGAGGATAATAAAAAGTTCGAAACAATGTTCTCAAGAATGGGGACAGAGGAGCCTGAACAGAGAACAGATTTACAAAAATTCTCAGAAGGAGAAGGAGTCCTAGATATAGAAAAGGTAAAACAAGAACTGGAGGCAGATAAAGAACATCCAGAACCTAGACAAAAGATATCAGCAAAAGAAGAAGAGAAAAGAGAAGACAAAGACGAGATAACATATAGGAATAGAGTAATGAACATGGTAACACAAAGATTGTTACCAGAAACGAAAGAAGCTCAAAAAAGAGACGTTCCAATAACAAGCAAACCTATATCAGATGAGTATGAGTATCAGACCCAAGGAAGACTTTCTGGAAAAGAATTGTCAGAAAAAGCAAACAGAGCAGCAGAACTTATATCAATAGAAGAAGGATCAATAAGAGAATTCACGAAACAGGTATTAGAAGCAGAGAATCTAAAAGAAAAAGCTCCTAAAAAAGGAGAACATCCACTAGCAGAAGATCTGAGAAAAACAAATGTGTTAATAGATTCACTAAATGGTAGAAGATATGTACTAGAAGAGTCAGGAAGACCACTGATAGGTAAAGCACTAGATGAACATATGGAAGCAGTTTTTGACCTAAGAAATAAAAGAGACGAGCTACAGAAAAAGATGCAGAAAAAAGATGTAGAAACAATAGCAAAAAGAGAATATGGAAAACAATTTGAGGAAAAGAGAGAAGTAGAACCTTTTAACTTTACAACAACAAGTAAACAAGAAATAGATAATATTGTAAAAGAAAAAGTAGATGAAATAGAAAAAAGACATAAATGGATGGTAAAACCAGAAAGACTAGAGAAGGGACTAAAAGAGGAAAACGTAAAAGAGGTAGAAACATTCCTAGAAAATACTAAAAACGAACTGAATACAAGAATACAACAAATAGAAACTGAGAAGTCAGGAATACAAGTATCAACAACAAAATTAGCAAACAAGGAAAAACAACTACTAAATGACATAGCAAGGGTTGAGCAAGACAGAAGAGCAGGTATGCCAGACAATCTGTACAAAGCAGAACTAATTGATATATTTATGAAGAATGAAAAATTAGACTATAATAAAAACTTAACACAAGAAGCATTCGAGGAGAAAAAGGCAAAGGCACAAGTTTTTATGAAGAATTTAGGACTAACAATAAGAGACGCAAATCCAGTAGAAGAAAAACAAAAAGAAAAAGTAAGTTATAAGGACAGAAAAGTAACAACAATAAAAGATACAAGAACCGAAGAGAAGAAAAGACTAGATAAAGTAGCAACAGACAATAAATGGATATATAGAAAACCAGAAGAGAAGAAATTTGTGCTACAATCAATACTAGACAAGGAAACAACGATAGGAGCTGAAGAAAAATCTTGGGGAAAAATATTAGAAGAAGCATTAGATAAAAAGATTATAACAAGAAGAGAAGCAGAAGATATAGTAGCACCAAATAGGATAGAGAAAGGAATAGACAGAGGAATCTATAATTATAACAAATTTAGAGCAGAGAAGATAGCAAAACTAGCAGAGGAAGTAAATAAAAAAGAGAAGAAGCAATCGTTAGGAATAGAGCTAGGAGAAGTAAAAACTGGAGAAGTGATATCTGCAACAGAAGCAAGAGATGCGAAGTTTTCAAATCTACAATTAACATCGGCATTAATGGGAGACGAGAAGGGATTTAAGGCTGTAGGAGCATGGGAGGGATTTACTGAAGATGCAAGAGTACAAATAGGGAAAGATGCATTAGAGGCAGCGGGGATATCACAAAGAGCTATGAAAAGAATAGAAGGTGATGTAAAAACGATTGCAAAATTAGCATTGGGAAATAGAGCATATACAGAAGGAGAAATATCAGTAGTAAGAAAACTACTAGAATACTTCCAAGACAAAAATATAAAAACATCAACAGAACAAATGATGAAATTATATAAAGCGATAAATGATGCAGCAGAGAAAAACAACGCAGGAGTACTGCTAGACTATGCTAAAACAATACAAGATGCAGTAAATCAAGGAAGAATAGAGCCAGTAATTCAATACAAAAACTTTGATGGAAAATTAGAAACAGTAAAAGTATATAAAGACACAACAGAAAAGCAAAGGTTCTTAAGCGAAGAATATGATATACTAAAAAAACCAACACTAGAAGATACTCAGGCAGGAAAAGTAGCAGCACTGATTACTCAGTCAGTAGATGCTTTTGTAGAAAGACAAGTAAGAAAAGAGATAGGATACAAGGGGACAGCATCAGTATTCGATGCATTCATAACAGCAAACAAAAAAGATTTAGATAAGATAAATAGAGCAGTAAAAAATGCAATGCAAGAAATAAATGAAAAAGGTGGACTATCTTACATTCTAAATCAAATAGACCCGGAAGGAAACTATCCAAAAGCTAAGAAGATAGATTTTAGCAAGGTAAAAGAAGAAAAGCTACTAGATAAAGAGTTGGAAACAGGAGGATTACTGAAGCCAGTAAAAAAACTAGAATCAGTAGAATCGTTTCTTATGTCAGACACGGGAGCAGTAATAAACAATCTATTAGAAGGTTCAATTACAAGTAAAAAAGGAATAGCTGCGATAAGAGAATCAGTAAATAATGCACTAAGAATAGTAGAGCATACACCAGAACAGATAGAAGAGTACAAACGAATAGGGTTCAGTGAAGAGCAAATAGGGAAACGTTCAGATTTAGAGTACAGTAAGCTTGACAAATTAACAGGAGAAGTGCTAAAATCGTCAACAAAAGAAGAGATACTTGAAAGAACAAAGAAGTATAAGCCAGAAGGAATAACTAGAGCACAATCAAAAAATTGGGATAAAGCGCTAGAAGAAACAGCTTTCGGAATAAGGAAAACAATAGAAAGAAAAAAAGGATATGAAGGTAAACGTTTGTTTATAGATAAAAATGGAGAAGAGATAGATTCAGGAAGAAAATCACTGAAACAATTTTTCAACGAACTATCAGAAGTAGACGAAAAATTCATAGGACTAGAACTAAGTGAATTAGACAAAGTAAAAGAATTTGTACGTTCAACAGAAACTATGAGGGAAAACAATCCAACCAAACAAGCAGTAGAAGCCAAGAATATGGTAGAAGCAGAAAAGTTCATAGTAAAAGCAACAGACGAGAATAAAGAAAATATTCTAAAAGCTCATGCAATAAAAGAAAAAGTATCAAAAGGTAAAGTAGAATTACCAGAAGGAATACACGATAGATACCAAAAAAATAAAAAACTAAAGGAAGATACACTATGTGCGAATTAGATGAAAAACTAAGGGCAATGTTAGGAACCAAGCATACATCTACTGCACATGTACATCAACTAGCAGTTAACTTTGCACAGGACCTGGAAAAAGACATTGCAACAGCAGGAATAAAACAAGAAGATGCAACAAAGTATCTTCTTGATACAGGATACTTTCTAGTACACGGACTAGATAAGAAGACGGTAAAAGAAGCAAAATTTTTTGCTCCAGAGGTATACAAGAAAGCAAAACCATATATAGAAGCAATGGCAAAAGCTTTCAATAATAAATCAGGTCAAACTGGTTATTATATGAACAATGCAGAACTAATAGCAGCAAAGATTGGGGTAGAAAAAGAAGACATTCCAGCAGTAGCAGATTTAATTAGAGAAATGGCAGTAGATCATGCAATGACAGATGAAGCATGGAAATTTGTAGAAAAATATAAAGATACAAAATTTTTAAAAGATTCAATGAGATTATTGGGAAGAATGAGACAAAAATCGGAAAGTTTAATATTCTCAAACAATATAAGCAGCTTAGATGATGCATACCTAGTTGAATTGCATAGATCGGGGAAAGATATAGAAGGAAAGTTAGAAACTGAGGTAGGTTATCACGAAGGTCTGTTTACTGTAGATTTAGAGCAAGCAAAAGTAGGAAAAAGATTATCAGATAAAGTACAGCCGCCAAAGGGATTGAGCGGAGATGAACTATACAGATGGGCAGAAAAGAACAATGTAAAGATAACAGAAAAAGGTCAGTATAGAAGAGTAGCAACACAAGAAGAAAGAAAAAACCTAGGTATATCAAGGAAGTTTACAGATATAGTATCAGAGACATACAAATCAGTAGCAAACAAAGAAAACGAAAGAAGTGTTACATCTATGATACTAAACCATATAGACAATGATGGATCACTGATAAGTAAAGAAGCGAAAGATGGTTTCACGGAAATAGACAAGGATTTGTCAAGAAGACTACCGCTAGGATTAAAGCAAAAAAAGTTATACATAAATGATAAATTTATGACAGACATAGTAGGTAGAGAACCAACAAGACTTCTAGGGAATACAAAAACAGACAAGCTATTAAGAGATTTAGTTACTTTTTACAAGAAAAATACAGTAGTACTAAACCCAAAGTCTACAATAAACGCATGGGGATGGACACTAGCGACAGTAGCAATGGAAGCGATGACAAGTCCAGTACAGGCATCAAAGGCACTAGCAGTTGGTTTTACAGCAGAAAAACAATTAAGAAGTCATAAGAAAATGCTAGCAAGGGCAATCAAAGAGGGAAGGAAAAGAGAAGAGAATCAGGCAAGAAGATTAATAGCGGAGAATCCAATGCATAAATACCAGTCAATGGGACTAGCAACAGATCTAGTAGACGGAATATCTTCACAAAGAACAATGATCGATGCAGCATTATCAAACTTCAACAACCAGACAACTGCAAAAAAAATAGCAGCAAATATATTTGCAAAGAATGGAACATATATAGGGAACTTGATAACAAGAGAATTCTCAAGAGCAGATTCAGTGGGAAGATTTGCGGTAGCTTACCTGATAGACAAGGGTGGAGAGCCAACGGCAAAAGCAGCACAAATGGCAAATGATAACTTCGCAGATATGTCTAGAATACCGAGTCCACTAGTAGAAGTACTTGATAGATATCCAATAGTACCATTCTTGCAATGGTTTCTGTCGACAGCAGGTGGAGTAGGAAGAACAGTAAGAAGAAAGCCAGTAGAATCAATGATTGTTTTTGCAGCGCTATATGCATTAGCAGAAAACAATGATCTAGACTTAGATGGGATAAATCCGATACAAACAGTTGTTGATGAATCAGAAGATAAGCTAAAAGGTTTAGGTTTTGTGGACTATGGAAAATCTTTCGTGCATGACCCAATAGACAGAGTGGTGAGAGATAGTATGAGTACTTTTTTACCAGCACCATGGCAAAAAGTTTTACACGATCAATTCTTCCTAAACGAGGAAATAGAAAAAGAAGGCGGAGAGCCGTATACAGTAATGGAATCGATAGGGCGTGCAACATACCAAAAAAAGAGAAAAAGAGATTTAACAAAGTATATGGGATACGATATGAGAGGGCTAACGCAAGAGTTGTTCGAAGATATGTATCCTCAATACGAGGGAATAGGAGAACAGAATGACAATAGAGGAAGCTCACGATAAAACAGAAAAAAATATAGAAAATATCATAACAAGTAGATTCTCTGATTTAGAAGTACCAAACGAAGTGCAGGGTATTGTAGTAGCAAAGAAAAATAAAAATAGATTCGTTTTACAAGAAAAGATTTTCGTAATGCTAGATATTAAGGGTTTTCCAATAGTAGCTCTATCTAGTACAATAGCTATGAATATAAACAACCTACAAGTGGGAAAAAAATATAAGTTTAGAAGATACAACTTATTCTATACAAAAGATAAGAGAGGTAAACAATTTCACAGCTTTTGTTACGATAGAGGAGAAGAATTTGATGTTGTAGGTAACGCAGGCAAAGTACGTTACTACCAAGCAAGAAAGTAGTGCTCAAGTGGAGGGGGCAGACCCCGTCGCCACCCACTCAACGTCATACTACCGAAGGGAGTAGGGCGTGTCACTATATACCATAAATTGAATACGATTACATTATACAACAACAATACAACACAACTTAGATACAGTATAGGGGTATAAATACCAGTCAACGCTGCAATATTGGAAATACAACAATTAAAACTAACAAGTCACACCATAAACTAAACACATTAGTTATCTACATATGACACAACCACAACCCCTCTTAGCCACGAACTACTTTTCGCAGGCTAAAAAAAGAGAATTTTAAAAACATAAATGCATACAAAGGATAAGATAAATGGAACTAACAATAGAGAAAAAGGCAAGAAAGAAAGTAAGGCTTTCAGATAAGCAAATGTTAAAAGTAACACTAAAAACGTTACAAAAAGAGTTTGACATTCCAGAAATACCATTCATAGAAAACTCAAACATAATGCACGAAGTAGAACATGACGGACATAGGGCATATTTGGCAAACGAGAAGTTTAGGGATTACAAAGTAGGAGACGATGTAAAAATTGAACTATACAATTCACTGAGAAAAAAATACTACAGTATGAAATAGGAAAGAAAATGCTAACAACAAACATTAAAATTGCTTTAGCTCTTTTTATGATATCTGTAGCATCTTACACATGGTATAAACTAGTAGAAGAACCGAGAGACAAAATAGAAGAGCTAAATCAAGAATTAAGTAAAAAAGAAAAACTACCAGTAGAAGTAGTATCAAGAATAAACAAAGCAGATGCGAATAGAACGCAAAAGGAGATAAACAATGTTAGGATCATTGAAGCCAACATTAGCAGCGATAGTGGTAGGCTTATCTTTGAATAGTTGTTGTGATAATCAACCAAAACCACAAAAGGATTGTCCACAAATAGTTGTACCACATGTTGAGTATAGAACATTCAAACCAGTAGAGGTACATTATGAAAGAATACGTTAGGATAGACAAAGAAACTCTAAAAGAGCTTTATAAGCAAAACCAAGAGAAGAATGCATATATCCAGAAACTAGAAAAAGCGTTACAGTCAGTGGAAAGACAATTAGCAAACATAAAGGAGACAATGAATGCAAAGACATAAGAAATTTTCAAATGTAGGTGACAAAGTAGATCCACGTAAACCATACATTACAAAAACAAGAAAAGTAAACGAGATAGTTTTACACTGCTCCGCAAATACATGGGGAACAAAGCTAGATGCAAAATATATTGATAGAGAACACATGAAGCGATGGGGTGAGAACTCAGGATGCGGATATCACTATGTAATCCTATCAGATGGTTCAGTACAAAAAGGCAGATGGTCAGACTTTATTGGTGCTCACGTAAAAGGACACAATACAGGAACGATTGGAATATGCTATATGGGTGGACTCGATAAGAAGGGAAATCCAATGGCACAAGGAATGAATGAAGCTCAATACAGAACAGCAAAAACATTAATTCGCGCATTAATGGCGGGATATAATCTAAAACAAGAAAACGTAAAGGGTCACAATGAATATCCATTCGTGAATAAAGCATGTCCGTGTACATCGATGCAGCAACTACGCAACAGCCTATAGAGGTAATAACAGTCGTGTATATTAAAAGAACAGCAGAGATAGAACTTGTAGCGAAAGAGGAAGAACTAGGATGGTTCACAGTAATTCCAATGGTGAACGGAGTACAGCAATTAACATTTAAGTGTAAGGGGCTGGAAAAAGTAATAAGAGCAGTAGAAAAAAGATTCGGACTAAAAGATTTATCAATTGATGACTTCGAGGTAAAACTAGAAAGTACAAACTTTAACTATGTAAATTAGAAATGAAGGAGGTTGAAAGTGACAAAATGTAAACCAAAACGTAAACAAACACGAACAAAAACTAAAAAATAATTTTGAAATTTTTTCTACGGACAAACGAAAATAGGGGGGGGGGAGGTAAGTAAAAGGGGTGGCTCTAGATGCCCCCCCCCCACGAAAAGCAACGAGGGGTTAGGCTAAAAAAGTTTTCCTTGTAGTGGTAGCTACGCAGGCTACGCTACTGTTCTATGAACACATAAGTGTTACAAAAACATAGTAAAGGACTACACATGACACACTACTTCAGAACAGCAATCGAATTGGCAACAGGGAATCAAAGTAAAATCTTTTGGGCAACGCTTGGAGAGAATTCAAAATCGGAAGCTATGGGATTCTTTTACAAAGACTTCAAACTTTTCGAAATCAGAGTGAACAGAAACAATATTGTATTAACGCAATACATTAGCGAAGGAATGAGAACAAGAATTGCAGGAGTTACAAGAACTAGTGACAAGATTGGAGATTTGAAAAACTTGTTAAGAATAATTTAGATTAACCTATGTGCCTATGTGTATGTAATTAGGTACTTTGTGGATTTGGGGTATCCGTGCGGAACCCCATTTCTTATTGCGTTACGTTTTGACAGAGCGTAGCGTGTGGCAAAAGGGTTTGCCCACTACTGATGTATAGGCAATTACGCAGGCTTCATTGCTTGCTTATGAATAAAACAACAAAGGAACACAAATGGAAACAATTGTAATAGGATACATTTTTGACGGACAATATCAAACAGAGGAATATGTTTTGCAAGACAATTGGGTTGAGCAATGCTACGAATTAGATAGGCTATACTACAAATGGGAGGTAATAGCATGAGAAACATACTAGCAACGATAGTGACTTTTATACTATCATCAATAATTTGGGCTACACTGCTATACGCGTTAGACGAAGAAGTACAACGTATAGACGCAAACTGCACACACTATAGAGTATACAACTACGACACGCATAGATGTGAAGATTGGAGTGAACACAATATGTCACTAAATCCTGAATGGAAAGAGTTTTACAACTTCGGCGAACAAGAACTTTAATACACAAATAAAAAGCACAAAGGACACACATGAACTACACATTTGAACAAAATTGGAAAAAAGCAATGAGCAACAGTATTGATTTACCAACAAAGTTTACAACAGAGGCATTGAGAAATATGTCTCAAGTTGAGTATGAAGAACTATTCCTCAAGGATGAATACTCGAAATACCTAGAGGAAAAAGCATTATCGTTCCTAGTATCAGCGGAGGCTTCACTAGAAGAGCAAACGGAGTTTACAGCAATGTTTGACAGTATAGAGTCGGCAAAAGACGCATTCGTGGAAATAGTAAAACTAGTTGGAGCACCACAGCCAACAGAGTTGGAAATACCAGAAAAGAGAGAGTTTCATCTGGCAGATTTAGTAAGGATGTTTTCAACTCTAAGTTTCTTACCAAAGGACTGGAAAAAAGAGGACAAACTAGAAGCATCATTAGCACTAATTAATTCACTGTATGGGTTTGTTTTCATGGAAACAACAAAGATTGCTAAAGATAGCATGGATTCGTTGGTACCAGTATTTGCACCATATATTCTATCATATATTGTGCTGGACATTCCAGATGAATTAAGAGACATCCAGAAGGGGGTAATGTTACCAATGCGTTCAATGACACCACTAGACTGGACGCAAACACAATCGGGAGGATATATTCTCACAGATGATAAACCAACGCTAAAGAAAGGTGCAAGCAAACAGTCACAAGAAGCACTAGACGTATTGAATATATTACAATCAAATAGATTTAACTTATCAAAAGCAAAAAAGAAAAACGATTATTATTCGTATTTGTTTCATAAGCAAACTAAAAACGGAATGCTAGAGCAAGATGCACATGTGTTGGCTGAACAAAAATCATACTCAGCACACAGAGCGTGGGAAGTAATTCAAGACGATGATTTTAGTTTTCAATGGAAGTTCGACTTTAGAGGTAGAATGTACCCGACAGGATACGATGTACACTTGCAAAGCGACAAGTACATGAAAGGAACGATTCGTCCGAAAAACGGAAAAATGCTAAACGAAGAGGGATACAAGTGGTTAATGGTAGACCTAGCGAATACATACGGAGAAGATAAACTTCTATGGAATGACAGAATTGAGTGGGCATCAAAGCAAAACTTCAGAGTATCAGAACACTATGAGAAAGCAGAATCACCACTTGAGCATAAAAATGCAGTAATGGCGTTACTTGATGCAAAAGCTGGAAGAGAAGTAAATCACATGGTGTACCTAGACGCATCGAATCAGGCATTACAGCTATATGCAACGCTGATGGCGTGTAAAGATACTGGAAAACTTTGTAATATGGCAAATGGAGCAGAGCTTGCAGACGCATATCAGATACTTGCAGACGCAATAAATGAACTATTCAATATGTCAAAAGAAGGCTTCCACTTAACACGTAGCCATTGTAAAAAAGCATTAATGACAACAATGTATGGGAAAGCAAATGCTTCACTTGAGGTATTACATGCGATAAATCCAGCGGAAGAACCGGTAGATGTGCTACATTGGTTATTAAAGGAATTAGGTCTACCAGACTCGGATAACCTAGGTGATAACGATTTCAAGAATGCGTTCGATGAAGCACTATTCAAGATTGCACCAAATGCGGTAAGAGCAATGGAAGCATTGCAGTCGTTAAGCCATGGAAGCATAGAAACGTACTATTGGACATTACCGGATGGATTTAATGTAAAATATGATGTAAAAGTAAAAGAGTTTGGTGAAGTTGGAATGCAATCGAAGGAAGGCTTAAACTTCACAGTTAAATACGAAACAATATCGTATAAAGCAAATGAAGACAATAGAGGTATTGCACCAAATGTTATTCACTCGGTTGATGGATACGTGGCGAGGGAACTTGGAAGAAGAATGCATAATGATAAATGTTTCTTTACGTCAGTGCATGACGCATTTGCGACACATCCAAACGATTGTGGAAAACTAATCAAACATTACAAGAATATTATGTCAGAAATTTTACAGACAAACTTGTTACAGAATATTATTGACCAGATTCACTACAATGCTTGTAAGGTATTAACGGAAAAAGAGGCAATGAGCTATGAGAAACCAGTTGTAATTAAACAAGGTACTCTAACGGTTGAAGACATCATGGCTTCAGAATATATTCTAGGATAAAGGACACAAAATGTTAGGAAGAAAAGAAACGCTAGCGAAAAAGGTACTAGACTTAAATGTATACTCAATGGCATTATCAGCAAAACAGGCAAAGAATGTTATGAGGATATATATAGTAAAAAAACACGAAAAGCATATAGATTGTCTAGTAATGTCAGGGAATTCATTCCTTGGCTACAGGGCAATAAAGCAAAGCAGAACATTAAAACTATTTGATGTCAAAGAAGAGGAAGTATATGATGTATACAGATACGAAGGAGAAGATAGCTATCAACTTTCATTCATAAATGTAGAACAGATATATATTAAATATATGCAACAATCGTTTAGCTTTAAATCTCTTGTAATTAGAAATGAAGGGAACAAAGAAGCAAAAAGGGTAAGCAGAGTAGCTCCAGTAAAAACGGGAATAACTTATTCAAAGCAACACGATAAACTACTAGATTTTATCAAAGAGAATAATACACCAATAACAACAGCTTAGTAAGAGTTTCACTCATTCATGCGTCAGAGTAGAGAATAACAAAAACAGTTTTCTCTGCAGTTCATAGCTTAGTAGGGGGTTTCACCCCTTCTTTGCGTAAAAGTAGAGAAGTTAAGTCTTCTTAGTTGCATACAGCTAATATTAAAAACTTTACTATGACACTTATGTAGCGCGTGGTATGCAACTAAGAGAACTTAAAAAATCCCGTTCTCTAGTTAGACTATTGTAGTTTGACTTTATGGGTTTCATAATTTTCTCCTTGTGTTTTTAGAGCATCATAGACTGGTGCTCTTTAAAGTGCAAAAGAGTAAAGGAAAGTAGGAAAGATATGTCATACGAATATGACCAAGAAGACGATACACCTTTTAGCGGTTGTCGTGAGTTTACATTATAAATGTATTCATAGAGCTCTTAGGGAGGGTTCTGTTGAGTATCTTTAACTCAGAACTCAAATAATAAATAATCCAAAAAGGAATCAACGATGGAAACGAGATTTGTACCAGCGAGCGAAAGACAACAGACAGGAAACAACAAAAGACTATCAGAAATGTCAAAAGAAGAAATTGTAGAGGTAGCTAAACGTTATACTAGACAAGATTGGCATATTGTAAAAGGATTCATGGCAGAAGCAGGAATCCAAATGAGTGAAGAAGAAGCTATTCAATTTCTATTTAACACGAAATATAAACTACTAATGGCAAAAGCTAGAGGTAAAGCGCAAGAAGATGCACTAAGCCAAGTAGTAGTTCCAGATTAATTTCTGGTTCTACTTTTTTAAAAATTGAATGAGATAAGGAACACAAATGGAAGTAAAAGTATATTCACGTAATGGTAAACAAGTAGGAACAATGAAAATGGAAATCGGAGCCCAAAAGGGTCAATATTGGAGCAAATGGTCAGACTTTACACTGACAAAGTAAAAGGAAAAAGATGAACATCGGAGCAACTTTTAGAAGAATTATAGGGCTTTCAGAAGAGAATGAAAGTCCAATGATGAATAGGAAGAAGAGAAGAGCTTACATGAAGAGGTTCAAAGTAAGAGGACCGAGAAATGCAAAACAACTACGTGAAGAACATCTAAGAAGAGTATAAACGAAAGTATACGTTTAAAAAGTATCTCCTAAGCTAATGGGGAGAAGTGTAGAATTTTAAAAGATAACAAGAGCCAGAGATAGGAAGCTACACTAAATATATAAAAAGGTGAGACCCAGCCTATATAAGTGGAAGACCATTTACTGATGGTGGTGAGATAAACACCGATTATGAAAACACCATGTTGCCTACATGGTTTACTCAAATAGGTAAAAAGATTTTATAGACATTCAGGAGAATTGCACGTGAGATTCAAGCCTGAGTGTCTGTTAAGTTTTTACAAGAAAGGACACAAAATGTATAACTTTATGGCAAGAAAATTGGGACTAAAGGAGCAAAGCAAGATAGACTTTGTAGGGAATGGAGATTTGCCAGATAAGTTTTTGGCATTCATTATAGATTCAAATGGAACAGCTCAGATAATGGCAATAGGAAACTACAACCTAGAAAAGATAATTATGACAGACACTTTTGTGCAAATGAGATACAGCACAAGAATGTTACAAAAACCAATAATTGTAAGGAAATTTGAAGCAATAGATACGGAAGGATACATGTTTTTAAGTTCAGATGTATCAAAGGTATACTCACCAACTTGCGGTAGATTAGTTTGTAAAACTCATCCAAAACACGGGAAAACAAAGAAGTTTGCACCGATAGGAAAAGTATATAATGAACTATTTTGTATTTTACCAAAGTAAGCCAACGGCGTAACGCTTTCTCTCAAGCCTTAGTGCAAGCTATAATCCCTGCGGGGCTTGCCCTTGCGGGCGAGAAATGGGGGTGTAAATCCCCCGAAGTAGAATTATATAATTTACATTATAAGACTAACACCTATTGAATAAAGATTATAAAAAACTAAAATGTTAAAACTAAAAACATTACATAGTTAGTTTTACATTCATTCAATACAAACTTTTAAAAACATTTTTTAAATAAATAAAAGGATAAAACAGTGAACAAATACGAATATCTTATATGCTTCGATACTAAAGTTTTCGTGAAAATACTACTAGAAAATTCAAAGAGATTCAAATGGAGAGAAACAAAAGTGCATTCGGTAAAGGTAAATAAATTCGTAAACACAACAATAGGAAATATAAAAGTACTACTTGAAAATAAACAATACGGAAAAAGTGATGAGGTAATATTAGTATCAAGAGATGCACTAAGTTTTAAATATAAACCAGCAAATACTAGAAATAAAAGGACAAACGATGAAAAGATATTGCTTTAAAAAAAGAAGCGGGGGAAGAGCTTAAGGAGATTGCGAAAATTATTACTGGAATTTTTACAATACTTATGGTTGTAATTACTATGGCATTTATGGTAATGGTATTTGAGGGGAAATTCCCGCTTTTTGTGCAAATTTGGGGAACAATTGGATAGATTGGAAGTATAGTCTATGGACTCTTGATATTTAAAAGATGGTTGCAAAAATCGATCATAGAATGTTAAAACAAAAAAGTTGTCAATTGAACTGAAAATAAATGTTGACAGTTATTGGTATGTTTCAGCATACGCGAATAACAAAGTTTGCAGGAAATGCATCAAAAGAGATACACAGTACCAAAGTCTCATACAATAGGCGTATAGCTTAAAGGTCAGAGCCTTCGGCTTATAACCGTCTTATTCGGGTTCGAGTCCCGATACGCCTACCAATAATATTTATAAATATAATAACAATATTGTATTTATAAGTTTTTAACAAAATTAAAAGGAATATAATTGAAACAGAAACAAAAGAAATTCAAGATGCACGGAGAAGAATCGAACACAGGTAATAAAAAGAAGAAACAAAAAAAGAAAAAACAGAATGGATTAAAGGCAACAATGATTATCTTAGATGATTGAATAAAGGAACAGTGAAAATGAAACTAACAAAAAAAACAGTAGAAATAACAGAAATAGAGTTATCAGATGTAGAAGTAGGAGCGATGATAATGCAATCGCTTAAACAAACAGGAGTACTGAAACAAAACAATAATGCTACAGTAGATATTGAAAAGAATTCAGTAACAGTATATGTTGAAAGACTAATGGATGAAAAACTCGGAACATGTTAGAAGATTTAAAGCAAAAACAGTAAACAAAGAAGACAACAGATTCTTTACAGCACAAGAGTTACCATACGATATAAGAGTACAATTATATCCAAGAGAAGGTGATGTTTGCGAAGTAAAATATCCAGATAAAAATTATAAAGGACGTACAATGGAACTACCAAGAAAATGGCGAAAAGAGATGATCAGATTTGCAAACTCTCCACAAGGTACAGGAGTATGGTGTATGAGATTTGGAGAAAAAAGATGGATAAAAATGTATACTCCATCATGGATTGAACAAAATATGTACATTGTAGATGATGAAGATGCGGAAAAAAGAAAAGCAGAACATGACGAAAAAGAAAAAAAATGTGTGGAATAGTATTATCGACAATATTAGCGATATTCGTTATTGGATGTATTACGGTATGTTTTATGCACGAGATAATTACAGCACTAATAGTGTTAAATTTAAAAGTAAAAAGGAAAATAAGTGACATTAAAAGTAGAAATAAACGGTAACGTTTTTGTAAGAGAGATTAAAGATTTTAATCTAATCGGAAACAAAATACAGATCAGTATCCCAAAAGAAACGGTAACAACAGTTACAGAAACAATGTGGAAAAGATCAGAACTGAGAGAAACACACTACGAAGAAGATTCGGTGAAACTAGGAAAAGGTGTAATTGTAGAAATTACAAAAAACAAAAAAGTAATCTTTGAACATGGAAAAAGAAAAGAGGAAGAAAAGAATGAATGTATTACAGATTGAGGAACTAGGGAACAATAGATACAAGATTAATGGAGAAGACGTTTATGCACCAAATATGCATACGGCAAAAGTAAGATATACAGACAAAAATCCTAAATATCAGAACAACTTTCAAATACAACTGAAAGAAGAAAACAAGAAAAAAGTAGAAGAAATTAGAGCTAAGGGCTTTGAAGATTCAAGAGTAAGACCAGCTTATGAAAGACCGAATATGGGCAAGAGAATGTGTCATTAGACACGTGCCTATATAATTTTTCTTGGGGGTTCATGAGCATTAAGTTTTTTGTGGTCCTTTGCTTTTTGCAAGTGAACCACCAAGAGAAATTAAAGAGGAATACAGTGAAAGAGAATAAACAACAAAAATTAGCAGAATTACTAATAAGTAAAGGATCAGTAGACCTATTGGATTTACAAAGAGGTACGCATGGAGTAAGAACATCTAATCCAGCTTCATTGATTTTCGAGTTAAGGAAAAAGGGATATGATATCACTACATACAAAAATAGTAAACCAGACGGGACTTATATAAGTACAGTATACAAGTTGAATTATGTTCAACTACCAAAGGACATAACGAAGGAAGATAAAAGAGATATACTATACATAAGAGAGGAAAGAAATAAAATGAAAAAACAACTAAAACAGTTAAAAGAAAGTGAAGAATATATACTTAGCAAATATTAAAAAAACACAAAAGGACTAAATAATGAATAATCATATGCTATTAGACTTAGCAAAAAAAGAACTAATGGAAATGGGTGCATTGGATGGTCAAAAAAATAAAGCAATGACGCACCTAGCATCTATTCTAGACGAAGAAATACCATTATCAATGAGAGAAGGATTAGCAAATTATGCGATAGCCTCATTCGTTAATCAATTTCAAATAAAAATTGAAATAGCAGAAGATAACCTAGTCCCATGCAATGTTATAGATTTTGTACTTGCACATTCAGGAGCAAAGAAAACAAGTTCTGTGAATTTCTTAGAATCAGCTTTAGCAGGTGGATATGAAAATATAGAGTACATAAGAAGAACATTGTGGAAAGCAGAGAAAGAAAAAATTGGAGAAGATCTACCTCCACCACCACCATTATTTGCAACAGTATCAACAGAAGCAGGTATGATACAAAGATTAAACGATTTCAAGAAAGAGGGGATAGGTTGTCCAGCATTATTTGTAGATGAGATTGCAACAGAACTAGCAACAAGCGCAGACATTATTCCAAACATTAAATTGATTTCACAACTATTCGACTCTGGACATGCAAAAGCAAAAGTTCTAAAAGATAGGGCAAATCAATCAGAAGAAGTTGAAGGTATGGGGATGTGTGCGTTATTCATTGGTTCAGAACATGGAATACTAGAAGACAAAGATATACTAAAAACATTTGAAGACGAATTTGTATCAAAACTAGCAAGAAGATGTTTTTTTATTTATCCGGATTTTAAACTAGAAAAAATGTCAATAGAAGATTATAATCTACACAGAAAAGAAAGAAGACAAAAAAAGTTAGAAGCGAAAGCTAAGAAAGAGCAAATATCAAAGCATTCGAGACAAGTATCGAAATTTTTCATAGACGAAGATGTAATTACATTAGGTTTCCCGGAAACAGTACAAGATGTACATGAATTATACACAGATTACTGCGAAGAAAGAGCAAAAGATATAGCATTGGAACCAGCGGCTCTAGAGCAAAAACATAGACCATGGAAAGTTCTAAAGTTAGCGGGAGCATATTCAGCGTTCTCAATGCAAAAAGAAGTAACAGTAGAGGCATACTTCAATGCAATAACTTTTGCAGAACAAGTAGAAGGAGACTTGACTAAGTTCCTAATGAAAGCTTCAAGAGAACCACATGAAATTCTAGTAGAGCACATGATTGAAAAAGGTACACCATTAAGTGTACATGATCTAGTAAAAAAAAAGCTAATAAAAAAAACAGAAGACATAAATGATCTGGTAATTTTAGCGAATTCACAAGCAAAGTTCAAAGGAAACATAAAAACAGAAGGGTCAGAAGTAATCGGAGAAGCGTTCGAATCATCAAATACAATAACAGTTTCGGTAAATGAAACAAGGAACTTCGATGAATACTATATAAGTGCGTTGGAGGCATATCCAGATAAGACAGAAAAAGAAATCAAGAGAGCAATAAAAGGAAGATTTTCAGCATTGTATTCAATAGAAGGATATAGTGAAAAACAATACACATTCGAAGAAGCAGGGGAGTTACTAAGTTCATCGGTATGTTTTTGTCCGTTCAAATACAGAGACGGAAAAAGAGGAACGAGTAACGTAGAAGGCGGAACAAGTTTAGTAGTACTAGATGTAGATGATTGTGGAATAGATATAGATGTAGCAAGATCAATGTTAGCAGATTATTCCTACCATATAGCAAGAAGTTCGGATGAAAACAACCCAATGAAATATAGAGTATTGCTAAAATCAGACATAATCATTGACTTGAAAACGCATGAATATAAAGATTTGTACATGAAAATTGCAGATGTATTAGGATTCGAGGTAGACCTAGTTCCACCTAGTCAGTACTTTTTTGGATACGAAGGACGTGAAGTTTATTCGAATGAAGGAGTAGAACTAGAAGTTTCAACAATTATACAAAATGCAAAATCATTGCAAATGCCAACAAACGTCAAAGCCTCATCAAAAGCTGGATTAGAAAATATATGGAGAAACAGAAGAAAGTTCTTCCATTACGCATATGATTTACAAAGAGGTGGTATGGGAATACATAGAAATCTATATATGTTAATGCAACATGCAAAAAATGTAGGATTCTCATACGAAAGAAACATAGAACTGTTTGAAGACGCATTAGCAAGTTGCGATACACCAAGGAATGGTTTTATAGACGATGTGAACAGACAAAGAAAAAAAATATACGGAGTAGAATAGATGTTAAATGAAGTAAACAGATTGATTAACGCAACAGAAGTAATCAAGAAGAAAGAAACAACAGCAGTATCGGGAATCACAAGGTTCCAGAGAGATAGAGAACTAGACAAACAAGAGTATGATGCGTTGAATGAACATACGAATATTGCAGAAGAACTGCTAGAGTCAATAGGATTCGATGTACCAAAAGAAAACAGAGATAAGTTAGAAGAAGAATGGAAAATTTTTGTAGAGAATTGTAGGAAGTATAGAATAGTAGAAGACAATAGAAGACTATTGACGGAAGAAGAAGAAGTGGACGCATACGCAGACATTATTGTATTCGCAATCGGAGCAATCATGAAACTAGGATACGATCCAGAACTAGCATTACAACAAACAGCGAAGGAAATCAATTCACGAGAAGGTAAAATGGTAAACGGAAAATTTGAAAAATACCTAGATGAAGAAAGTAAGTCAAAATGGTATAAGGCGAACTACTCAAAGGCAAAGGTAAAGTAATTTGAAAGTAATTCAATTAGGACACAAAAGTAGAGTTGGAAAAGATACTTTTGCAGACGCGTTTATAGATTCAGCAAAACATGTAGGAAAAAAGATATTTAGAATAGCATATGCAGATAAACTAAAATTAATGATAGCAAAAAAATATGGGATATCACAGGAAGAAGTTGATTTTCTAAAAAACAATGATCCAATATTCCACTCAAAAATAGTAGATTTTGCAAACACAATACTAGAAAAAGACGAACGCTATTTCGTAAGAGAAGTAGAAGAAAAGCTACTATGGGCAAAAGCAGATGAATACGACTATGCAATCATAACAGATTTACGAAGAGAAGAAGAGTGGATACCTAACGCATTGAAAATAAGCATATGGAGACCGGGGGAAAAACCGAAATCGAAAGTAGATACGATACTAAAACATAGCAAATGGGACCTATATGTAAAAAATGAACATAGTAAACAGCATTTAGCTTCGCAAGCACATTCAATTTTCACAGGAATTGAAAATGGATTAATAAAAGTAAAGGATTTGTAATGGTAAGACAAATTGCTATTGATGCTGATTCAATGGTTGACGTAGCATTAAGCAGAACAGGAACAGAAAAGGAAAACTTCCTAGAAGAAGCGTACCTAGAATTCTGTGGACAAATAAAAGATGTTCACAGAGGAGTTTTTAGAAGATATGGATGGAATAAAGGTGATTCAATCGACTTTAAAATTGCACTATCACCAAAACAATCATGGAGAAACAGATATGCGGAAACGTATAAAGCAAACAGAAAAGAAAGATCTCCAGAAAAAACAGAACTACTAAGACTTATTTGGTCAAGACTAAACAGTAAAGTAATAGCAGGAGACATTCCAGAAGCAGATGACTATGTAATGCACATGGCAAGACTAGGCTGGGATGTAGCAGCAATTGACAAAGATATAAAACTAGCATGCCCGACAGCGGTGTTCGACTACAAAAAGCATGAATGGAATGAACCTAACGACGAAAATACAATAGAAAGAAATATTGTAATGCAAGCGGTAAAAGGTGACCAGGTAGATGGAATAAAGGGAGCATACGGAAAAGGTGACAAATTTTGTGAAACAGAAGTATTACAAAGGAGAAGTTTACCTTATCTAGAATATGTATCGTGGTTCGAATCAGAGAAAGATGCAATAGATTCAATGAGACTAGTAAGAATGGATCAATGGACACCAGATAAAGGACTACGATTGTGGGAACCTAGCATGTGGAAACTATAAAAGGAACATAAATGGAAAGACACGGGATTGTTCCAGTATTAGTTGCAGGTAAAAGTGGTACAGGTAAATCTTCATCAGTTGGTATAATTAGAGACGAGGAAACAGGTGACGTAATATCGATGGGGCTACCACCAAGCAGAACAATGATTATCAACACGGAAGATCAACCTCTACCAATTGAAAACTTTAACGAGTTTACAAATATATATGCAACAACATGGAAAATGATAAAAATGGTACTAACGGGTCTAATAGATTCGAGGAAACCAAGAACAGCGGAAGAAGAAGCGGAACTAGACAAGAGATACAAAGAGAACCCAAACTTGACAGACCCAAGAAAAATTGAATATGTAGTATTTGACTCGTTTACATCAGCAACAGAGATTATAGATATGTATTGCTCAAAGGTATACAATGGATACGATAGATGGAATCAATACAATTCACACATTAGAGAACTTCTAATGATGTTAAAGCAGTTACCAATGCAATCTTTTATAATGGGGATACCAGAAACAAAAGCAGCAGAAGGAATTGACGATCCGAAAGAATACATAAAAGTAAGAGGTAAGGAATTAAAATATGGTTTTGTAGAAAAGGAATTCGTAGTAGTATTATTTACAAACCCACAGTTCAATGAGGATGGAGAAACAACAAGTGTACTATTCAAATTCAAATCAAACAAATTTGATACGGCAAAAGCACCTCCAAGAATGTTCAAGAAAGGGCTAAAAAACGACTTGTTCGAAGTAGCACAATCGATAAAAAGATTCTATGGACTACCAGAGGATACAAGATAATGTGTATGAATGCGAGTTTGGTACGTGAAGCAAAGCCAAGGTTTCAAGCCGCAATAATGGTAGCGTTTAACAACTGCCCAATAAAAACAAAAGCATTCGTAGCGGAATTAAAAACACTAGGTATAGATATGTCAGATGATACAACATTGTATAACATGATGTCAAATAATCATATAACGACACAACTGATAGAACTAAGTAAACTAAGAATGTTACATGAAATAAGTAAAGCGATAATGAGAATATTAGATCATCAACACGAAGGTGATATTGATAAAATGAAGGATATAACGCTTGCAACAATGAATCATAACAAAGATTTTGCAAATGATTTCGTAAAGGAGTTAAGTGAATATGATTTCAGCGTAACAAATAAGAAACATATAGGTGGATTACTGAATAATCCAGTAGAGATGCATTTACTAGTAAACTACTCAGTATTGGGTATACTAAGAAAGCTAATAAGATTTAAAAAAGAACTAAATAAAAAGGAAAATTAACAATGGCAAATGGAAACTTAACAGAAAGAGAAAAAATCGCACAAAGACTTGAAGAAGCATATGCAAAAGCAGAAGCTAAGATGAAAGAGTATAATGAGAAACTTGTAACAAAAGAAGCGGAAGCGAGAGCGAAAGTAGAAAAGAAAAAAGAAGACATTGCAAAAACAAGAGAAAGACTAGAAAAGCAAGAGGAACAGCTACTAGACCTAGAAGAGTTGAGCAGAAAACTAACAGCAGAACTGGACGATCTACAACCACAAGAAGTAGATACAGAAGAGATTGCATACGACGTACCAGACTTCAACGCATAATAAAAAAAATAAAAAAAATAAAACAAAAAAGGAATATAACAAATGGCATTTCAATTTAAACTAGACACAGAAGCAGCAACACAGAATGGATCGGGTAACGGAAAACTAAAAAGCGGAGTACATGATGTAATCATCAAGGGTATCTTCTTGGGAGCAACAAACGGAGGGAATAATACAATTGACATTGTACTTGAAACAAAACAAGGGCAGAAAGCAGTAATCTTCGGTATGTGTATCGACGAAATGTGGAAAAGCGGATCAAAAAATGTTAAATATGCAGCATGGCAAGAACTTGCGCTTATCTCGGGAATTAAAGAAGGTAAACTTGCAAAACAGGCAAGAAAAATGAACGGAAAAGATGAAATGCACGATGCATTCATTGAAGCAACAGGAAAAGAAGTAAAAATGGCTATCCAAGAACATTTTGATGCGTATAACAATGAAGTAAAAGACTCATATGTACTTGTACAAACTTTTGGGAAAGAAGGTCATACAGTATCAGAAAAAATGCAGAATAAACCAGCAACAAGAATCGAAGGTTTTGAAGTAACACCATGGTATACACCAGCATATAAAGCAGCTGAAGAAGCTGGTACACTGAAAAAAAGTTCAGGAACAGCAGAAAAAAAAGAAGGAGGAGCACAAGCTGATGAAACTGTAGCACAAGAAACAAGTAAAAACGCAACAGAAGATGCTCCACTATTCTAGGAAGGTAGACGATGGGCGATAAACTAAAAATATCGAAAGAAGACAAGCAACTATACTTAGACGAAATCGAAAGACTAAAGGAAGCAAAAGCGCTTCCGGATATGGCAAAAAAGCTAATGGAAACAGAAGAGTGGAAAGAAGTAATCGAAAAAGTATATATGGATGATTTCTCTGTAGACTTAACAAGAAACTATGAAAACATGGACGAAGATGCAAAGGCAATATTCGATGAAGAGTATAAGGTAAGAAGCAGATTCTACAATACAGTTAAGTCATGGTCAGAACAAGGAAATATGGCAGATCAGCAGATCGCTAGATACAATCAGCTTTTGTCAGAAACAGAAGTTGAATAAAATACTCCTTCGGGAGTATTGGACTTATTTATTTTTTTAATTGGAGTACAAAATGAAACAAACATATATTCTAAAACAAATTGACAAACTAAATCAGTCCAACATGGATGGTCAAAAGTACACGGAAGAAGCGAATAAACTAATAAAGCAGATAACAATTTGGGATCATCCAGACTACTTGGAAATGTTTGGAGATAAAAAAAAGAATAAAGTAAAAGAAGAAGCAGGAGTATATGAAGAAGAGGAAATATTTAATGGAAGGAAATCATCAGCATACTCAAAAGAGAATTGGGAGAGATTAAAAAAAGGACTACCAGTAAAACTTCCACAGATATTCCTACCAAAAAGACTAGATTCGAGAAACTCAATAACAGTGTATGGAAGAAAGATATACATAGTAAAAAAGAATGAAAACATGACTCCAGTAAAATTATTCGCGGCATACGATGCAAAAACAGGAATACTATTATGTGCTTCATGGAAAAGAGATAAGATAGAAGGGTTTCTAATAGAAAACCTACTAGATAAAATAGAATACTTAGAATCAGAGGAGTAAAATAAATGCCAGAACTAAGCCAAGAAGAAGAGAATAGACTACTAGAAATTAGAAGAAAATATAGAATTGACCCAGAAAGATTCAGGCAAGGTTATGTTTTCGCAACACTAGTAGAAGAAGGTGAAACAAGAGTAGATGCTTATATGATAGCTTTTGGGGTAAATAGAATAAAGGCAACACAAAATGCAACAAGGTTATATGGCTCAGGATGGATACAATGCATACTTGGAGAGATTGAATTAGATCAATCAGCAAGAGCAAAGGAAGATATAGAAACAATTAGAGAAGAAATGCGAGCAATTCTTATAAGCCCAGAATCGGAGCATAAAGACAAAGTAGCAGCGGCAAAAGTTCTAGAGGGGATATCAAAAAAGAAAGAAAAAAAAGAAGAACTATCGGGTGGAGAAGAAACACTAGCTGCACAGATAATAAACAATCTGAAGAAAATAACATCGGGGACACAAATGATTGGATACGAGGGAAAAGTAATAGATGTCCCAATACTGGAGTAAGGAATGGACATAGTAAACTTAACACCAGATAAAAATTATATATCGCCAGACTTCACGAAACCATACCAGCCAAAGCAAGCAAGTATAGAGCATTTCTCATGGGTAAATACAGTGTTTGAGCCTTATCCAACAGAAACACCAAAGATGCACTACCAAATAATAGATCATATAGCATCAGCACCAAAGAAAATAGAAGAAGACACATTAACAATAAGAGCGAACATAGTAGTACACAGAGAAGGTGCTAAAACAACAGTAGCAACGCAACAAACAGTAATGAAAGCAGCTATGACAGGAGAATTTATAAACATAGGAGAAGTTACAAACATAGTAATTTTCTCAGAAACAAAATCTATGGCAATGGATATCTTAGCAGACATATATAATATGTGGGAGTCATCAGAAGCACTGTATACAACTGTACCATTAGCAAAAAAAAGAAACGGAAAATATAAAGGAAACACTCTAGATCATTATTGTTTCGTAGCAGCAAACGGAAACCATGTGCACATACAAGCAAAAGGTGCAGGTGAAGGAATGAGGGGTACAAAAAAAGATGGAGAGAGACCGCAAGTAATAATATTAGATGATATACTTGGAGAGGATCAACTTACGTCAAAACAACAAAGAAAAAAAACAATAAAGTGGTTTTACTCGGTAGTAGTTCCAGCGACATCATCAAAAAAAAACATGATACTATCGGTAGGTACACCAATGACAGAAGATGATCTAATCACAAGTATGTTATATTCAGAGGCATACCATTCTATGTTTTTACCAATATGTCAAAACTGGAATGAAGAAGGAATTGATTTAATACCCAACTGGAGAGGACTACATCCAGCAGGAAAGATATATAACGACTTCAAAGAAGCAAAAGAAATGGATGCAGAGAATGAATTCTACAGAGAAAAACTACTACAATTTAGGAATGAAAATATGAGAATTTTTAAAGATGAATATTTTCCGGAGTATAGCTATAATGAACTAAAACATAGATTGTACGAAATGAACATTTATACATCAATGGACTTAGCAGTATCTCAAAAGCAACACAACGATTACACAGTAGTAATAACAGTAGCGGTTGATAAAGAAGATAATTGGTACATTATAGATATAGGAAGTGGGAAACTAAACCCAAGACAAACAATCAATGAACTTTTCAGACAAGTAGAAAGATTCAGACCGATGATGATGAAGGCAGAAAAAGCAGCATTGCAACAAGTACTAGATTGGTTTATTATGGAAGAGATGTCAAAAACGGGAATATACTTTCCATACGAAGGACTAAAAAACAATAGTACATTGAGCAAAGAGTACAGAATTATGGGTCTACAGCCAAAAATGCAAGCAAAGAAAATATTCTTTCCACGAGACATCAAAACAGAGGAGATTAAAAAACTAAAAGCAGAGTTGAAGGGATTTACAAAAGAAGGAGCAACTACAAAGAATGATGATCACGCAGATTGTCTAGCAAATTTCTTAGATCCAGATTTTCTAAAACCACCAACACCAGCAAGAGGATCTGAAGTAAGGATGTCAGAAGACTTTATGGACGAATATAAAAGTTCATACTAAAAAACACAAACAAGGAGAAAGTTATGCAACTTACAGATTTAAGAGATATACTGTTAAGCAAAATGTCATACAGAGATCAAATGACAATGGATACAACTTTTGCAATAAGAGCAGAAGAAGCCTTTAGAGTAATATGCCAGAAAACAATGCCATTAGCACTAACAGACAGTGATCCAAACGGAAGAGAAGTTATAAGAATTCCGTTACCACATACTTATATACTTAAGCACCCAACAATAAACAAAACGTTAACAGAAGGTGAAATAGATGGAACACAAGAAATAATGCTAGAAGAAGAATTAGTATATGCGGCAGCATCATTTATGGCAACGAAATATGAACCACAAAATAAAAATGATTTCTTTGCACAAATGTGGGACTCAATAAACAATCACAGAAAAACGTTACTAGACTCACCATACATAACAGACAGTGAAGCGGAGTATCAACATGGCTTTATCTAAAACACAGAAACTTTTGTGGTACAAAGCAAAAGAATTAACAGAAATAGAAGACGGAATACATAAAACAAAAAATGCATTGGGAGAATCAAAGATCTATGAAATAATAGAAAGACTAGATGGAAGATGCATAATGATAGATGAAAACTTTATAAGAAAAATAAGAATATGTATGACAAAAGACACAGTAGACATACTTAACGAGAAAGAATTGAAAGTATACTATGAATTTTCACAGTATATGTCAGATAATGAAGCAGAAGTGGACACGGCAACAGATATACTGGAGGCAATAAGCAGAGAACTATATAGTATATACCTAGGATTGCCAGCTAATAGATGTGGACAAGATACAGTAACAATAGAAGATACAACGGAGAATACATATGGAAGTGACAAGAACGACAAACGAGTTTATTTCATTACTACGATTGTTGAGTAACACAAATACATCGGAGAATACAGCAAACTTTCTAAATAAGTACTTCCTAGGAGTACATACTGAGGATCCAACGTTAAACAATAACAGAGAAGAATTAGAGGGAGGAGAGCTATACTGGAATACAACACTAGACCCAGGAAGATATAGAATATACTCATCATCAGTGGGATGGAAGGACTGGGGTGGAGTATCAGCAAACAGTGAAGATATAATGGTAAACAAAACATTAGATGATATATCTAATCTAATAGGTGCAAACCACTTACACTTTATAGTAAGAAATGCAAGTGGAAGTGAAATAGCAGCAAATACGGTAGTAACAGTAAGTAACACGCAACCAGGAACAGATTATATACAAGTAGTACCATTAACAGATAATACAACACAGACAGCAGTTGGAGTAATGCATGACAGTTTAGATAATAACCAAACAGGACTAGTAAAAAAGACAGGAATACTAAACAATATGAATACAAATAATTGGGACGTATTTACAATACTATATCCTAATAATTCTGGAGGGTTAACGGATATAAAACCAGCAACGGGACACTTTCAAGCATGCGGAATTGTACTGAGAAAACATTCGAGTGAAGGAACAATACTGGTGGAGTTTAGCGAGCCAAAGAGATATGCAACAACGTCAGAAGCTGGTGTAGCAATGTTAGCAGACAACTTAACAACAAATGATGCAACAAAATCACTAACAGCAAGAATGGGTAAAATGTTGCAAAATACAAAAGCGGCATTATCGGGATTGTATACACAGGTATTCAGAGTAGCAGACCCAATTGATGACTACGATGCAGTAAATAAAAGAACATTA
>Ga0265295_1001662_pt1 | contig 38255 bp, 36 predicted proteins | sample Munlansysbiofilm_FD_192503 | JGI IMG/M metagenome (GOLD analysis project Ga0265295, IMG submission 192503) | Leachate microbial communities from a municipal landfill in Southern Ontario, Canada - Methane capture system biofilm | ecosystem: Engineered > Solid waste > Landfill > Unclassified ... | reverse complement strand
TTTATTAATGATGGTGATGAAATCATTACGAGTGAATTAGAACATCATTCATCATTTCTTCCTTGGCAAGAAATTGCCAATGAAAAAAACGCGAAGTTAGTTTTTATTCCTTTGAATAAAGGCAGAATAACGGTTGATGGATTTAAAAAGGTTATAACCAATAAAACTAAGGTAGTAGCAATCACTTATGTCTCAAATGTTTTAGGATACAAGACACCAATTAAAGAGATAACTAAACTTGCTCATGAAGTTGGTGCTATTGTGATTTTAGATGCTGCTCAAGCAGTATCACATATCAAGATAGATGTTAAAGACATGGATGTTGATTTCTTGGCTTTCTCAGCTCACAAAATGTATGGGCCTAATGGGGTTGGTGTTTTATATGGGAAAAAAGCTTTACTAGAAAAACTCCCACCTTTTGAATATGGTGGAGAAATGGTTCATACCGTTTCTAAGGACAAATCAACTTGGAAAGATATTCCATATAAGTTTGAAGCAGGAACGCCTGTTATTGGTGAAGTGATTGCTTTTAGTGAAGCAATAGACTTTATTAATGAAATAGGGATTGATAATATTTGTAAGCAAGAGATGGAACTAAAAGATTACACCGTTTCGAAACTTAAAACAATTCAAGGTGTTAAAGTCTATAATCCAGATGCTGATAATCCAATTATCGCATTTAATATTGACAACGTTCATCCTCATGATGTAACAAGTGTCTTAGATCAAAATAATGTTTGTATTAGAGCCGGGCATCATTGCGCACAATTAGCCATTAAGTATTTAAATGAGATAGCAACTTTAAGAGCATCTTTTGGTGTTTATAATACGTTAGAAGATTGTGATAAGTTTTTAGAAGCTGTTAAAATGGCTAGTGATTTTTTTAAGAAGTTTTAGGTGATTATATGGATATCAATAATTTATATAGACAAGTAATAATGGATCACTATAAAAACCCTCAAAATAAAGGGTTGGTTAATGATGGCAACTATTTAACAGTTCATATGAACAATCCTTCTTGTGGTGATGATATCGTTATCCAGTGCTTATTGGAAGATAATATCGTAAAAGATATTAAACAAGCAGGAACTGGATGTTCAATTTGTTGCTCTTCGGCTAGTGTTATGTCAGTCTCATTAAAAGGAAAAACAAAAGAAGATGCGTTAAAGATCATTAATGAGTTTTATGAACTTATTAAGGGTAATGAGTATAATAAAGATGTTTTAACCGGTGATGCAATTGTTTATCAAGGAGTCAGCCAATTTCCTGCACGAGTTAAATGTGCAACCCTTGCTTGGAAAGCAATTGAAAAAGGTCTTATAAATAAGGAGGACTAATATGGAAGATAATAAAAAGAAAATTGATGCCATTGTTGGTGAATATCAATTTGGTTTTGTTACTGATACAAAACCAATATTAGATACCGGAAAAGGCATCAATATTGATATAGTAAGAAAAATAAGCATGATTAAAGAAGAACCAGAATGGATGACAAACTTCCGGATTGAAAGTTACAAGAAGTTTTTAGAAATTCCTAATCCTGACTGGGGTCCGGATTTATCGTTTATCAATTTTGATGAATTTACATATTACATTAAATCAAGTGAAAGAGCAGAAACTAATTGGGATGATGTTCCAGAAAAGATTAAGGAAACATTTGAAAAGTTAGGTATTCCTGAAGCAGAAAGAAACTACTTATCAGGAGTTTCTACGCAATTCGAATCAGAAGTTGTTTACCATAACACGCAAAAAGAGTTAGAAGATTTAGGCGTTATTTATTTAGATACTGATACGGCGTTAAAGAAACACCCGGATATATTTAAAGAATATTTTTCAACGGTAGTTCCTAACAAAGATAATAAATATGCCGCGTTAAACAGTGCTGTTTGGAGTGGTGGTTCATTCATATATGTTCCAAAAGGCGTTCATGTCCCTAAACCACTACAATCATATTTTCGAATTAATTCTGATCAAATGGGACAATTTGAAAGAACATTAATTATTGTTGATGAAGGCGCATATGTTAATTATGTTGAAGGTTGTACAGCCCCAGTGTATTCAAAAGATAGTTTACATGCAGCAATCGTTGAAATTATCGTTAAAAAGAATGCAACTTGTCGATATACAACAATTCAAAATTGGAGTGACAACGTAATTAATTTAGTTACAAAAAGAGCACACGTCTATGAAAATGGTCATATGGAATGGATTGATGGAAATATTGGTTCTAGTGTTAATATGAAATACCCTTCTTGTGTATTATTAGAAGAACATGCTAAAGGAACGACAATTAGTATTGCCTTTGCTGGAAAAGGCCAATGGCAAGATGCTGGAGCAAAAATGATTCATTTAGCACCTAATACAACATCAAGTATTGTGTCTAAGTCGATTAGTCGAGGTGGTGGAGCCGTTAATTATCGCGGTAAGGTATTCTTTGGTGATAATGCCAAAGGAGCAAAATCTAACATTGAATGTGACACAATTATTTTAGATGGTATTTCAACAAGTGATACAGTCCCAATTAATGTTGTTAAAAATAGTGATGTTTTTTTACAACATGAAGCAACAGTTTCAAAAATATCTGAAGACCAATTGTTCTATTTAATGAGTAGAGGACTAACTGAAGCGGAAGCAACAGAAATGATAGTTATGGGGTTTATTGAGCCGTTTGCTAAGGAGTTGCCAATGGAGTATGCGATTGAATTGAATCAATTAATTAAACTCGAAATGGAAGGATCTATTGGTTAATTTATGGTATAAGAAAAAATTAAAATGTAAAAGGAAAGTGGTTTTATGAAGATAAATAGAATAAATATGACTACAAGAACAATGAGCATTTTAGTTATTTTGTTTGGTGCTTACCAACAATTTATCGTGAAAAGTAACGAAATAATTGTTGAATTTCATCACGTTATTTTGAATGCTGGAGCATTGTTTGTTGTTACGTTTTTACCTAGTATCTTAGAAAGGTTTAAATATGAGATTTCTCCAAAATTATATTCGATGTTAATTCTTTCTTTAACAACAAGTATGATTGGTGGCGTTACATTTAAACTGTATAAAAGAATCAAACTATTGGATAAAATAGTTCACTTGTTTAATGGTGCACTAATAGCAGTCTTTGCCTTTAGATTAATTACAATGCTATTTCCAAATTGGAATGATAAAGCCGTGATCGTCTTTATTTCCGCAGCGATAATTTCAATCGCGGTTGGTACGGTTTGGGAAATATACGAATTTGTTGTTGATATGTTATTAGATAATAACATGCAACGTTATCAGGATGTTGTTACTAATGAACCATTTATCGGACAAGCGGCTTTATATGATACAATGTTTGATATTATTGCTGATAGTTTAGGTGCCGTTTTAACGGCATTAGCACTTAACTTTAGTTACCGTAGAGAAGGTAAGTTATGTAATGAGTTACAAATAGGATATGCAAAATAAAACTATAAAATCGATAAGGACAATTAAGTCCTTTTCTTTTTTTCAAAATATCGAATATTTAGCTAATAACCCTTTGGGTTCTCTTGTTTGTATTAATAGTGAAAAACACGTGTTTAAAGAAAGAAGTATATATATTACTAACTACATTTGTAAACTGCACTTAACTAGTATTAAATCTTATTATGAGGGTATAAGTTTAGTTTTTAGTAAAGAATATAAAGTTCCGATAGTTTTATCAAAAAACATAATCCTCATTCATACTCATAGGATGGATGATTATGATAATATATGGATTAACTATGCTATGGTTGAAAGGATTAGTTCAGAAAATGACAAAGTAGTAATACAGTTTAAAAGCGGTAAGGTCTTAATGGTTGATATAAACATAGCTTATTTGTTAAAACAAATAAACAAAATTGAAAGAATTGTAAGTTATTTTGAAATGATAAAATGTGTTTAACAATAAAGTAAGCATTTTCAAATAAAGTAATATAGAAAAAAGTACTGATTAGTGTTATAATGTATGTGGTAAAAAAGACAATTACAAGGAGGAAATAAATATGTCAAAGAAAACAGTTCGAGATATCGAATTAAAAAACAAAAAAGTTTTAGTTAGAGTTGATTTTAACGTTCCAATCAAAGATGGAAAGATAAGTGATGATAACAGAATAAGAGCAGCTTTACCAACAATTAAGTATGTTCTTGATAATGGTGGAAGAGCAATTCTGTTTTCTCACTTAGGAAGAATTAAAACTGAAGAAGATAAAGAAAAAAATAGCTTAAAGGTAGTTGCTGAAAGACTTGAAGAATTATTAGGTCAAAAAGTAGTTTTCATTCCTGCAACTAGAGGTAAAGTTTTAGAAGATGCTATTAATAATCTTAAAAATGGCGAAGTTTTAATGTTTGAAAATACACGTTTTGAAGATTTAGATGGTAAAAAAGAAAGTAAGAATGATCCTGAATTAGGTAAATATTGGGCTTCACTTGGTGATGTATTCGTTAATGACGCATTTGGTACTGCTCACCGCGCTCATGCATCTAATGTTGGGGTTTCAGAAAATATTAAAGAAGCAGTTGCTGGTTTCTTATTAGAAAAAGAAATTAATTCTATCGGGGGAACTTTAGAAAATCCTGAAAGACCTTTTGTTGCTATATTAGGTGGTGCTAAAGTATCTGATAAAATTGAAGTTATTACAAATCTATTGAAGATTGCTGATAAGGTATTAATTGGTGGAGGAATGGCATTTACATTCTATAAAGCAATGGGATACGAAATTGGTAAGAGTTTATTAGAAGAAGATAAAGTTGATTTAGCTAAAGAATTACTTGAAAAAGGAAAAGGCAAGATTGTTTTAGGATCCGATGTTGTTTGTGCTAAATCATTTGATAAAGACGCTGAACAAAGTGTTAGAAAAGTTACAGAAATTCCTAGCGATGAATTAGGCATGGACATTGGACCAGACTCAGTAAAAGAGTTTGAAGCAATCATTAAAACTGCTAAGACTGTTGTTTGGAATGGACCAATGGGAGTATTTGAATTCCCAAGATTTGCAAATGGTACAAAGGGAGTTGCTTTAGCAATTACTAAGATTAAAGATCATGCAACAACAATTATTGGTGGTGGCGATAGTGCTGCAGCAGTTATTGCATTCGGATTAGAAGATGGATTTAGTCATATATCAACTGGTGGAGGAGCATCACTTGAATACCTAGAAGGTAAAGAATTACCAGGTATTAAAGCTGTTAAAGATAAGTAATGGTTGATATCGGGAAAAAGATTAGAGCGTTAAGACTAGGTAACGATCTTACACAAGACGAACTAGCTTCGAGGTTGGAATTAACGAAGGGGTACATATCTCAACTTGAAAACAATCTTACATCTCCATCGATCCAAACATTATTTGCAATCCTAGAAGTCTTAGGAACTGATATTCATGAGTTCTTTGCAAACGAGCCAGAGTTAACCGTCGTCTTCAAAAAAGAAGATTTCTACGAAAAAGAAAATGAAGAGTTAAAAAATAAAATCAGTTGGATCGTTCCTAATGCTTTAAAGTACCAAATGGAACCAATCATTATGATTTTATCACCAGGAGGTCAATCAAGCATTGATAACCCTCATGCTGGTGAAGAATTTGGTTATATCTTAGAAGGACAAGTAACCTTAGTATTAAATCGCAAACGTTATGTTATTAAGAAAGGCGAAACGTTTTATTATATTGCTAATAAAGAACATTATTTAATAAATAATGGAAGTAGCAATGCCAAAATTTTGTGGATTTCAACGCCACCAATGTTTTAGAAAGAAGAGTGAATTATAGTATGAAAAGAATACCTATTATAGCAGGAAACTGGAAAATGTATAAAAATAGAGATGAAGCTTTAGCGTTCATCTATAATGTTAATGAACAATTACCAAGTATTGACAAAGTTGAAACAGTTATTTGTGCTCCAGCTGTGTTCTTAAGAGACCTTGTTAAAAGACAAGGAGATAATTTAAGAATTGGTGCTCAAAATATGCATTACTTAGATGAAGGTGCATATACTGGTGAAATAGCTGCTGGAATGTTAAAAAATATTGGAGTTTCATTTGTGGTTTTAGGACACAGTGAAAGAAGAGCTTATTATAACGAGACAGACGAAACAGTTAATTTAAAAACAAAGAAAGCAATTGAAACAGGAATTACACCAATCGTTTGTGTGGGTGAAGAGTTAGAAGTTAGAGAAGCAGGAACAACAAATAAAGTTGTTTCCAAACAAGTTATTGCTGCATATAAAGATATTAATAAAGAAGATGCTTTAAAAACAGTTATCGCATATGAACCAATTTGGGCAATCGGTACAGGTAAAACTGCTACTAAGGACCAAGCTAATGAAACAATAATTGCAATTAGAAAGGTTGTTGCTGATTTATACGGTAAAGAAGTTGCGAACCAAGTTAGAATTCTTTATGGTGGATCAGTTAAACCTGAGAACATTGCAGAATTACTAGCAACATCAGATATTGATGGTGCATTAGTTGGTGGTGCTTCATTGAAGCCTGAATCATTTATTAAACTTGCATTAGCTGCTAACGAAAAATAGTTTAAAGATTAATCTTAATAGTCTAGTTTATTCTAGGCTATTTTTTTATGCAAAAAAAAGATAGCCAATAAATATTGACTATCTTATATATGTTAATTATGAGTGTTTAACAATTATAATCCGAAATCAGTAAACCAATCAGCATAAAGGTCACTGTATCTTGCATCTCTAGATTCAGTAGCATATGAACTAATGATGTAACTAAAGAATTGATTCTTATTAATTGCTTTAATTGTATCATAGACAGCTTGTTTACCTTTTAAATCTAAAGAGTTTGCTTCCATCAACTTAAATAGTAATGAACTTTGCATTTGTGTTCCACTATATAGTGTAATTACTGGTTCATAATACTTAGTCAATGCAGTTTGAACTGCGGTTGGTACTAAAATTCCACCATCTAGTTTATTACCTTTAATGTAGTACTTGATTTGATCAATAGAAATAATTTCTGAATCATCATTGTAAGCAGTGTAGTATGTACCATCTTCAGCTTTAAATGTATAGTCATCATCATCTTTATCAGTTTCCCAATCACTTGGAGTTTCATATTCAGCACTTGATTTTTCACTTGTTCCAGTTACTAAGATAAAGTGGAATCCAAAACTTGACATAACACCAGGAACATTATTGTCCTTGCCATACCAATCATTTAAGTAGTCTTTAGATAAAATATCATGTTTTGTAATAACATTTAAATTGTTACCGCCAAAATCAAAGTATGGAAGACCGTCATCAACTAAATCCTCTTCCTCTTCACCACGTTCAGTGATAATTAAATCTAATAAATAAAGTGCACGTTCGTAGAATACTGTGTCTAAAGTTGAAGAACCCGTAATAAAGTTTGAAACGTTTGTTATTTCAGAAGAAATAGCTTCGAACTTCAAGTTTAATCCAGCTTTGCGGTATTTTTGCCATTTTAATGATGCATCATCATTTAAATCGATTCTTGCTGAATTTTGGAATTCTTCAGCGATTGCAGTTAAACCTGTAGAAGTACCAGCTTTTGTTCCAACTTCAGTTGCAATCTTGTCATATAATTCAACGATTAAATCTTTTAAATCTGCAATTTCAGTAGGAGTTAAGTTTTCAAAATATTCATTTGGATCATCTGGTGTACCATCACCATTTTCATCAAAGTATACTAATAAGTGACTTACTGTAACGCCTTCTTGATTGTCATATTGTTTTTTAGTGAACTTTTGGATTGTTTCATAGAAGTTATCGAAATGACCTTCATAATCTTCTAAATAATCATTTCTTAATTGAGGTAAGATATATCCTTGTTCAATTGCTTCATCATTATTTGTTGTTCCAAAAATTAATAATAAGAATGTTTCACGTCCAAGAGATGCTGGATAACCTGATGATTCAAATTGTCCACTTGAGAAGTTTGTAATCAATGTCTTAAATTGTTCTTCAAATTCTTTCTTATCATCTTTAGTAATTGTTTGGTTTTTTGCTTCTTGGGCAAGTAATAATTCATTTAATGCTAAATCCATAGCTGCAGATAAACCAACAGAGTTTGTTAATTCGGCAAATAGGTCATCAACTTTAATGTTAATTGCTTCTAAGTTTAGTTTAATTTCGCCTTCTGCAAAGTCACTATCTTTTAAGTCAACTTTTACAGTTGCAACAATCTCGCCATCTTTAGCTTTACCTTTAGCTTCGATTGATGCACTTTGATTATAGAATGTTCTAATAAGGTCATCAAATATTTCAACTGTTACTGAATCTTCGTATAATTCACTAACTTTAGTAGTTGCATAAGTAGAAGTAAGTTTTTCAGCAATTACCTCTTTACGCCATTTAGCTTTTTGAGCTTCAAAAGCGGTTGTGACTTTTTCCCAATCAATTGAACCGTCTTCTTTAATTGCATCTGGATAAGCGGCTTTTACTTGTTCAGTAAATTCAGCTCCATCTTCAGCATCAGCAACCATTTCTTTAAGTTCATCGATTGTTACCCATTTACTATTACCATCATCATCTTTTTCAGAACTTACTAAATCAATACCTGGAGTATCTTCACCTAATCTAAATGCTAGATAACGGAAGTTACTAATTGATCTTAAGTTTGAATATGGTTGATCAGTTGTAATAGTATCATATATATAACTTCTAAAACTTGAGTTTAAATCATTTAAATCATCATATGTTTTAGTTAATTCACTAGTAAAATCATCACCAGAAACTTTATATTTGAAAACAACTTTGCTAAGATCATAATCTTGATCAATATTTTCCTTATCAATTAGAGTACCACCTTCATAGTAAATTCCAATTTGGACATCATTTACATAGTTATATAAGTCGACGAAAGTTAGTAAAACTCTAAGAGGAACAGAAATTTGACTCTTATCACGTGATTTTGAAGGTGAGTAAGCATCATGGTATTTCTTATAATCTTGCTCTGTTAACGTACCGGCTTCAAATTTTGATGTTAATGATAAATCTTTTAAAAGACCTTTAACATATTCACGAACTTCGGCGTCATCAGTAAGAGTTAACAAATCAGTATATGCTCTAATATCTGGAATTGTATACCATCTTCCACGGCTATCAACTTTTAAGTTAAACTCTCTTAAAGCTGCATTAGCTTCATTTTGAGATAAAAAGTAGAAGTAGAAGACTTGGACATCATGACGACCTTTAATATTACTGTTGTAGTAAGTAATAATTTCTTTTTCTTCAACATAGTCATCACTTTCTTCATCATTGTATTGTGCTTCCAATTTTGACTTAGCATATAGTCTTTTTGCTATATCTAAATCAAATTGTGATCTTAAAACATCAATGTTATAAAGTCCAGTAGCGAAAGATTCATTAGTCTTATCATCTTTATTTGCATATAATGCTTTGATAGCATTAGCTAATTCAACACGATTGATTTTATTATTAGATGTATAAAGAGTATCAACGAATTTTTCTACTGAGATGTTGATCATATCATCTTTATAGTTTCTAAGTGAATCAGTATCATTTGTTGAAAAGATTGCAGTATTTGCAAGTTCATCAAATAATTCTTGCGCCCATTCTGCGTCACTATCTTCAGCTGCATTAGCAGTATCTAATAACGATTTAACTTCCGTTAAATGGTTACTGAAGATTTGACGTTCGATTAATTTTGTTAATGTTGTTGTGCTTTGTTTACGTAAACTATCGTATAATTCTTTGTTTGTAACGGTTTCTTCCCCTAGAGACAAATAGACTTCATCTTTGTTAATACTCCCGTAAGGCACTTTTGCTCCTTTTTTACAAGCTACTAGCAATAACGCTGTTACTAAAATTAGAAATAAACTAGCAACTTTTTTTATATGCTTTACTTGGATCATAGTTATATTTCACTCCTTTAATTAAATTCATACAAGCATATATAAATATAGCATAAAAATATATTTTTAGCAACCACTTTCACTATAATTGTCGATATTATTACAAAATATGTTAAAATATTAATAAGGTGATGACATGGAGATTTTAGTAATGGCAAGTGGGTCAAAGGGTAATGCTATAAGCATTAGACATAATAATAAACAATTTTTAGTTGATGTTGGTATTGGTTTTCAAACATTAAAAAAGAAGCTTTTAGAGGCAAAAATAGATAGTTCCACGATCGAAGCAGTTTTACTAACCCATGAGCATCAAGATCACACTCGAGGATTAAAAACTTTTCTAAAAAGTAACCCAGAAACTTGCATATATTTAACTAAAGGAACATATGAATCTTTGACTACTGACGTTAAAGAAGAAATGATAAATTATCGATTTGTTAAATCGGAACAAGTATTTAGTTTTCTTGATTTAAAAGCGACGCCATTTATGTTGTCACACGATGCTAAGGAACCAGTCGGTTATGTGATTGAAAATGCTACAAAAAAAGTTGTAATCGCAACAGATACTGGGTATATTGATGAGGCTTTTTATGAACTATTAAGCAATGCCGATTTATATGTTTTAGAAGCTAACCATAATCCGGAATTATTGATGAAATCATCACGTCCGTTTGTCTTGAAAAAACGTATTCTTGGTGAAACGGGACATCTATCTAATCAAGATGCGTGTTTATTAATAAACACATTTATTAAAATGAAAGAGAATAGCATTTGGGTAGTTGCTCATATTTCGGAAGATTGTAATACAGTCTTAGATATCGAAAAAACAATCGTTAGTATTTTAGATGATCCAACAAAAATTGAAGTTAAATACGCTTCCCAAACGACGTTGGAGTTGATTAAACTATGATTAAAATTATCTCAGTAGGTAAACTGAAAAATAAAGATATTGAATCACTATATCAGTATTATTTAAAACAAATACCTAGGAAGATTGAAGTCGTTGAGATTAAAGACGAACCAACCATTTCGGGAATTTATAAGGAAGGACAAAGCATTTTAAAAAAAGTTAATGATGATGACATTGTTGTTACATTAGAAATATTAGGAACAATGTATTCAAGTGAAGATTTTGCAACTCTTATTGAAAAAATTGAAAATGCAAGTAAAAAAGATATTGTCTTTGTGATTGGTGGTTCATATGGTTTAGATGAGGAAGTTAAGAAAAGATCTGATTATCAAATATCGTTTTCAAAAATGACATTTCCGCATCAATTGATGAAAGTACTTGTTTGTGAACAAATATTTCGAGCATATAGCATCTTAAATAACCATCCGTATCATAAATAGTTTAAAAAACTATCAATTAAGAAGAAAATTTAGTAAAATATAAGAGTAAATTGAAAAAAGGTGATTATAAAAATGAGAAAAAGAAATAAATTGGTCGATCCAAAAGAAGCTACAAAAGGTTTTTGGAAAGGATTTAAAGACTTCATCGCTAAAGGCAATGTCGTTGACCTTGCTGTCGGGGTTATTATTGGGGCAGCATTCGGGAAAATTGTTTCATCGCTTGTCAATGATATCATTATGCCGCCAATAGGATTACTTATTAATGATGTGGATTTTAAAGATTTATCAATTGTTTTAAGAGCTGAAGAACTTAATAGCGCTGGAGAAGTAATCAAAAACGCCGTGACAATTAATTATGGTAGTTTTGTAATGACGATTATTGAGTTTTTAATTATTGCATTTACAATCTATGCATCGTTGACATTAGTGATTCGTCGTAAGGAATTTATTGAGAAACTTGAAGCAGAAGAAAAGGCAAAATTGGCATCTGAGGAACCAAAGGAAGAGCCAGTTGTTGAAGTGTCTGAAGAAGTACTGTTACTAAGAGAAATTCGAGATTCATTAAAAAATAAAGAATAATAAAGGGAAGGATAAAGAGAAAAATGGCAACAAAAAAAGCAGTTTTAGTTTGTAGTAATGCCGGCTTAGACTATTTAGATTATCCAAAGGATATAACAATATTGCGTTCTGTAATTCATTTTGGAACTGATGAAACATTTGATGATTATGTGGAGATGGATGCGAAAACTTTTTACGAAAGAATAGCGAAAGACCCTAATGATGTACCAAAAACATCATATGTATCAATTGGACGGATGCAAGAAATTTTTGAAGATTTAGAAAATAAAGGTTATGAAGAAGCGTTAGTTATTACTATTGCTAAGCCATTGAGTGGTTTAAATGATGCGCTTGTTAATCAAGCGAAGAATCAAAAAATGAAGATAACAGTCGTTGATTCAAAGACAATTGCTTATGCTGAAGCATTTCAAGCGTTAGAAGCTTATCGTTTATTCCAAGAGGGATATTCGGTAGAAGATGTTGTTAAAGTTGTCAATCAAATTGCCAACAACAATAAATGGTATTTTGCCGTTGATACGTTAAAGTACTTAGTAAAAAATGGTCGTTTAACGAAACTCCAAGGAACATTGGGAACGTTACTGAAAATTAAACCGTTATTATCGTTTGATGAAAACGGAAAAGTGATTACCTTAGAAAAGATTAAAACGACTCCTAAGGCCTTAAGACGGGTATTAGATAAATACTTAGAAGATACAAAAGATAAGAACGTTCTTACATATATATCGCATGCTCATAACGATGAAGCGGTAGAATATTTCAAGAGTGAGATTAAGAAGGTTTATCCTGAAAGAGAAATTATATCATCATATTTAACACCAGTAGTTGGTGCTCATACTGGACCAAAAGCAATTGGTTTAGGATATATTAACTTAGACGAAATTAAATACTCATGATCAAATATGTCCTTTGTATAAGGACTTTTTGATAAAATGGGAGGGAAAAAATGCGAAAAGAAATTAAAATTAATAACGAATTAAGTGCCGGTAAAGATTTTTTAGTCATTGCAGGTCCTTGTTCAGTTGAATCATATGAACAAACGTTAGAGATTGCTACTGCCGTGAAAGAAGCAGGAGCTAATATCTTAAGAGGGGGAGCCTTTAAACCTCGGACTTCACCCAATAGTTTTCAAGGTTTAGGTGAAGAAGGTGTTAAAATACTTGCAAGAGTTGGTAAAGATTTATCAATGCCAATTATTACCGAAATTCCGAGTGAGAAGTATATCGACTTATTTTGTGAATATGTTGATATTATTCAAGTTGGGGCACGAAATATGGATAATTACTATTTATTAAAAGAACTTGGAAAAACAAAGAAGCCAATTCTTTTAAAAAGAGGAATGTCAGCGACCTTAGAAGAATTAGTTTTAGCCGCTAAATACATTACCATGGGAGGAAATGAAAATGTTATTCTTTGTGAAAGAGGAATAAGAACATTTGAACATCAAACCCGTAATACGTTTGATATCAGTGCTGTTCTAGCGTTGCGAAAAATGACAGAGTTACCAGTTTTTGTTGATCCTTCTCATGCTGCTGGAACATGGGAGATGGTTGAGGGCCTTTCCTTAGCAGGATTAGCCGTTGGTGCCGATGGTTTGATGGTTGAAGTTCACCATGATCCAGACCACGCTTTAAGTGATGGTGCTCAGTCACTTAAACCAAAACGTTTCAAAAAAATGATGGAAAAGATTACGTATTTAAAACCGCATTTGACGAAGGTGAATAAAAATGAAGATAACAATGGGAAGTTATGAGATTCTTTTAAGTTCGAATGAGTTTAGTAGTTTTAATGAAAAAATAATAAAAATCTACCAAGGTGGTAGACTTTTTGTCGTTACAGACAAAGAAGTATTTAATTTATATCATGAAATAATGCGCACTAGTTTGAAAGACTTTAAAATTGATTTTGTCATTGCCGAGAATAAAAGTTTTACTTTCTATGAAGAAACAATCAATAAACTTTTAGATTTAGAGATTAAAAAAACTGATATGATTGTTGCTCTAGGGGGAGGGACAATTGGTGATTTAACCGGCTTTGTAGCTGCTACCCTTTTTAGAGGTATCGATTACATTCAAATACCAACAACATTGTTGGCCCAAATCGATAGTAGCATCGGCGGTAAGACCGCGATTGATACTAAATATGGTAAAAATTTGGTGGGAAGTTTTTATAATCCCAAGTTAGTGCTTATTGATAGTCTGTTTTTACAAACATTAAATAAACGGGAATATAATAATGGCTTAGCAGAAGCGATTAAAATGGCACTATTATTTGATAAAGAGTTGTTTGAGAGAATCTACTTAGCTCATAGATTAGATATTATGGATATTAAACTAATTATTGATTATAAAAGGAAAATTGTTGTGAAAGATCCTTTAGATCAAGGAATTAGAAAGATTCTTAATTTTGGTCATACATTTGGACATGCAATCGAAAAAACAAATGCTTATCAAGTGTATAAACACGGAGAAGCAATTAGCTATGGAATGTTAATTGCATTGGAATTAAGTGCGCGCTTCTTAAAAAAAGATAATAAAGAAATATATCTGAAAACGCATGATTTATTTTTAAGATTAGGATTAATTAAGGATCCAATTTTAAACTATCGTGACTATTTGTCTAGTCTTAAATATGATAAAAAGAATACGGATAATGGTCTTGACTTTGTTCTTTTAGAAGAAATTGGAAAGCCCAAAATTATGCGTTTAAAGGTTGAGGAATTATGAAAAGTTTAGAGATTCTTGAAAGTAAGATAACAGGAACTATAAATATTGTTGCCTCTAAATCGCTATCACACCGTTACGTTATTGCAGGTAGTTTAGCAAGAGGAGAGAGTAGAATCGTTAACGTACTGGAATCAAAAGACTTAGAGGCGACGATTACTATTTTAAAGATTTTTGGAGTTCGTATTCGCAAAGAAAATAATACTTATTATATCGATGGGACCAACTTTCAAATTCCTAAAGACATATTATATGCAAACGAGTCAGGTTCAACTCTTCGGTTTTTAATTCCGATTGCTTGGTTATTTGATGAAGAAGTAGTCTTCGATGGAAAAGCATCATTAGGGATAAGACCGTTAACTGTTTATGAACAAATCGCTCATGATTTTGGTTATCAACTAGTAAAGAAAGATAACTCCTTCCCAATTACTACTAAAGGCCCATTGAGAAGTGGCGAGTATGTAGTTGATGGCAGTATAAGTTCCCAATTTTTTTCAGGATTATTATTTGCTTTACCACTTGTTAAAGGCGATTCAATAATAGTAATTAAAGGTGGATTGTCCTCAAAAGGCTATGTAGATTTAACCTTAGATGTTCTCAAAGAAGCGGGAATAGTAATTGAGAAAAATGATAATGTATTCACAATTAAAGGTAATCAAACATATCAACCACTTACAAAAGAAATTGAGGGAGACTATTCGCAAGCAGCATTTTTTATTGTCGCGGCAATAATAACAAATAGAGAGTTAACAATTAAAGGTTTAAACAAAAATTCTAAACAGGGAGACCGTGAGATATTAACAATAATCAATAAGATTGGAGTCGATTATTGTTGGGATAAAAATGATGATTTAGTAATTAAGAGATGGATTAAAACTAAAGATACCGTTATTGACTTAAATGACATTCCAGATTTAGGACCTGTTCTAATGGTGTTAAGTAGTGTTATTAATAACGAAACAAAGTTTTTAAATGTTCATAGGCTAAAGATTAAAGAATCAAATCGTTTAGATGCGATGTTAAAGAACCTTGAAAAACTAAATGTGAAATATCAATTAGTAGGTAATGAATTAATTATTAATGGTGGAATTAAACTTGATAAAAAAGTCATATTTGAGACATATAATGATCATCGAATCGCGATGGCTTTATCGGTTTTGGGATTAATTGCTGACAAAGGGATTATTATTAATGACTATGAAGTCATCAACAAATCTTATCCATCATTTTATCAAGACTTAGAAAGAATTGGAGGGAAGATTAAATATGATAAATGAATATCGTGAAAAGATAACATCAATCGATTTAGAAATTCAAAAACTATTTTGTCAACGAATGGAATATGCAAAACAAATAGGTCTTTACAAGAAAGAACATAACCTTCCTATTTTTGATAAGAAAAGAGAAAAAGAATTATTAGAGATGTTGTTAAGTATATACCCCGATAATCAAACAAAAAAATATTATAAACGACTTATGAAAGAAATATTTGCGTTATCTAAGGAACATCAAAATGATTAAATTAGGATTAGTTGGTAAGGATATAAGTTATTCTAAATCAAAAGAACTCCATGAAATAATTGGAAGACTTTTTGGAATCAATCTTGATTATCAAATATATGACATTGATACTGATACGATAGGTAAGTGTTTTAATAATCTCGATGGTTTTAATGTGACTAAACCATATAAAGAATATATATATGGTTTGGGTTATCAGATGACAACTGTTGCAAAAAATACAAAAGCAATTAATACCGTATTTAAAAAAAACGGTCAAATTTGGCTTGATAATACGGATTATCAAGGATTCAAGTATTTGATTAAGTATTATAAGATTGATTTAAAAGATAAGAAGATAGCGATTCTTGGAACAGGGGGAGCTGCAAAAACAGTTTATCGCGTTGTTTCAAATCATAGCAAGTATGTGAAATTTGTTTCAAGAAATAAACAAGATCAGTTGACGATTAATTATAAGGATGTAAAAAACGAAGAGTTTGATATCTTCATTAATGCTACACCAGTAGGAACATATCCAAACAATCAATCACCATTAGAGGAAAAAACAGTTCGAAATAAAATTGTGATTGATTTGGTTTATAACCCACTTGAAACAAAAATGATGAGTTATGCAAAAGAAAGCTATAATGGTTTAGTGATGCTTGTTGTTCAAGCGCTCTATGCACAAAAACGATTTAGTGACATTAAGGATATAAAAATAAACAAAACAACGGTAGACTCAATAATAAAGGAGTTGTTAATTAATGTTTAGTTATGGAAATAAATTTAGGGTTACCATCTATGGAGCATCTCATGAGGAAAGTATGGGTCTTATTATTGATGGAATTAGTCCAGGGACAAAGATTGATCTAGAGCGAATAAAGAATGATTTAAAACGAAGAAGACCAGGTGATATTGGGACTACTTCACGTCTTGAAGAAGATGATTTAAAAATAAAAAACGGCGTTTTCAATGGTTTAACAACCGGGGCGCCTTTACATATTGAAGTTAAAAACAATAATATAAAGTCAAGTGCTTATGATACGTTAAAAACGCATCATCGTCCTAATCATGCAGATTTTGTAGCAAATAAAAAGTATAATGGATTTAATGATTATCGTGGGGGCGGATTCTTTTCAGGTCGCATGACTACGCTTTTAGTCATTGCTGGTAGTATTGCAAAAAGTATAATTCCGTACCAAATCAGTAGTGAATTATTACAAGTTGGAACTTGTAAAGATTTAAGCAAATTAGATGCATACCTTCAAACAGTCAAGGATAAAAATGATTCAGTTGGCGGGATTTTAGAAGTTCGTGTATCTAATATGACAGTTGGTTTAGGTAATCCTTACTTTGAAAAACTTGATGCCAATATTGCCAAATTAGTTTTAACTGTTCCCGGTGTAAGAGGTATTATTTTTGGTGATCAATTTGATGTTACTAGCTCCGGAAGCAATAATAACGATTTATTAGTTGACGAAACTGGAAAAACTTGTACTAATCATTCGGGAGGAATAGTTGGTGGAATTAGTAACGGTAATGATATTGTTTTTAAGGTATTTGTTAAACCAACTTCAAGTATTGGTTTAAAACAAGATACATTTGATTTTAAGGAGAATAAAGTTCTTCCTTTAGAAATAGAAGGACGCCATGATGTGGCATTTGTCAGAAGGATTGCAGTTGTCTTGGAGAGTGTTACGGCACTAGTATTAATTAATTCTTAAAAGGTGATTATTTTGGAAACTATTAATATTGATAAGATTAGTGGTGTAGGTTTAAAAACTAAAAAAATACTTAACAAAAACGGAATTTATTCAACGTATGACTTAGTCCGTTTTTTTCCTTCTTCATACGAACAATTTGAAGTCTCAAATGTTTCATATAAAGTTCACAACCAAGTAATAACTATTAAATGTGAGGTCTTATTGAAACCAATAATTGTAAGTTCATTTAAAACGACTGTTACAACGTTTGCAGTAAAAAGTGATTATAGCGAAATTAGTGTTACAGCGTTTAATCAACCATATTTAATTGATAATCTAAATATTGGTGATATGATCTACATCAAAGGTAAGTATGACTTTTATCAAAAAAAAATTACTGCAAACAAAATAGTTAAAGAAGATAACTTTGAAAGTATAAAACCAAAATACAATATCGAAGGGATTTATGATACAACAATTTCCAAACTTGTTAAAAAAGTTTTTCATGAAGAAAAAGTTACGATATTCGAAACCCTGCCATCTTCTATGATTGAGAAGCATAAACTTCTTACACGTTATCAAACTTTTAAGATATTGCATAGTCCACTAAATAAACAAGATTATCAGGCGGCAATTAAACGCTTAAAATATGAAGAGGCTTATTTTTTACAAAAAGAGTTAGCCCTGAAAATTAATCAAAGAGTAATTCGTAATGAAAAGAAGTACAATAACGACAAGGTAAAAGAATTAATTTCTTCAATACCTTATCAATTAACTAATGATCAAAAAGCGGCTGTTAACGATATTTTTAGAGATTTTAAAAAGAAAGAAGCGGCTTATCGCTTGATTCAAGGCGATGTAGGTTCCGGAAAAACTGTGGTTGGTATGATTGCTATGTATGGTGTTGTTACTGCTAATGAGCAAGCGACATTGATGGCACCGACTGAGTTATTGGCCAAACAACACTATGAAACAATAAAACATTTTTTAAATCCATTTGGAGTTCGAATTATCTTATTGACCAGTGAGACAAAAGATAAAAAAATGAGTAAAGAAGCAATCAAAAATGGTGAATATGATATTATAATTGGAACTCATGCACTAATAACAGATGATGTAAGTTTTAAAAATTTAGGATTAATAATAATTGATGAACAACACAAATTTGGTGTTTTAGCACGTAATTCTTTAAGTAAAAAAGCAATTGAAGCTGATTTAATCTATTTAACAGCAACCCCAATTCCAAGAACTTTAACGATTTCTTTATTTGGCGATGCAAGTATCAGTGTGATTAAAGAAAAACCATTAAATCGTCAAATTGTTACGACCGAGTTAATAATGGATTATGATTTAAATAGGATTTATACTGAAATAAGTACAACATTAAAACGTCAAGAAAGAGTGTATGTTGTTGTTCCAGCAATTGTTAGCGAACATGCAAAATATAATATCGATAATGTTTCTAAGTTACTTAGGGAAAATATTGCTAACATTAATTTATTTACAATGCACGGTAAGAACTCAAAAGTCTTACAAGATGAGGCAATGACTAATTTTATGAAAAGTGATAATGCGGTCTTACTTGCAACAACGATGATAGAAGTAGGAATAGATGTTAGTGATGCGACATTAATGATAATATTTTCCGCTAATTTCTTTGGTTTAAGTCAACTTCATCAATTAAGAGGACGAGTGGGAAGATCAGATCGTCTTAGTAGATGTTTGTTAGTAAGTACAAAAGAAGAAGTTGAACGTTTAAATATTTTAGTTACTGAAAACGATGGTTTTAAATTAAGTGAATATGATTTGAAATTGCGAGGACCTGGAGATATTATTGGTCAAGAACAAACAGGATTTATTAATCTTAAATATTTAAGCTTTATTGATGATTATGATATTCTTAAAAAAATGCGTGAAGAAGTCATTAAGATATCATAGAATATGATATAATTAGAAAGAGATTTTAGGAAAGAAGGAATACGATGATAAAAATTGCAGTAGACGGAATGGGTGGAGATTTCGCACCAGAACCAATCGTCAAAGGAACTTTAGAAGCGTTAGATAAATTTAAAGACTTAGAAATAACAATTTTTGGCGACGAGGAAAAAATGCGTCCCTTTTTAAAAAAACATGAAAGACTAACAGTTATCCACACAGATAAATTTTTAGATATGGGAGTAAAAGATCCAGTTACAGAATATCGTCGAAACAAAGATGCGTCGCTTTTTATGGCAATGCGTTATGTTGCTGATGGAAAAGCTCAGGCGGTTGTAACGGCCGGACCAACTCAGGCAGTCGTTGTCGGTGGACATTTAGCATTACGTCGTATGCCACAAATGAAGCGCATCGCTATTGCACCAATTATCCCTTCGCTTGACGGGAAAGGGAGAGTATTATTAGATTCTGGAGCTAACGTTGATTTAAAGGCAGAGCATTTAGTGGATTTAGGAATATACGCTTCAATCGTGGCGGAAAAAGTTTTAAATAGAAAGAACCCACAAGTTGCGTTAATCAATATTGGTAGTGAAGAAGGAAAAGGACGTGAGTTAGATGTCGAAGCCTTTGAACTTCTTAAGAATAATGAACATATCAATTTCTTTGGTAATTTAGAACCCAAAGAAGTCTTTATGACAAGTGCGGATGTTTTATTAACTGATGGTTTTACAGGCAACGTTGTTATGAAGACTATGGAAGGAACAGCGCTTGGCTTAGGTAAAATTCTTGAACGAGAAATAAAGTCTTCCTTTAAAAGTAAAATTGGATATTTATTTATGAAAAAAGCTCTAAAGAATTTTAAAAAATCGTTAGATGCATCAGAAATTGGTGGCGCATTAGTTATCGGATTAAATCATGTTTTAATAAAAGCACATGGGTCATCAAACGCCTATGCGTTTTATAATGCGATTCGCCAAGCGAGAACAATGGTTGAAAGTGACGTTATCAATACTGTGAATGCAATCTTAGAAAAAAAGGTGTGATTGACTTGAAAAAGTTATTAAACGAATTAGTAATACCATATAAAAAAATTGAGTTATATCAAACAGCATTAACTCATTCTTCATATGGAAATGAGAACAATGTTGAGAATAATGAACGATTAGAGTTTTTAGGAGATGCTGTAATTGAACTTTTGATGAGTGATTATCTTTATACTAATTCCGACTTACCAGAAGGAACAATGACAAAAAAACGTGCACAAGCAGTTCGTGAAGAAGCTTTAGTTATCTATAGTAATAAAATTGATTTAAAGTCATATTTGTTGCTTGGACGTGGTGAAGAAATAAAAGGGGCAAACGATGCGATGATTGCTGATAGTTTGGAAGCTTTGTTTGCAGCAACTTATCTTGATTTAGGATTAAATGAAGCAAAACGATTGTTTGATCGAATTATCGTTCCAAGTCTTGAAGAATCATTCAATATCCGTGATTTTAAATCAATCTTGCAAGAAATAATTCATGGTGGGGGAAAACGAAACATTTCATATCAGATTATTAAGGAGTCTGGTCCTTCTCATGATAAGGAATTTGAAGCGGTAGTAATCTTGGATAAAGATATTATTTTAGGAAACGGGTATGGAAAGACCAAAAAGGAAGCGGAACAAAAGGCTGCAGAAGAAGCATTAAAGAAGGGTAATTATGATTTTAAAAACACTTTATGAAGAATATGGATTCAATATAGAGGCTCTACTAGTTAAGGAAGCTTCAAGATTAGAACTAACTGTAAAGGAATTAAATGTTCTTTTAGTTCTTTTTGCTAAGCCGATAAAAAAGAAAGTATTGTCAATCAATCAAATCGCTAAACGCTTAGATTATAGTTATAATGATATAGCTGCGGCAGTTGAAGGTTTAATGACAAAGGATTTTTTAAAGATTTCGTTGGAAAGCAATAATAAGCGGGAACGTGAAGTGTACGAACTAGATGGGACATTTTTGAAAATAGAAGCGTTATTAAAACATGATGAGCTTGAGAAAATAAAGGAACAAACATCATCAAACGTCGGTAAGACAATAACCCTTTTAGAAGAAAAAATGGGACGGATGCTTAAAAGTAATGAATTAGAGCGTGTAAGAACATGGTATGAAACATATAAGTTCAATCATGATAAGATTATTGACGTTATAAATAAGACAGAAAAAAATATATCAATCATTTATCTTGAAAAAGTTCTCAGTTTTAAAACGACCGAGAAAACTGAGATTGATCAAAAAACAGATGAAATGTTAGATAAGATTTTTAGAAATATTTAATATGGAAGATAAAGTCAAAAAAGTATTATTTGAATTAAATAGAATGTTTCCTGATGCTAAGGGGGAACTAGTTCATCGAAACAGTTTTGAATTATTAATAGCTGTTGTTTTAAGTGCTCAAACGACTGACAAAGCCGTTAACGTCGTAACACAAGAGCTTTTTTTGCGATATCCATGTCCTGAGTTATTAGCTTTAGCAAATCAAACAGATGTTGAAAAAATCATAAATAGAATTGGGCTATATAAAACCAAGGCTCAAAACATTATTAATATAGCCAAAATCTTAGTTTCAGATTATAAAGGGAATGTACCGAACAGTCGGATTGAATTAGAAAAACTTCCTGGAGTTGGAAGAAAAACATCAAATGTTGTTTTAAGCATTGCATTTGATATTCCTGCAATTGCAGTTGATACTCATGTTGAAAGGGTCAGTAAGCGTTTAGGGTTAGCAGATAAAGGGGATAACGTTTTAAAAGTTGAACAAAAGTTAATGCTACTATTTCCAAAAAATAAATGGACTAAACTTCACCATCAATTAATCTTTTTTGGTAGATATCATTGTACTGCTAGATCACCTAAGTGTAGCGTTTGCCCACTTTTTAACGAATGTAACTATCCAGCAAAAAATAAATAATTCAAAAAAAATTGGATTTATTCTTCTAATTTAATCAAAATAGAGTAAAAAGGGGGAATAAAAGAAATGAGTTTTTATAGGTTAAAAAGATTATTAAAAGAATATCGGGAAAGTATTGGTAAAAAAAATAAGTCAATTGGCTCGGTCATTAAGCATTATCGAAAAGAAAGAAACATGACTTTAGAGGAAACATCTGATGGCATTTGCAGTATATCCTATTTATGTAAAGTAGAGAATAATCAATTGATTCCAAGCGATAAGATCCTTCCCAATCTCTTAAGTCGTTTAACGATTAAAGAAGAAGAAATTGATTATAATAGGAAGAGTGATTGGATTTTAGATATTGTTAAAACGGGCAATGTAACGATAGCGGAGTTTAATGAAGTAAAAAATAAAACCGATTATCAGTCCAAACTAGTTAGTTATGCTTATCATATTTTAAACAAGAAAGAAATGCATAAAGCAATCAAGTTATATTTAGAACTAACTGAGTATTTCATTTATTTTTCTGATCAAGAAATGGTTTTCTTTCTTTTTTTGGTAATGTATAACTATTACAATAAAGAACAATATAATGAAGTTATTTTGGTATATAAAGAGTTAATTGTTTTTCAAGAATATGAAAATGTGATCTCACTAAAAGCGAAGCTATTGATGATGAAGGCTTTGTATAAATTAAATCGAACTATTGATATTAAAAACGTGTATAAAAATTTAATTTTTAATTTGCTTGAATATAATTATATTGAGGAAATAATGGAATTAAAAAATTATCAATTATCTTTGCAAGCAAGAAGTCTGGAAACAAAGAAATTAGATGAAATAATAAGCAATCTTAAAACGAATGACAAACTTAATATTAACTATATATGGTTTAATCATTTTTACTTCTATCGAATTAACTACGAATCTGCTTATTTTCACATAAAAAAAATAGCTCGGGTTAACGAGCATTTCTATATTATGTATTTAATAACATTAGATAAACTTGATAAAAAAGAAGAAATCAACGACGCTTTAAAAAGTAACATTTTTGAAAATAGTAGATACTCATATAAACTAGTAAGAGAGTATTTGGGAATCAAGTATGGAAAACCAGGACTAAAAGAGTTCATTAAAAACGAAATAGTATATTCGAAATTTATTACGGATGAAGTTGTTATTGTTGACTATTTATTTAATGAAGCTAACACAGTATTCAAAAAAGAGCATTTCTATAAAGATACAGTTACAGTGTTAGAAAAACAAAACGAACGTTTAAAAGAAAAGAATAAGGTTATTCTATAAAGATATAATTGAGGAAATGGCCTTTATATTAAAGTCTATAATGATTGGAATTAATAATGAATTTTCGATTTTATACAAAATAATGTTATCAGACTTCATATTAGCAAGCAACAAGTGTTTGTCATTATCAATTAGATTAAAATCTCGAGGATGGTCACCAAAACTTGAGATTTTTTGTTTTAATGATAAAGTTCCATCATCAAGAACTGAAAAGTTGAACAAATAATTTGCATCACGAACTGCTGCAAATATTTGTTTATTGTCTTTTGTTATTCTAATTGCCGAACCAGCACCGGGTGTTAATTCAATGTGTTGAAGGAGCGAAATTCCCTTTTCATTTATAATCAAACAATCAATGCTTGGTTTTAATTCGTTGAGGACATAGACAATTGGTAAAGTGTTGTGAAAAACAAAGTGTCTTGGTCCAGTTTCATTGAAGAAATAAGAAGCATGGAACTGCAACTCTTGGTTTTCTGTTACTTTATAAAGGTTAAGCTTATTTAGTCCAAGATCACAAATGCCTGTAAGGTTAATTGTTGGAATAAAATCTGCATAATGGATCTTTGATTTATCGCCAAAAGAAAGAGTTTGTTTTACAAACCACATGCTATTTTCTTTTGCTAGAACTTTTAATAAACCATTATGATAAGAAGATGAATATACTAACTGATTCTTTTCATCATAACTAATATGACACGATGGTTCTGTTAATAAAACGTTTTGATTTTCTAAATTAATATATTGAAGATTGTCTTTCGTGTGTAGATAAGCTAAACCATTTAAATTCATAATATAACTTGGTTTTGTTGTTTTTATATACGTTTTTTTTGCCAAAGTATTATTATTTTTATTTAAGATAATCTCATAAATGTTTTCATGATATGAACCAGCAAATATTTTCATTTTATTTCACCATACCTTTTATTCACATTATAACATAACAAAAAAGAAAAATGATAAGTCTTTTAGTAATATATGATAGAGGTGATTAATTTGCATGCTTTTATAATGTTAATGACACTATTAAGTTCTTATCGAATTAAATGGGTTGATACAAATCTTAAAATAAGACTTAATGAAGATGTAAGTGAATTTATTATGATGCCGCAGGCTATCCTTTTTGATAGTGAAGGAAGAACCATCGATGATGCGGTTTATTACTATGAAAGAGGGGTTAATCGCACCTCTTTGTCCGTTCTTAACAGTAAGCACGTTAAGACATATCATATTGATTATCGAGTAACTTATTATGAACTGGGGATAAGTTTTGTTCAAACAATCATCTTTGATATTATTGATGATATCGATCCTGTGATTATTAGTATCCCGATAATCAAAAAAGCTGTAGGAGAGAAATTAATATCAGAAAAAGAACTGATTGAAGATGTAGTTTTTAGTGATAACTATTATCAAAATAGTGATTTGACCGTTAAGGTTCGCGATTTAAGTTTAGTTAATGTGAAAGTTCCTGGAATCTATAAAATCATTTATGAAGTGCAAGATCCTTCCTATAACGTTACCTGTATGGAAGGATTGTATGAGATTATTAATAATAATTATCCCGAGATTAAATATAATGAACCACTTATTTTAGAATACGGAAAAGAATTCAATCATTATAACTTCTTTAAGTATCAAGATAATTATGATAAAAATTTAGTCATCGAAGTGGATGATAGTTTTGTAGATTATTCTAAACTAGGCTCATATACTTTGTATGTTAGTGCGACAAACAGCGCTCACAACAAGACAACTATTCAAACAGTAATCAACATTATTGATAAAGAAAAGCCAACATTGATTATAAACGATAAAGCAATGGTAGAAGTAAATGAGTATGATGATACGTATTTATCAAAATTAATTTTGGCGGTTAGTGATAATTATGATTTTATTACCTTAGATGATGTTACAATAATTAGCAGTGTCGATTTTAATAAAGTGGGGAAGTACGCGATTACATATCTTGTATCTGACTCAAGTAAAAACGAAAAAAGGGTGGATGCGACAATTGCAGTTATTGATTCTAAGAAACCAAACATTACTGTAATTGCCCCTCTAGAAGTCTTAGTGTTTACATCAAAGGTCAATTGGTTTGATTACTTTGACATAACTGATAACTATGATAATAAGGATGATTTAACCGTTGTTTTCAGTGATAATAAAATAAACTTTAATAAACTTTCTTTATATAATTTAGATATCACAGTAACTGATATAAATAAAAATACAAGAAAAGTGTCATATTTAATTGAAGTGATTGATAATATAGCTCCCGAAGTATCACAAACAAAAGATATTGTTATTACAGATTTTAAAGGTCTAAGTGATAAAGAATATTTAACGTTTTTGGACATTAAGGATAATTACTACGATAATGATGATATTACGATTAAGTTACTTGATGAGATTGATTTTTCCAAAACTGGGATAAATGTATGTACGCTGGTAATAAGCGATAAATCAAACAACGAAAGTAAACTGTTAGTTGAAATTTACGTTGTCGATATTTACGCACCAACGATTACACTTACGGCAACGAAGTATTATCACTATTATGATACGATAATTGATGTCAATGAGTTTATTGGTTCGATAAGCGATAATTATGACGATACTAAGAAATTAAGTATCAAGATTTCAGATAATATTGATTATTCAAAAAATGGTCTTTATAAGATTGAGGTGATTGCAACTGATTCAAGTAATAATCAAAGTGTGGAAAGAGTTGATATTTATCTTGATATAAAACGACCGTTAGATGTTGTTATTAATGATATAACGATTAATAAGGGTGATAATTGGGGAAAGAATCTAGGGGTTTCATATAATCAAAATGTTGTTAAACATCTTACATATCCATTATATATTGACACATCAAAAGTAAAAGAAGTTCATGTGGTTCATGTTTTTTATGATGAACGTGGGAATATGGAAGAAGTTAATCAAGTAATAAAAGTTACTGAAGATAATAAAAAAAGTGTTCTAAAAAACTATATATTAATAATTATTATTAATGGTTTAGGATTAACGGTTATTATTATCTCGTTGTTACGTTCTCGCAATACTTTTGACAAAATATAAAAAAAAAGATATAATAAGCAAAGATAAAAGAGGGTGTTTATAGATATGAAAAAAGCAATTATAGTATACTGGAGTGGGACAGGTAATACGGAAATTATGGCCCAAAAGATAAAAGAAGGTTTAGAACAAGAAGAATATAATGTAGCGATAACAGAAGTCTATCAAGCTGATATTGAAACGGTACTAACATTTGATAAGATTGCTTTTGGTTGTCCATCAATGGGAATTGAAGAATTAGAGGAAGAAGAGTTTGAACCGTTCTTTGCCGAAATAGAGTCAAAACTTGAAGGACGTAAAATAGCATTATTTGGATCATACGGTTGGGGTGATGGCGAATGGATGGAAACATGGGAAAACCGTGTTAAGTCAGAGTCGATTAATCTTTTTGAAAAAGGACTAATTATGAACTCGACACCATCGACTGATGAAGAAAATGAATGCGTAGAGTTTGGAAAAAGATTTGCAAAATTTTAGACCTTATATCAAGGTCTTTTTTTTAGTTTGAAAGATTAGTTTAAAAAAATAAATTAAATGATATAATATAATGTGATTCGATAGGAGGAATGAAGATGCTAATAAGATTAATTGGTCTTGGAAAAATGGGGGAAAACATTGCTTTAAACATGATTGATAATAATCATCAAGTTTATGGGTTTGATGTTGATTCAAAAGTACGTGAAAGACTAGTAAAGACAAAAATTCAAATAAAGGGAAGTTATCAAGACTTGTTAGTTAGAGATGAAGATGAATCGGTGATTGTTTGGTTGTTAGTTCCTAATCAATTTGTTGATAACGTTATAAGCGAAATTAAACCGTTATTGAAAAAAGGTGATATTTTAATTGATGGTGGGAATTCTAATTATAATGTTTCATTAAGACGCTATCAAGAATTAAAAGAACTTGGAATTGGGTTCTTAGATGTCGGAACATCTGGTGGGACTTTTGGAGCAAGAAATGGTGCTTGCCTGATGGTTGGTGGCGAATTAGAAATTGTCCAAAAAGTTGAACAAGTTTTTAAAGATATCGCAGTCGAAAATGGCTACGGATACTTTGGGTCCCCAGGGGCAGGACATTTTGTTAAAATGGTTCATAACGGAATTGAGTATGGGATGATGCAAGCAATCGGCGAAGGATTAGAACTGATCGAAAAATCACCATTTGATGTTGATTATGAAAAAATAACGAGTGTTTGGAATAACGGTTCAATCATTGAATCAGCTTTAATCGGTTATATAAATAAGGCTTTTAGTGAAGATCCTAAACTAAATAACTTAGTTGGAAGAATAGATGACTCTGGTGAAGGAAAATGGATGATTGAAGAAGCATTAAGATATGAAGTGTCAATGCCAGTAATCGCAAATTCATTGTTTGTAAGATATAAATCAAGGGATTTAGAAAAGTTCAGTGAGAGAAGTGTCGCAGCAATGAGAAAGGTATTTGGTGGTCATGCCACTTATAAGAAAAAATGAAAAAGGATTTAATTTTTGTTTTATACGGGTCAACAGGGGATTTAACGTTTCGAAAACTGTTGCCGGCAATAACAACACTATATAACACAGAAAAAATTCCCGAAAAAACACTAGTGTTAGCTTTGGGAAGAAGAGATTTTAATACTAAAACATATTTGGATTTTTTAAAAAACAATAATGAAAACTTAGAGTTTAATGTGTTAGAAAATATTACTAAATATCATAAAATGCAAATCACTGACCAAGCGGATTATAGTGGTTTAAAAGAAGTAATTGAAGAACATGCGAATGATACAACAAAGGTTATCCATTATTTAGCGGTTGCTCCTGATTTAATGAAAGATGTTTCACATTATTTAAGTTCCGAAAAAGTGATTGAAAAAGGAAATATTAATCAAAGTTTAATATTTGAAAAACCGTTTGGATCAAACTACCATAGTGCTCATCAAATAAATGAAGATTTGTGGACAAAATTTGAAGAAAAACAAATATATCGGATTGATCACTATTTAGGGAAAAAACTTGTAAAAAGTATTTTAGATTTGCGATTCAACAATTCATTCTTAAGCACTTTAATAGCACCACATAATGTTGATAATATAAAAATATATGCAAAAGAAGAAAGTGGTATTTTAAATCGTGGCGGCTTTTATGACACAAATGGCGCGACTAGAGATATGTTTCAAAGTCATTTATTACAAATCGTTGCATTGCTAACGATGGCAAATCCTAAAAGCACTGAAGCTGATGCAATTATCAACGAAAAAGTTAAAGTTTTCAAAAGACTTAAATTTGATAATAGCAATATAATCTTTGGACAGTATAAAGGTTATTTAAACGAAGATAAAGTAGCAGTAAACTCGTTAACAGAGACGATGTTAGCTATTACTTTGTTTGTAAAAAATAAGTTTAAAAAAGTGCCAATTAGAGTTGTAACTGGGAAAATGATGTTTGATAAAAAGACATACATCGAATATGTATTGAAGGATCAAACAATCGTTCGTTTAGATTTTGCCCCAAAACCACGAATTCAAGTTACTAGTTCATTGCTTGGCGATAAGATTGATATTAAACATGAATTTGATAATGATAATAATGAGTATAGTTCTTTGTTGTTAGCCGCGTATATGAATCAAAAAGAAGTGTTTGTTCGTTTCGATGAAGTTGAACAATCGTGGAAGTTTGTGGACGAAGTGTTAAAATCGAAACATGAACTGTTAATTTATAATGAAAAAACCTTAAAGAATATGGAAGAACTTTAAAAAAAGCTGTTAGCAAATTTATGCTAGCAGCTTTTAATTTACAGTTCAAATTGTTTTTCTAAAAATAAGGCAATTCCATCATTGTTGTTATCAAAATCAGTAACGAAACTTGCTTGTTTCTTAATTTCATCATGGGCATTTTTCATTGCAACGCCATACTTTGTTAAGGAAAGCATTTCGAGATCGTTAACACTATCGCCAAAAGTAATTAGTCTATCGACGGGATGATTATAGTGTTTTAAGACCCTTTCTAATGCATGTGCTTTCGAAATCACAGGGATTGACAAATCATAAAAAGCATCATTATTAAATGTTCCCCAATAACGTAAGTTTAAGTTGGTGTTTTCTTTAATATAGAATTCAACAGTCTTACGATTTTCATCAGTTACCATGATAATTGCATTTAGAATATTGTCGTTAAAGTCATAATCATTAATGTCTTTATTGTTAGTGTTAGCACCATTGAATAAGTATTCTAAATCTTTATTGTTATTATATGAGTATACAATATCAATACCGTTAAGTAAAAAGTTTTTTAGATAAGGTTTTAAGTCGTTGAAAATCGTTTTTAAGGTTGAATTTTCAAAAGCAATAATATCTTTTCTTCCGTCAGGATAAACAATTAAGGCGCCGTTTAAGGCAATAATCGGGGTAGATAATTTAAGCTCTTTGTGATAATTGATTGCTCCTAAATAACTTCGACCAGTTGATAAGACAATAAGATGCCCCTTAGTAGAAAGAGTTTGTAAATATGTTTTTGTTTTTATTGAAATATGTTTTTCGTCATTTAATAACGTGCCATCTAAATCAATGCCAATCATGTATTTCATCGTTTTCCACATCCTTTTAACATTTAATATAATTCTAACATAGATATCAAAATATGACAAATTAAATTATTATATATGATATAATATTTAAAGGAAGGGATAATTATGATAAATATACTTTTAAACATCGGGAATATCACAATTGACTGGAAAACCTTTTCGACATTTTTTATTGGTGTCGGAGTAGGATTTTTGTTATTGTTACTTATTTATCTATATGCCGTTTTAAGGGGATTAAATAAAGAGTTACGTTTAAATAAAGTTCAAGAAGAAGATATTGATGAAGAAGAAATTAAATGGCTAATTGCCGAAGCTCAAAAAGAGTTTAAGGACTATGATCTACGAGTAAAAGAGGGATATGGAAAACTGTTATCACGAGAAATTAGGGAGTTAACAGTCGACATCGCTAAAAAGTTTTATCCAGAGTCACCCTATCCGTATTTAGAACTTACGGTTGATGAATCAATTGAACTCGTTCATTATATTACCAATCGTGTTAATCAATTATTGAGTAGTCGAATTCTTAGATTATTTAGAGGAATGACAATACGCAAAATAGTTGAACTCAATAATACGAAAGTAAAAATTGAAGAAAGCAGATTAGTAAAAGCGGCGAAGAAACACCGAATACCGAAAGTTATTTCTTCAACAATGAAAGTTGTTAATGTTGTTAACCCATTTTACTGGTTTAAGAAAATTACAATTGATAAAGCAATTGAAATCATTATGGTTAAAATTGGTTTATCGTTGATTGCAATAACTGGTGAAGAAACATATAAAATTTATTCGAAAAAAGTGTTTGATAAAGATGTCAACATTGAGACAAATGTCGAAGACTTGTACAATGAAATTAGAAGTGATATTAAAGATTTAGAAGAGGAGGAAGAGAAAAATGGAAAATGATAAGAAAAAAATTACTAGTTCCGTTTATCGTCCAGATTTCAAAATACATCAACTCGTGAAGTTGGTTGGCCTAAGAAAAACTAAAAAAGAGGATGAAATGACTAGATTTGTTTCACCTATTTTTGGTAGCAAAGTTCCAGATCGAATAGTTATTCCTAAATCAGGAGCAAGTCTTGGAGATTCAACTAAACGATTGGATGCGTTTCGAGATGAACCTAAATTAAAGAAAAATGATTATCACGAATTCAACATTATTGATAACCAATCACGACGAGAATATTTAGGCGGTAATGTCTTTGATGAAAGTGAAGAGGATAATAGAGATAAAAAGAATACACCAATAAATAATACTAAACCAATAATTCCGATTTTTTCTAACGAACAAAAAAAAGACGAAGTTCCATTTATCTTTAAAGATAATAAACCGAAGAATATCGTTTTAGATCCCGTTGACAATAGTGAACCAGAGTTAGGGGTTCATAAACGCAGTGATCAAAAAGAAATGAACTTCACAGCAAACTTTGAGATGAATGACGAAAATGAGTCAAGTTATAGACCAGAAACTAAGGTTGAACCAAAACCGAAAATTGAAAGACCAACTAATAATTTTCAACCAAAACGTAATTATGTAAAACCACCGGTGACGATGTTTAAAAAACTTCATCGTGATAAAGAAGAAAAACCACAATGGTTATTAGAACAAATTGAGATTATTAATGCCACGCTAGGTGACTTCGGGATTGAGGCTCAAGTTATTGGTAGTACTAAAGGTCCAACTGTAACACGTTACGAAGTGTCATTACAGCCAGGTGTTAACGTTAATAGAATTAGTAATATTCATGATAATTTAATGATGAATTTAAAATCTAAGTCTTTGCGTATTGAAGCACCAATTCCCGGAAAACCTTATGTAGGGTTAGAAGTCCCTAATGTCAATCCTGAAATCGTTGCTTTCGGTAATGTTGTTGACGATCAAGAGTTCTTAGAAGCTCATGATAAACCTTTACAAGTTGCTTTAGGGGTTGATATTGATGGGAAAAATGTTTATGTTGATATTGCAAAAATGCCACACGGATTAATTGCCGGTGCGACAAATAGCGGTAAGAGTGTTTGTATTAATACTGTTTTAGCAAGTTTACTCATTAAGAATACACCTGATGAACTTAAAATGATTTTAATTGATCCTAAGATGGTAGAGTTAAACGCTTATAATGATTTACCTCATCTTATTACTCCGGTTATTACCGACGCAAAAATGGCTGCACAAGCATTAAAGTGGGCAGTCGATGAGATGGAGAAACGCTATCGTACATTTGCTGAAAATCGTAGTAGAGATATTAAATCATTTAATGAAAATGTGAAGCGTGGACGTGTAGAATTAGAACTAATGCCTTTCATTGTTATTGTGATTGATGAATTAGCAGATCTTATGATGGCAGCTGCTAATGATGTTGAGGATGCGATTCAACGAATTACGCAAAAAGCACGGGCGGCCGGAATTCATTTAATTGTCGCTACGCAAAGACCAACAACAGATGTTGTCAAAGGAACGATTAAATCGAATATACCCGCACGAATTGCGTTTAAAGTGGCTTCTTATGTAGATTCGACAACGATTTTAGATGGTGCTGGAGCGGAAGATTTATTAGGTAAAGGTGATATGTTATTAAAAGAAGTTGACCGTCCTTACCGTTTACAAGGTGCATATATTCCCGATGATGAAATATATAAATTAACAGATTATATTCGTGATTTAAGGGGACCAAATTATTTATTAGATCATGAATATTTAAAAAATAAAGCGGTGTTTAGACCTACTGAAAAAGATGAGTTGTTTGAAGAAGTTGCTTATTTTGTCGTACGTGAAAAAACGGCTTCAATTAATCGTATTATGCAAGAATTCTCAATTAGCTTTAATCGTAGTCAAGCAATTGTTAAAATGCTTGATTCGTACGGAATTGTTTCTGAGAATTTAGGAACAAAGGCACGTGAAGTGTTGATTAGCGTGCAAGAATTAGAAGAAATTTTAGCGAACAATGAGTAAGAAAAGAATAACAATCATTTCTGGTGCTTTGATTTTTAATTTGACCTTAGCAATCGTCCTTATACTTCTTAAGGTTTCAACCTTTGCGAGTTGGTCACGGATATCTTTAATTGCTAGTGTAACAATTATTGGTTTTTTATCACTACTATTAATAGATAACAATAATGAAGAAATCGATCATAAGAATGATTGGATTGAAGAACAACTATATATAAAAACTAATGATAAAACAGATAAGACGATTGATTATACAAGAAGTATCGTTGATTATGTTTCATTTTTTAGTGTTGTCGTTTCAATTATTTTATTAATTCTCAATTTTGTGGTTTTAAAAGCCCGAATAAACGGTAATTCGATGGACCCAACAATTTTGGAAAAACAAGTCGTATATGTCTATCAGTTTTTATATACACCCAAACTAGATGATGTTGTTATCTATAAACATCAAGAAGCATTAATTATTAAGCGAGTAGTAGCTTTAGAAGGTGATGTACTATCAATTGTTATTACTAATGATAGTGATGGTCGTGAATGTAAAGTGTTAGGAATTAATGGCGAGATATACGTTAATAAGTATGATGAGTATTATGAATTTAGAAATTCAGATTTGTTATATAAATTAATATTGGATAAGAATGAAATAGTGATTAGTAAAGGACAGATTATTCTTTTGGGAGATAATACTTTGAAATCACGTGATAGCAGACATGATGGTATTTATCAAGTCGAAAGACTAGTAGGGAAAGTTATGGGTGATTTTTAATGGAAAAAAATAATCGATACCAGCAAATTAATTGGTATCCTGGACATATGTTTAAATCATTTAAAGAGATTAAAGCAAATCTAAGTCTTGTAGATTTGGTTTTTCTTTTAATTGATGCAAGAATTCCTTATTCGAGTATGAATCCGGAAATATTAAAAGTTTTAAAAGATAAAAAAACAATCATTGTTTTTAATAAAAGTGATTTAGCAGATACAAATGTTTCAAATGAATGGATAAAACACTATGAAGAACAAGGCTTTATTTGTAGTATGTCTAATGCCCAAAGTGGAATTGGATTAAAGGAACTTAATAAAATAACTAATGAGATGTTTAAAGAAATTAATGAAAGAAATGCCTTGAAAGGATTGAAACCTCGAAACCTAAAAGTAATGGTTTTAGGAATTCCTAATGTCGGGAAATCAACGCTTATCAACTCTTTAACTAATCGCAAGAGTGCAAAAACAGGGAATCGTCCAGGTGTAACCAAGAGTAAACAATGGATTAAAATGGATAATGGTTATGACTTATTAGATATGCCAGGTGTCTTATGGCCTAAATTTAAAGACCAAAAAGTTGGTTATCATCTTGCTATTACGGGGGCTATTAAAGATGATATTCTTCCTCTTGATGATATAACTAATTATGCAATTAACCTGTTACAAAAACATTACTTAGGAAGATTAAAAAATCGCTATGATAATGATATAACAAGCGATATGAGTTTTGTTGAGATTTTAGATATTATTGGAAAAAAGCGAGGAGCATTACTTCCCCGTGGTGAAATTGATTATGATCGTGTTTATATGATTATCCTTAACGACATTAGATCATTACAATTAGGAAGGCTATCGTTTGATTTTTATGATGAAAAAATTTGATTTAGATAAAAGCGTAAATGAAGATGATCTAATTGCCGGGATTGATGAGGCGGGACGAGGTCCAGTTGCAGGACCTGTTGTTGCAGCATGTGTGGTTTTAGACTATGGGTATGATTATGGGTATATTAATGATTCTAAACAAATGACAGAAAAAGAAAGACTTAATGCCTATAATCAAATTATTAAACATGCAAAAAGCTATGGCGTAGGTATTGTTAGTAATGAAGAAATAGACAAAATTAACATCCTTGAAGCAACAAAACTTGCAATGTTAGAGGCTTTAAGCAATTTAGATTTAAATCCCGACTTAGTTTTGGTTGACGCTGTAAAAATAAATGCTCCATATAAATCAATGAGTATTATTAAAGGGGATACAAAGAGTTTAGCAATTGCAGCCGCTTCAATTATTGCTAAAGTTACGAGAGATAAACTAATGAATGAGTATGACTCATTATATCCAAAGTATGGATTCTCACGCCATAAAGGCTATTTAACGAAGCTTCATCAAGATAAAATTAAAGAATTTGGACCATGTGAAATTCATCGAAAAAGTTTTGCCCCAATCAAAGATTATTATGTAAAATGAAAGTTTTAATGACTTTCTTTTATTTTTATCAAAAAGATATATATTATATTACATATAAATATATAAAAATAAATCCTAGTAAAATTGCTTGACAAAGATTATTTAATGTATATAATAAATTAGGAAATGGGGTAATAATATGAAAGAAACATTAGTAATTGTGGAATCACCATCAAAAGCTAAAACGATAAACTCATATTTGGGTAGTGATTATCAAGTCTTATCGTCTGTTGGACATGTTAGAGATTTATCTACGACAGGTAAAGGTGGACTAGGCTTAGACGTTGATAATGATTTTAAACCTAATTATATTATTATTAAAGGTAAGAATAAAGTAATAAGCGAACTCAAAAAGGCAGCAAAAGATAAAAATGTCATTATCGCTACTGACCCTGACCGTGAAGGAGAAGCAATCGCTTGGCATTTAGCTGATATTTTGGAATTAGATTTAAATGAAAATAATCGAATTGAATTTAGTGAAATTACTAAAGGGGCAATTTTGGAATCATTAAAACATCCAAGACCAATTGATATGAACTTAGTTCATTCACAAGAAGTAAGACGTGCATTAGATCGGATTATTGGATTTAAACTTTCGAGTTTATTACAAAAGAAGATTAAATCGAAATCAGCAGGAAGGGTCCAAAGTGTCGCTTTAAAATTGATTGTCGATTTAGAAAAAGAGATTCTTGCATTTATACCAGAAGAGTATTATGAAGTTGAAGCACAATTTGAAAAGTTTAAAGCAAACTATATAATTCCTAATAAAACAAGATTGAAAAAAGCTGATGCCGATTTAATCGTAGAAAATTCTAAAAATCCTTTTATTGTTAAAGATATTGAAGTTAAAGACTCTAATCGGGCAGCAAACCCTGCATTTACAACTTCAACATTGCAACAAGATGCTAATATTTATTTAAACATGAGTGGTGCTCGTACAATGGCACTTGCCCAAATGTTGTATGAAGGGATTGAATTAAACGGGGAAATGACCGGTTTAATTACTTATATGCGTACAGATTCAACACGTTTGTCGAATGGCTTTGTTAGTAGTGCAATTAGTTTGATTAAGGATAAATATGGCGATAACTATGTTGGTAAGTATTCTTATAATAAAAAAGAAGGAAGTCAAGATGCCCACGAGGCAATTAGACCTACATCTTTAGCTAATACACCTGAAAAGATGGAACAATACTTAGATAAAGCCCAACATCGTTTATATGAAAGAATATATAATCGTGCTTTAGCAAGTCTAATGAGTGATGCTATTTTTGAAAGAACGAAAATTACCTTAGATGCCAATAATAATTTATATGAACTAACAGGTGTTAGAGAAAAATTTAAAGGTTTTTTAGAAGTTTATGATGTTCAAAAAACTAAGGATGTTATTTTACCAAAGTTTCATAGTAATGATGAATTGACAGCTAATGATGTTGTCGCAATTAGAAAAGAGACACAACCTAAGTCACGTTTTACTGAAGCTAGTTTGATTAAAGAGTTAGAAAAATTAGGAATTGGTAGACCTTCAACATATGCTCAAACCTTACAAACATTAAAATCGAAGGATCGTAATTATATTGAAGTTGAAAAGAAAAAGTTAATTCCTACCAAACAAGGAATATTAACGATTGATAAGCTTGATGAATTCTTTGACGAAATAATTAATACCAATTATACTTCTAATATGGAAGACAACTTAGATAAGGTTGCTTTAGGGACAGAAGATGATGTAAAACTGTTGCGCGAGTTCTATGAAAAATTTATGCCAATGATTACGCATGCGGACAAGCATATGGCGAAGATTGGGCCTGAAATTCTTGATGAAAACTGTCCGGTTTGTGGAAAACCATTAGTGATGAGAAATAGCAACTACGGACCATTTATTGGATGTAGCGGCTTTCCTAAGTGTAAATATATTAAAAACATTGATAAAGAAGAAAAATAAAACATAATTTCCCGTAATGAAGGGGCTTGGAGATAAAATATCTTTACTTTGAATCTCAAAAGTGATAATATTATTGTGCATCCCTAAAAGGATGCTACTTATCCCCTATTAAGTGTATGAAAATACACAATAGATCCCCTTATTTGACTCCTAAGACTTTTACTTGGGAGTCTTTTTTTTGAGAAAGTATGATATAATATAATGGAAATGGAGGTAGTAAATCTTGCGTACATATAAAGGGAAGATTATTACATTAGTTAATGAACAATTAAAAACTGGTGATATTGCTCCGGACTTTAAACTAGTTAACAGTAGTTTAGAAGATGTATATCTACATGATTTTAAAGAATCATATTTGATTATAAATGTTGTTCCTTCGTTAGACACTCCGGTTTGTGATATTCAAACTAAGACAATTAATGAAGAAATAATTCAAAATAATAAAATAAACCTTCGGGTTATTACAATTAGTAATGATTTACCATTTGCACAACAAAGATGGTGTGATCACGAAGAGATGGAAGGAATTGCAGTTTACAGTGATTACTTATACCACGATTTTGGTAATAAGTTTGGAGTTTTAATTAATGAGGTTAAGCTTTTGGCAAGGA
>Ga0265295_1001661_pt1 | contig 38256 bp, 30 predicted proteins | sample Munlansysbiofilm_FD_192503 | JGI IMG/M metagenome (GOLD analysis project Ga0265295, IMG submission 192503) | Leachate microbial communities from a municipal landfill in Southern Ontario, Canada - Methane capture system biofilm | ecosystem: Engineered > Solid waste > Landfill > Unclassified ... | reverse complement strand
TAATTTGGCCAGTATCGCTTCTCGGCGTTCGGGTGAGTATTTCATAGGAACCTTTTCTTTGCCCCCATCTTAGGATGAGTTAAATTCTAACATCGGTTGAGGTTCCAACTAGTCTGACACAGGGGGGGGGATAAACCGTAGTGAGCGCCGAGGATATCGAGCCGGGGCACGTGTTCCCCGTGCATACGGGGATAAATGAACTGACCCCAAAAAGTTGGACACCTCTTCAACTTATTGGGGTTTTTCAATGGCAAAATATGATGTGCAGTTCAAAGTCAAATTAGTAAAGGAGTATCTGTCCGGAAATAGTGGTTATCGGTTAATAGCCGATACCTACAGGGTGGATATTTCTCAATTGCGCTATTGGGTAGCGAGCTACCAGCATCACGGTGTGTCCGGGCTGGAGAACAAGCGCGCCACATACAGTGCCGAGTTCAAGCAACAGGTTCTGCAACGCATTGAGCGCGAGGGGTTATCCGACCGGCAAGCCGCTGCACTGTATAACATCCGCAGCATAGGAACCATCGGCAAGTGGCGTCGCCAGTATAATACAGATGAATCAGGTGAATCCGGGGTTCTGAAGCCCCCGCATAAAGGTGAAACACAAATGCAAATGCCCAAACAGCATCTCCCCAAGGTGCCTGCGCCTGACGAAACACGTACACAGAAAGAACTGCTGGATGAGCTGGCCTACTTGCGTGCGGAGAATGCTACTTAAAAAAATTAGGGGCCTTAATCGAAGCGAAACAGGCTGCAGCGCTGCAGAAAAAGCGCAAGTAGTCCAGGGGTTAAGGCCAGATCATTCGCTACACCTGCTATTACAGATAACAGGCCTGTCGCGCAGTACGCTCTACTACCATCTCAAGGCGCAGACGGTAGGGGACAAATACGCGGCCACTAAAAGGAAGATTCGTTGTCTTTATAGGTGGCACAAGGGCCGCTATGGCTATCGGCGTATCACGCAAGCGTTACGTAACGCCAGGAAGAAGGTGTTGATCAACCATAAAACCGTGCAGCGCCTGATGCAGGAGCTCGGTTTGACGTCGTTGGTGCGCATCAAGAGATATCAATCTTATAAAGGAATCACCGGAGAGATTGCACCGAATGTGCTCCAGCGCAAGTTCGATGCCGATAAACCGAATCAAAAATGGGTAACTGATGTGACTGAATTCAAAATCAAAAACAGCCAAAAGCTGTACCTCTCGACCATCATGGACTTGTCCAATCGTGAAATTGTGGTCTGGCAGATGACACGGCGCCCGGTCTTGCCGTTGGTTACCGACATGCTGGAAAAAGCCTTGGCCCGGCTTAAACCATCAGAAAAGCCGATCCTGCATTCCGATCAAGGCTGGCACTATCAACATGCCCGTTATCGTAAAATGCTGGCGGATCGTGGTATCGTGCAAAGCATGTCCAGGAAAGGAAACTGCCTGGACAATGCAGCAATGGAAAGCTTCTTCGGTACGCTGAAGTCCGAGTTCTTCCATCTGGAGCGCTTCGATAATATCGAACAGCTGGAGGCTGGGATTGAGGAATACATTCACTACTATAATCACAAGCGTATCAAGCTTAACTTAAATGGTTTGAGTCCGGTACAATACCGAACTCAGGTTTTAGAAGCTGCTTAGTTTTTAACTGTCCAACTTTAGGGGGTCAGTTCAAAACCGGGATGGTTTTAATCTCCTGACAGATGATTTCAGTGTTCCCCGTGCATACGGGGATAAACCGGCACCCTCACCCATGCCCCTTCCAGCAAAAAAGTGTTCCCCGTGCATACGGGGATAAACCGATCAAATTAGGGAAATATTCCTTGATGCCGGCGTGTTCCCCGTGCATACGGGGATAAACCGTCGGATTCGTAAGCTTACGATAGCAGGGGTTTAACTAATCAACCAATCAATGAGATAACTAGCTTTAGCCCAAAAGATTAGGATAGAAATCAAGTTTAAAACGCTTGAAAATCCAAGTTGGTAATTTTTTGATCAAAACGACGAATTGAATTCTTTTTTCAAAAAACAATCCAGAAAATTAAAAGTTTTGTCAAAATTAAGTAAGCTTATGAAATTAAAAGTTTGTCTTTATTTCTTGGCAAAATGGTTGAACTCTGTTGGTATAAAGAGATAGAGAAGTATTCATTCACAACATGAGGAAGAAACAGTTAAATGTAACGTGAGCACCATAAGTAAACTCTTGAATTGCTAAAGTTCAGAGAATTGTAATAAAACAAGCTCTTTTAAGAAGTTCATCTAAATTTGAAAAGGGATTAACAATTGCAGAAAACAATTATAAAAACATATCAGGGTGACCAAAAAAGTGCCATTGCCAAATTTCGCTCTGACGCTATAGAAATGGCCAAAAAAGGCTATCATCCTAGCTCTCAAGTGTGGGCGCCTGGGTCGTATGGGTGTGGTGCCTTCATCATAGCGCTTCTTTTATGCTTTATTCTCATTGGCATCTTGATATTTATTTATATGCTCATAGTAAAACCGGCTGGAACGTTGACTGTGACGTACCAGTATCAACCACAATCTATAGAGAAATCGTCATTAGATTCCACCATTGTTGATGAAAAAACTTGCCCTCAATGTGCAGAGAAAGTTAAAGCGCAAGCAAAAATATGTAGATTTTGTCATTATTCATTTATAGAAAAACAACAATAATGATTGGAGGGTTTTAAGGGTTTTTGTTTCAATTTAAAATATTGAGGTAGTCAGTCTCATTACTGCATCGTGTTAGCTAAGTTCTGGAGGCTTGTTTTCAGGCCAATACTTATGCATTTCCACGCGGGAGCGTGGAAACGAGCACTAACGAGCGTCCTTGCTTTTTTACTACGCAGGAGCTTGGGCGTAAGCAGCACTAAACCAAAAGTACAGCACTCAATCCAAAAACGTCAACTGCTGCGCTCGACTTGGTGCTTCCCTTGTGTATTTGAAAATCAGCGTGCCTTCATACCCTTTTCTCTTTCCAGCCTCAACCGTCAAGTACCAGGTGGGGATGTGCGCCATGTTTTCCAGGCGGCTTAGCAGTTCTGTAATGCTGCCGTCCTGTCTTGCCTTGAAAATGGTAATTTCCTGTGCGGTCCAGGCAACACCCGGCGCTGCTTCAGCTTTGTCTGCGTCGTAGGTTTGCCCGGCGTAGCGAATGGCGTAGCCATCTTTGGTTTTGTCGCAAGAAGGGTTGGGGCATTCCATTTGGAATACTTCTTCTAGCGCGTTTTTAGAGGGCATGATGCTGGGGGTTTTGTTGTACCCGGCCCGCAGGGTAAGCACTTCATCGCATAAATCGGCAATGATTTTGGGGTTGGCAATGTCCAGGAATTTGGCCGTGGCAATCCAGTGCTTGCCAGTATCAGCCTGCCTGGCTGCATCTCGCAGTAGTTGGATTTGTGCCGTATTCATGAAGTGATAGTGCCTGAGTTAAAGAAACGAAGCTGGCATTTTAGACAACTTTAAGCAAGTTGTGGCGGGTTTGAAAGTGTAGGCGTTATTTTGTGGGCCAGATAACTGAAAAAATTGTGCCATAGCAGTTATCAAGCCTATTCAACTTTGGAATAGTTAAAAATAATCGTCAATATGTTGATCTATTCGGGATTTATTTGTTAATCTTTCTGGTAACATCTTGTATAAATTAATGAATAGCCAACAGGAGACACAATGGCTGATTTTGATACAGGCCTTCAACGCAACAAGGCCAATTATGCCACCCTAACCCCCATTGATTACCTGCAGCGTGCCGCCAGTGTTTATGGTGATCGCCTGGCAATTGTACATGGGCCAATCCGGCAAAACTGGGCCGAAACCAACCGTCGCTGTACGCAGCTGGCCGTTGCCCTGCGCCAGTTGGGGGTCCAGCGTAATTCTACGGTTGCCGTTTTGTTGCACAACACACCTGCCATGGTAGAGGCCCATTTTGGGGTACCCATGTCGGGGGGTGTGCTGTGTTCGCTTAATGTGCGGTTAGACACAGACAGTCTTATTTTCTGTCTCGAGCACGGCGAGGCGGAAGTGTTGCTGGTAGACAGCGAGTTCGACGCTCATATTCCTCAAATTCGTCGCAAATTGCCGCATCTTACTATTGTTCAGGTTAATGATGCCCTGGGTCCACAAAATGTCCCGCCGTTTGCTGAGCTTGATTATGAGTCCCTGCTGGCTTCGGCCAAAGACCTTACTAATTGGGAAATGCCCAGCGATGAATGGGATGCCATCGCGCTTAACTACACCTCTGGTACAACCGGTAATCCCAAAGGGGTGGTGTACCATCACCGTGGGGCAGCCCTTAATGCACTGTCTAATATTTTAGAATGGGATATGGCCAAGCATCCTGTTTATATGTGGACGTTACCCTTGTTCCACTGCAATGGCTGGTGCTTTGCCTGGACAGTCGCTGCACGTGCCGGGGTTAATGTATGCCTGCGCAAGTTTGATGCAAAGGTTTGCCTTGATTTAATCCGCGATGAAAAGGTCACGCATTATTGCGCCGCTCCTGTGGTGCATTCCGCCCTGGCCAATGCGCCAGATGATCTTAAAAAAGGCATTGACCACACCGTTAAGGGTTTAATTGCCGGTGCAGCGCCACCTGAAGCCGTGTTGGCCAGCATGGAAAAAATGGGTTTTGATATTACCCATGTTTATGGCCTTACCGAAGTCTACGGCCCTGCATCGGTTTGCGCAGAGCACGACAGCTGGCAAGCGTTAAGCACAGAAGAACGGGCCAAACTTAAATCTCGCCAGGGTGTGCGCTATCACCTGCAGGCCGGTTTAAGCGTAAAAGATCCGTCCAGCATGGAAGACGTTAAGGCTAATGGTGCTGAAATGGGCGAGTTGATGTTCCGGGGTAACATCGTCATGAAAGGTTATCTTAAAAACCCGCATGCAACCCAGGAAGCCTTTGACGGTGGCTGGTTCCATACGGGCGATCTGGGTGTCATGCATGAAGATGGTTACGTGCAAATCAAAGACCGCAGCAAAGACATTATTATTTCAGGTGGTGAGAACATTTCCAGTATTGAAGTTGAAGACGTGCTGTATAAATACCCGGGCGTGGCCAACTGCGCGGTGGTGGCGCTAAGCGATGAAAAATGGGGAGAAATTCCGGTTGCCTTTGTAGAGCTGAAAGAGGGCGCACAAGTTCAGGAAGACGAAATTCTGGAATATTGCCGTGACAACCTGGCTCGTTTCAAGGTGCCTAAAAAAATCATATTTGGTGAGCTGCAAAAAACAGCCACCGGTAAAATCCAGAAATATGAATTAAGAAAACAGGCGCAGGCATTATTATCTTCATCGTCATAAAGGGCAAGTTGGTTAAAAACTAAATGAGATGGTCAAAGGGCATATAAGCGTTTCTTATATGCCCTTTTTTCGTTTTGTCTGCCAGGGAAGGGAAAGTCCCTATACGCAATTACTTTATTAATTTTAAAAAATCGGCATAATTCGTCTTTATAAGTAAATATATTTACATAAATGGAGGCGGTGATGAAAAGGGAAAGAGGTTGTATTTTAAGTAAGGTGGCAAAGGCAAGTGTTGGTCTGTCGTTAGCCTTGGCTGCATTGCCGGTAGCGCAGGCCAATGAGGCAAAAATCAGTGACAATCTGGTCAAGATAGGGGTGCTGACCGATATGAGTGGCCCTTATTCAGATTTTACCGGTGCCGGAGCAGTAACCGCCGCACAAATGGCGGTTGATGATTTCCAGAAGGAGAATCCCGATTTCAAGATACCCATAGAATTGGTCAGTGCCGATCACCAGAACAAAATAGATGTTGGCATGGCCAGGGCCAATTTATGGTTTGATGTGGACAAGGTGGATGTGATTACCGAGTTGGTCACTTCCAATATCGCTTTGGCAGTCAGTAAAATTGCTGCCGATAAGAACCGGATTGCGCTGGTGTCCGGGGCAGCGTCCTTGCCGTTGACTAACGAGCAATGCAACAAGAATACCGTGCATTGGGTTTATGACACGTATTCGCTGTCCAATGGCACGGCCAAATATGTGCTGGATTCAGGCAAGAAGAATTGGTATTTTATTACAGTTAACTACACCTTTGGCGGTGCCATGATGGATGCCGCTGGCAAGGTGATTGAGAAAAACAATGGCAAGATTGTGGGGTCTTCCAAGCACCCGCTGAACTCAACCGATTTTTCTTCTTATTTGTTGAATGCCCAACAGTCCAATGCCGATGTCATTGCCCTGGCTAATGGCGGCCAGGACACGATTACCGCTGTCAAGCAGGCTGCCGAATTTGGCATAACACAGTCTAAGCAAAGCATTTTACCCATGGTCATGTTCATTAATGATATTCATGCGCTTGGGCTGGAAGCGGCGCAAGGCCTGATGCTGACAGAAGGTTTTTATTGGGATCGCGATGACAAAACCCGTGCCTGGTCAGAGCGTTACTATACCCAAACAAACAAAATGCCCAGCATGGGGCAGGCCGGAGTGTATTCATCGATTATCAACTATCTGGATGCCATCAAGCAAACCGGTACTGATAAGGCCGATAAGGTAATGGCTTATTTGAAATCAAAAGAAATTGATGATGGCCTGTTTAAAGGCAAGATTAGGGAGGATGGCAAGTTTGCCCATGATATGCTTTTACTTGAAGTGAAAAAACCGGCCGATTCCACAAGACCATGGGATTATTACCAGATCAAGGGTGTTATCCCGGCCGAAGATGCCAACCTTCCATTGTCAGAGTCCAAATGCCACTTGGTAACACAGCGTTGAACATAAGGAGTCAATATGCCTGAATCGGGGTTGATTGGTAAGGAGTTAGGGTCTCACCAGGTGCCGGTTTCCCTGTTCCAGGTACAGTTTTATGCGAAAGTCACCGGGCAGACCGAGCGCTGCTTCTTTGATGAGGTTTATGCCAAAGCGCAGGGGTATCCGTCGGTCGTGGTGCCAGTGGGGTTGTTGTTTGGCCTGGAAATGAACAAGGAAAGCCCGTATGCCTGGTTTGACGAGGTGGATCTGGATGCCGGTAAAACATTGCATGCTTCGCAGGAATTCATCTGCCATGGCCAGTGTTTTGCCGGTGATGTACTAACTTTTACTTCCCGGGTGGCAGATACCTATACCAAAAAAAACGGCACCCTGTATTTTCTTGAGCGTTATACACGGGTGGACAACCAGGATGGAAGGCATGTAGCCGATTTGATATCGGTGTTTGTGGAAAATCGGAAATCATGAACAATTCAGGGTTTAAATTAAGGCATTGCAAGGCAGGAGACCCTTTGCCGATATGGCATGGGGAACCCTTTAGCCGTGCGGCGCTGGCTCTTTTTGCCGGGGCTTCGGGCGACCATAATCCATTGCATATAGATAGTGATTATGCACAAGCTGCCGGTTTTGATGATGTTTTTGTGCATGGCATGTTTACGTTTGCCTTCATGCAGCAGTGCCTTGCCCGCATTGTGCGGCAAGAGTCTCTGGATAATATCAAGGTGCGCTTTGTGAGCATCATGCAGTTGGCAGAGCAACCGGTATGCACCGGCATAATCAGACAGGCAGAACAAACCGAAACCGGCCTGCAGTTTATGATGGACTTGAACGTTTGCAACCAGCATGGTGTGCCAAGGCTAACCGCAGAGGCGCGGGTAACATTGCCTTTTATTTGAATATTCAGAACACTGCTTTGTTAATGCCCAATGCGTCGCCTGTGATCCGTACCGGTGTTGCAAGGGTAGGGTGCGGTATTGCACGTCATAAAGCAAAAAATGCCAGGCAATGCCCCAGAGGATAACTGTCAAGTCAAGTCACGTCACGTTCAATCAAGTATCATGATTGCTGCCAAATGATGTTTTTAACCTTGAATGGGTGCTTATGACTGCCGTTTCACCTGCATATACGCTTTCGATTTCCTCTTTGCCAGCCCTGTCCATTGACGCGCTTGTGGCGGGTGATGCCCGCCAGCAACTGGTGTTAACGGTTAATAACCGGCAGGCATTGCGCCTGAAGCAGCTACTAACCCAACAAATGGGTTCTTCTGCCCGCATTGTTGAATTGCCCTTGATTATGCCGCTGGGCCGATGGCTTCGTGCTTTGCATGATGCCCGTTTGTTTACTGCGCAAGGTCATGTGCCGGCCATTGCGCTGGATCGTTTTGCCGAACAGCTGGTGTGGGAATCGGTTATTGAGCAGGAAGAGGGGGCGGGGCGTTTGCTGGACTTGCCGCAAACGGCAAAAATGGCTTCTGATGCCCATCATTTGTGTGCCGACTGGCATATTCAGGTTAAAGATGATGAAAGCACGCAAGAATATGAACGATTCAGGCAATGGCAAAAAGCTTACCTGCATCGTCTGTCCCAAATAGATGCTGAAGACGATTGCCTGATGCAGGAAAGTCTGATTCGCACACTGGAGAACGGGGAAAACCTGGACTTGCCGCAGCAAATTATTTTGCTTGGGTTTACAGAATGTGCGCCGCGCTTAAGCAGATTGTTAAATGCTTGTCAGGATAATGGCACAGACCTGGCTGTACTGGCGGAAAATTCGGCCAGCGCCAGTGAGGTAGGCAAGACAGCGTTGGGTGATACGGTAGCAGAATGGGAAACGGCCATTGAATGGGCCAGACAGGCCCTGCAAGAAAATCCCCGGGGCACGTATGCGATTGTGGCCCCCGATCTGGAAGCAAAAGCACCGTTGGCCAGGCGCTTGCTGGCACAAAATCTTGGTCGCCATGAGCTGTCCTGGAACGTGGCGGTTGGCCGCCCATTAACAGAATGGGCCCCCGTGCGGGCCGCGTTTGCCTGGCTCAGGCTGCTGGCACAGCTTGGCAGCCGCCGGCAATGCGAGGTACAGGTGTTGGGCGCGGCCCTGCTGGCCGGGCATTGTGCGGTCAAACCGTCCGCCTTGGCCGGCATGGCACAACAGGATGCCCAATTGCGTCAAAATGAAGATATAACGATTCCTGAAGCGGATGTTCTGGCTGTGTTTGATCAGTTTGCCGATGACCTTTCTTTTGATTTTAAAGAGATTTACCAACACTGGCGCCATCCTTTTCAGGAAAAATATACCCGTGCCCGCACAGATCAATGGGCGCAGCGTATTCGCGAATGCCTGGTTAATCTGGGGTTTCCGGGGCCGGCAACCTTAAGCAGTAGCAACTTTCAGGTGTGTCAGGCCTTTGAGAATCTGTTGGTCCGCTTTTCTGCCCTGTATGAGGTGGGCGGGCTTCTTGATGGCACAGGTGCCTGCGCCTTGTTGTATCGGCTTGCCCTGCAATCGGCTTTTCAGCCACAAAGGGACAAACAGGCGCGGCTTGATGTCCTGGGGTTTCTTGAGGCTGAAGGCGGCCGTTGGGATGCCGTATGGATTTTGGGCTTGACCGACGAGGTATTGCCCGCCAGTCCTAGCCCCAATCCTTTCTTGCCGGTTACCGCATTGCGTCGGGTTAATGCGCCCCGTGCCACCCCCGAACGGGAAAAAGCCTGGGCCGATGAGATGTTTCATGCCTTAAGGCAATGTGCCCCGCAAGTTTGTGTAAGCTGGCCCCTGATGGAAGGTGAAAAAGAGCTCAGGGCGTCTTCATTATTGGAAGATATTCCATTGTTTGAGGTTGAAACTTCATGTGCGGACGCAAAAGAGACTGCATTTAATCTTGAGCTTGAAGTATTGCCTGATAACCAGGCTCCCGCGCTTTCAGGAAACCGTCCGGTAAGAGGTGGTCTGGATGTGTTGGAAACCCAGGCGCGCAATCCGCTGTGGGCCTTTGCCCGTTACCGTTTGGGGGCGCGCGAACTGAAAGATTACCCGCAGGCGGTGAGCCAGCGGGTGCGCGGCATTTTTCTGCATAAAGTCATGGAGCTGGTGTGGGGTATGTTGCAAGATTGGGAGCGCCTGGCTGAAAAATTTGAAGACGGCTCTCTTGAGGCTTTTGTGAATGAATGCGTGGAACTGGCCGCCGATCAGGAGCTTAAGCATGATTATGCTGCGGTGGTGCAAATGGAAAAAGACCGTGCCCGCCAGATCGTAATGGATTTTTTGCTTATTGAACTTAAGCGCGAACCTTTTGCCGTGCAGCAGCTAGAGCAGGATGTGAAGTGGCAGCGTGCGCAGGTCAGCCTGTCATTACGCATGGACCGGATTGATACCTTGGCGGATGGCCAGCAGGTAATTGTTGATTATAAATCCGGCAGTACGCCTTCCTTCAAACAGGATTGGTCACGAGAGGTGCCGGTTAATTTGCAATTGCCTTTTTATGCTTCGGTGATGGGGTCTGGCAAGGGTAATCCGGTGGCCGGGCTGTTGTTTGCCCGCTTGAATGCCCGCCAAATTGAGCTCAAGGGCATTGCCAATGAAGACTTGGGTATTGATGGCCTGGACAGTCGTGACAGTTGGGAGCCGCCGGTTTCCTGGAATGAATTGTTGCAACGCTGGCAACGGGTGATGGAACAACTGGCCGATGATTTTTCTGCCGGCAAGGCATTTAACCGTGCCTGGCGGGAAAACGATTTGCAGTATTGCGATGTAAAACCCTTTTTAAGACTGGCGCAAGAAAGTGACGATGAGTGAAACCATGACAGCAGAGCAATTATTACATTCCCCGACACACCCGCTTAGTGATTCGGGAGAACGCTTGCCCAGTGATTATCAGGCCCGTGCACGGGCCGTGACACCTGGTGAGTCGTTCCTGATTCAGGCACCGGCCGGTTCCGGCAAGACAGAGTTGCTAACCGACCGGATTCTGGCCTTGTTGGCCACGGTGAACCGGCCCGAGGAAATCCTGGCCATTACCTTTACCCGCAAGGCGGCATCAGAAATGCATGCGCGGGTGTTGAAAAAACTGGCGCTGGGTTTGCAGGAAGAAGAGCCTGAAACGGCGCACCAGAAAAAAAGCTGGCAACTGGCTCGTGCGGCTTTGCGCCGTGACCTGGAAAAAGGCTGGAATTTGCTGGCGCATCCGGCCCGTCTTAGCATTAAAACCATTGACTCGTTTTGTGCTTCGCTGGTGCGCTCAATGCCCTGGTTGTCGGGGATGGGCGGTATGCCTTCGGTGGCCGAAGATGCCCGTGCCCTGTACGGCAAGGCGGCCCGCAAAACACTGGCCCATATTGACAGTACCGAATGCGTGCAGGCACTGGTAGCGCATCTGGATGTAGATTTGCAACCTGCCGAAGAGTTGCTGGTGGATATGCTGGGGTTCAGGGACCAGTGGCTGCCGGTGGTGAATGACCCTGCAGGCGCCATGCAGGTCGTGATGGAATCTCTGGCGCAGGCCATGGATGAGGATATTGCCAGGGTGAGCGGGCTGATGCCTATGGGTTGGGCCAGCAGTTTGGCGCCCATGGCCAGGATGGCGGCCAGTACCTTGGCAGACCCGGCTGGCGCAAATGATGACTACCCGCTACTGGACTGGGATGGCACCCCCCTGTTGCCTTACTTTACGGATATTGCCCGCTGGAAGGCGCTGGCCCGCCTGTTGCTGACGGGCAAAGGGCAGTTGCGCAGCCGCTTAACCAAAAATGAAGGTTTCCCGCCCAAGACCGGGCACAAGGATGCCATGCAAACCTGGCTGGAATCACAGCGGCCAGGTTCTGATGAATGGGCGCAAGCCTTGCATGATTTGACGAATTTGCCGGATGTTTTGATGACTCCGCAACAAATGCATATTATTGCTCATCTGCTGGAATGCCTCAGGCTGGCCGCGCAACAGCTTGAACAGGTTTTTGCCAGTGAAGGCGAAGTGGATTTTATTGAAATTGCCTGGCGGGCAGGGCAGGCCTTGGGCTCGGTGGATGATCCGGCCGAATTGCTGCTGTCGCTGGATGCCGTCATTAAACATATTCTGATTGATGAATTCCAGGATACCAGTCAGGTACAGATTGACCTGATTCGCAAGCTGACGTCAGGCTGGCTGGCCAACGAAGACCGCACCTTGTTTCTGGTGGGGGACCCAATGCAATCGATCTACCGTTTCAGGAAAGCCGAAGTGGGCCTGTTTTTGAAGGTGTCCGAGGAAAGCATTAATGATTTGCCACTGACTGTGCTCAGATTAAGTGAGAATTTCCGTTCCCGTTCGGGCGTGGTTGAGTGGGTTAACCAAACCTTTGCAAAGGTATTCCCGGTCACAGATAACCCGGCGCTGGGGGCCATCAAATATACGGCATCGGTGCCCTTTAATGGTCAGGGAATATCACCGGCGGTGTTGATGCATCCATTTTATTATGGTAGCCACATACCCGCCCAATTGCTCAATGCAGATACCTTGCCACAGGTATCTGTCCAGGATGAAGAACCACCGGCCATTGAAATAACCCCTGCAATGGCCGAAACAGCCGCTCAGGACAGGGTGATTGAACTGGTCAAGTCGGCCCTGCAAACGCATGCCGGTAAAAAAGATCCCGTTGCCATTCTGGTGCGGGCGCGAACACATCTTAATGAATTGATGCATCGCTTAAGCATGGAAGGCATTCCCGTGCGGGCCGTGGATTTCCAGCCGCTTAAAGACCGTCAGGTGGTGAGCGATCTGGTGCAGCTGATTCGGGCCTTGTCGCACCCAGCCGACCGGGTGGCCTGGCTTTCCCTGTTGCGTTCACCCTTGTGCGGCCTGACCTTGGCCACGCTGGATACCCTGTTTGGCGAACAGCAGAAAATACCGGTGCCTCAGTTGCTGGCGCAGGTATTGGCAGGTACTTCCGGCGTTAACGGACAAGCGCTTGCCGAAGGGGTAGATGTATCCACCGCCGAACTGGCCCGTGTGTTGCCGGTGGCCCGAGCTTTGCTGAATCGCTCTTTTGAGCGGGATGCCATCACTTTTTCAGCCCATGTGGAAGCCGTTTGGCGCGACTTGGGCGGGTTTGTTTTTTATGCCCATGAAAGTGAATGTGCCGATGTGCAGACGGTGCTGCGCCTGCTGGACAAAATTGCTCCTTATGGTGGCCTGAATCCTGCCGATCTTGACCGTGAACTTGAGCGCCTGTATGCCGCGTCCTCGCATGAGCAAAATGTGGTCACCATCATGACGATGCATAAATCCAAGGGACTGGAGTTTCAGGAGGTTATTTTGTATGGCCTGCATCGGGTACCCCGCAATAACCCCGATCCTTTGCTACGGTTTGAGCAGTCCGAGGGGCACTTGTTGCTGGGCCCGATCAAACCCAGGGCCTCACAAGAAAAAGATCCCATCTCGGTCTATCTGGCCGAACGGGAAAAAAAGCGCACCCATTATGAGCTGGATCGCCTGTTATACGTTGCTGCCACACGGGCATGTCAACGGTTGCATTTGGTCGCGGTACTGCAGGTTAAGGAAGGGGTGGTGGTCAAGACATCATCCAGCACCCTGTTCTCGCGCTTACAGCCTTTAATGGATACCTTCGATACGGTTAAGCCGCCATATTTGCCTGTGCCGGTGTCCAATAACGGGCAGGGCAGTGAAAACAGTCGCTACGAGGTGGTGGGGCCGCCGTTAGTCCGCTTTACCGATGCCACAATGCAAAGCCTGCACGCGCAAGCGGGTGTTGTTCATAAGCCGGCAGCTTCTGCTTTTCACGATGGCGGAGCCTGGCAGTTTGAAGAGCGCCTTGAAGCACATATCGGTACGGTGGTGCATGCCTGGCTGGCCCGTATGGGGCAAGATCAATTACAAGGTTGGACGCCCGCACGGATTCAGTCGGCTGAAAATATTATTGTGCGTCAATTGTTGCAGGAAGGTTTGCGTCCCGAACAGGCCCGCGAGGCTACCGGGCGGGTGCAGTCATTATTGCTAAGTTGCCTGAATCATGACAAGGGGCAGTGGTTGTTGACACAGGCCAATGCCCGTCAGGAATGGGAACTGGTGGATGCCAATGGCAAAGTGCTGATTGTGGACGTGGCGGTTTCCGAGCCTGATGGCTGGCTGGTGGTTGATTATAAAACGGCACAACAACATGACAATGAGTCTGAGGAGGTGTTTGAAGACCGTTTGCGGCAAACTTACCGTAAACAGTTGCAGGATTATTGTGAACGCTTGACGTCCCTGGACGGGCGCTCCGCCCGAGCGGTTATTTACGCGCTGGACGGTAATCGCTGGCTAACGCTGTAAGCGGTCTTGTGGCCGGATTATTTCATAATAATAATGTAATAAGTTGTTAGTTTATGGGTTTATATAAAACATTTATTTAAAAAAGGGGAATAATACCTGTCAACTAATTATGTTTACTAGATTTTAAGTTTTGGAGAATCAATGAATCCGATGAATCATGCAGCATTGAAAACAACAGTGCCCGAAAGAAACAAAAGCTCGGTGCTGCGCAATTGGATGGTATGCGGGGTAGCGGCTGCCGCGGCTTTTAGCAGTTTGCCGGTAATGGCTCAAGCGGTCAGCCCCATCATGGCTGCCATGCAAACGGTGTATGAAGCGGTACCTGACGCTTCTCCTGTGGCAGTTACCCAAAATGATGATACCCGTACGATTTCTGTAGGCGGGCAAGCTAATGGAAAAGAAGTGTCCGTGGCAGGTAGCGAAGGTCCTCGCGTGGTTGCGGGGGTGGCGGCCGGAAGTCGGCCCACCGATGCGGTGAATCTGGGCCAAACCAAAGAAATGTTTAATGATGTAAACCGTAAAATACGTCAAACCGAACGCAAGGCTGATGAAGGCACTGCGGCCGCGATTGCCGCAGCCAATTTGCCACAGGCGGTTTTGCCGGGTGAAAAAGTGGTGGGTGTAGGTGGCGGTACCTGGTCGGGTGAGTCCGGTTATGCTGTTGGTGTGTCTGCCGCAACCGACAATGGCAAGTGGTTGCTCAATGGGTCCGTGGTGGGTTCTTCGGGTGGTGATGTAGGGGCGGGCGTTGGCGTAGGCTATCGCTGGCGTTAAATTTTTAACAAGTCTGGGGCAACTTACATTTTTGTATTGTAATAATTCCCAAAGCTGATACAATGCTTGTCGGTGGGCCCCTTCGCATGGGCCGGCGGTGAAACTGGTCAGGTCGGGAACGAAGCAGCCATAACCGTTCAGGTTCAGTGCCGAAGTAAGGCTCACCCCCATATACAACAAAAATATTCAGTAAAACAGTCGTCACCTTCAGGGTGACGTTTGCATTTCTGGGCTACAATCATTCACATGAGCTACCTTGTTCTTGCCCGTAAGTGGCGTCCCCGATCCTTCGAAACCCTTGTCGGCCAAGAGCACGTGGTAAGGGCATTAAGTAATGCCCTTACCACTCAGCGACTGCATCATGCCTGGTTATTTACGGGTACCCGTGGTGTTGGTAAAACCACGTTGTCACGCATTCTTGCCAAGTCCCTTAATTGTGAAACCGGCATCACCGCCACACCTTGTGGCCAATGCCGTGCCTGTGTCGAAATAGACGAAGGCCGCTTTATTGACTATCTTGAATTTGATGCGGCTTCCAACCGGCGCGTCGAGGAAATGACGCAGCTGCTTGAGCAGGCCGTGTATGCGCCCAGTGCCGGCCGCTTCAAAATTTACATGATCGACGAAGTTCACATGCTAACAGGGCATGCGTTTAACGCCATGCTGAAAACGCTCGAAGAACCGCCGCCGCATGTCAAGTTTATTCTTGCCACCACCGATCCGCAAAAAATTCCCGTTACGGTATTGTCCCGTTGCCTGCAGTTCAACCTGAAGCAGATGCCACCCGAGGCCATTGTGGGTCACCTGGAAAACGTGCTCACGCAGGAAGAGGTTGGTTTCGACCTTGGCGGGTTGCGACTTATCGCACAGGCGGCCGCCGGCTCCATGCGCGATGCCCTGTCTTTAACTGATCAGGCCATTGCTTACAGTTCTTCCAATATTACCGATGCCGCCGTACGCGAAATGCTGGGCACCATAGACCAGAAGTATTTGGTCCGTTTCCTGCAGGCGTTGCTGCAGGGTTCGGCGCAGGGCGTTATGGACACGGCCAATGAATTGGCAACGCGTGGGTTTTCCTATTCGGGGGCCCTGGCAGATTTGTCGGTCTTGCTCTCGCGTATTGCCATAGAACAGCGTTTGCCGGGTACCCTCATGCCAGATGACCCTTTGCATGAAGATATGCAGGCACTGGTCAGGGCGTTTCACCCGGATACCTTGCAGCTGTTTTACGGCATTGCCGTGCATGGCCGTAATGAACTGTCTTTGGCACCCGATGAATATGCCGGTTTTGTCATGACGGGCTTAAGAATGCTGTCATTGGTCAGTACGGTAGATGTGGCTGCATTGCCTGCACCTGCACCTGCACCTGCCGTTGCAGTGGCTGGTGCAGCAGCACAGCCTGAACCTGTAGCCAGGGCCAGCGCACCAAAGGCAGACGTAATCACTCATCATGCCGCTTCTGTTTCGCTGAAACCCGATGCCAGTACCACGGCGGCTCAGGTAACGGCTGGTGGTAATAGTCCAGTCACCAGAAATGAAAACACGGCTTCCGCTGAACAGGTAGTAAGCACTGAACATGCGCTCATTGCAGAACCAGCAGTAAGCACTGAAAAAGCAGCAACAGCAGTCACCGCTGAAAAAAAAACAGCTGAAGATTTTATTCCCGCCTGGGAAGACATCCCAGACGACTGGGAATTGCGGGCTGTTCCCGCGGCTGAAGATGATGCTTTTTTTGAACAGGCATTACCCCCTGATCTTGATCTGGATCTATCAGATCCAGCGTCGGCTTCTTTTCCTGTGGTGGAAGAAGATGTGTCCTGGGTTCCCAGTCACCAGGGTCAATCGGCAGGGTACAGCCTGCAGAAAATGACGTCGCATGACTGGACCGTTTTGTCGCAAGAACTGCCCCTTACCGGTGTGGCGGCCGAATTTGCCAAGCAAAGCGAATGGCTGGGTATTGAAAACAACGAAATTCGTTTGCGCATTCCTGTCAAGAACACAAATGAGCTGGGTGCAAAAGCAAAACTGAATACGGTGCTGACTGAATATTTCAGGCAAGTGGTGAAAGTGTCTTTCGAGTATGCCGAAAACGTCGAGGAAACCGCCTATGCCTCGATTCGTGCCGAACAGGCTGCGCGCCAGGAAAAAGCCGAGCAGGCCGTGCAGGAAAGCGAATTTATCAATGCTCTTATCAAAGAGTTTGATGCCAAGGTGCTTCCTGAAAGTATTAAACCGTGCTGATTGCCATGATCTTTGCGTATTAATCTACTAAAATACGTGTTATTCCCATTAATCAATGAATCAGGAAATCATTCATTATGATGAAAAATCAACTGGCTGGCTTGATGAAACAAGCCCAGCAAATGCAGGACAACATGAAAAAAGCTCAAGAGTCCCTGGCAGACATTACTGTCGAAGGCTCTTCGGGTGGTGGTCTGGTTAAGGTAACCATGACTTGCCGTAACGATGTAAAACGCGTGGTAATTGACCCTTCCCTGCTGGAAGATGAAAAAGACATGCTTGAAGACCTGGTGGCCGCCGCTTTTAATGATGCCCTGCGCAAGGCTGAAAGCACCGCCCAGGAAAAAATGTCTTCCGTAACGGCTGGCATGCCATTGCCACCAGGAATGAAATTTCCATTCTAATGCGTGATAATTTACCCGAACCGGAGCCGCTTTCTGCGTTGGTGGATGCCTTGCGCAGATTGCCCGGTGTGGGTGTCAGAAGCGCCCGGCGCATGGCCTATCATTTGCTGCAGCATGACCGTAAAGGGGCGCAGCAGTTGTCTTTTGCCCTGTCGCATGCCGTTAATAATTTAAGGCACTGCCAACGCTGTCATTCCTTTTCCCAAGATGAAATATGTGAAACCTGTCTTAACCCCAAGCGGGATGACAGTTTGCTTTGCATCGTAGAAACCCCTGCAGACCAGAATATGATAGAGGCCAGTCATGGGTATCGGGGCTTGTATTTTGTGTTAATGGGCAGTCTTAAACCCCTTGAGGGGGTTGGGCCCAGAGACTTGGGTTTTGATAAATTGCTTGAGCGTGTCGGCGATGGCAAGGTGCAAGAGGTCATTCTGGCGACCAACTTTACGGCAGAGGGCGAAACCACCGCCCACTACCTGGCTGAAATGCTTAAAAGCAAGGGCCTTCGCGTATCCAGAATTGCCAGAGGGATTCCCACTGGCAGTGAACTTGAGTATGTTGATGCAGGCACCATTGCCTGGGCCTTCATGGAGCGGCGAAGCTCCTGAAGGCCTGTTCAGGCATCGTCATGGGCCTTTACAAGGCGCTTAGGCGCGGGCCTGTTCAATAATTCGGTCAAGCTTGATGGAATCGGCCACGAATGCGCGAATGCCTTCGGCCAGTTTTTCGGTGCCCATGGCATCTTCATTAAGCATAAAACGGAAGGAGGCCTCATTGATTGCAATCGGATCAATATCCAGTTTGCTGGATTTTTCCGTGTTCAGCGCCGGCTGAACCGCTTCATTGTTGCTTGACAGGCTTGTCAGTAATTCGGGGCTGATGGTTAACAGGTCGCAGCCGGCAAGGGCAATAATTTGCCCCTTGTTGCGAAAACTGGCACCCATAATTTCGGTGTTGATATCGTGTTTTTTGAAATAATTGAAAATACGGGTAACCGATTTTACGCCCGGGTCATTCACGCCGGCATTATCCTCTTCAACCCAGTCGTTGCCGGCATTTTTTTTGTACCAATCGTAAATCCGGCCTACAAAGGGTGAAATCAACTGTACCTGGGCGTTGGCGCAGGCAACTGCCTGGGCCATCGAAAACAGTAATGTCATATTGCATTTAATGCCTTCGTTTTGTAAAATTCGGGCAGCATTAATACCTTCCCAGGTAGAGGCAATCTTGATAAGGATGCGATCACGCGATATGCCTTCTTTTTCGTAAAGACCAATAAGGTGGCGGGCACGGTGGATGGTGGCATCGGTATCAAATGAAAGGCGGGCGTCAACTTCGGTAGAAACCCGGCCCGGTACGATATCCAATATTTGTGTGCCAAACTTCACCAGCAGGTGATCCAGGGTTTGTGACGTGCTGGCGTTGGGGTGGTCCCGGATGGTTTGTTCCAGAAGGGGGCGATATATTTCTTTCTGAATCGCTTTCAGGATAAGGGACGGGTTGGTGGTGGCATCGGTTGGGCGATGCTCACGCATGCTTTGGAAGTCTCCGGTGTCAGCGACAACGGTCGTGAATTTACGTAGTTCATCTAATTGATTACTCATATATACTTGTATCCAGGATAGAAATTATAATGACAACGATATTGGAAGTTATTTATCGGGTTCCATATGACAATATAGCCTGATTTTTAATCAGGATTTAAGTCTGGCAGGTATCATGTCGTTTATATGTTTCAGGTTTGACAGGACAGTGTGCAGGTTGTAGGGTTTTGCCGCCCAAAATTATTTTTTTATGTGAATGTCAGCTGTCAATTTGTGAATAGCTTGATATGATCTTATCGTGAACGATTCATTTTAATTAAAAAGGTTGTAAGTAAATGCCACTTAAATTGGGTGGGCTATTTTCTGTATTTTTAGGCCTGCTCTTTTCCGTAGGAACGGTATATGCGCAATTCGATCCCTCTCTGTTAAGGACTGGCGTCGGGTTGCCGTTTGCGTTTCAGGAAATTGCCCTTAATCCCTGTATCCCCGAGTCGGTTATCAAGGGCAGGTTTGGGCAAAGTGGCGTCAAACTGTTGCATGAGTCTCAAAAGCAGTGGCCGGCAAAAATGTGTGAAAACACGAAGGTGGCCAGCGGTTTGTTCGAATGGCTGTACATCAGTGCGGCTCTTCAGGCGCAAACTGATCGTCCGGTGCTCATTAGTCGTTTAATCAAAACCCGCAGTAATGGTCTGGCTTTATGCCAAACCGTTGCCTGTCTGGGCGAGCGCTTGCCGCGTATGATAGAGTGGGCCCAAACCAACCTGGACCGTACCGCTATTTATCGCGAAAGTGATCGTATCCCGGTAAAGTCAGAGCTGTTGTCTCACCCTCGTCTTTCCTTGCGGGAGCTGGTTTTGCCCTTGCATGGGCAATTCGAACACTGCCGCAGTTCCACCTTTGATTCGCTTGATTTTTATACGGTAAACATGAAAGTTTCAGGTAAGGCCCTGGTCATGGTTCAATGTAAAACCTCGACCCCCGAAAGCCCTGCCTGGATTATAGAAAATGCCGCCAATTCCAAGGTTTGGGTGCCCATCATGTTCAACCCGTCATTAAATAACCTGTATATTCTGCCCAACAGCCGTTATACCTACCCCACGCTTTATGGTCAAAAAAATGTCTCTGAGGGTATACGGGTCAGTTTCTTCGAATACGGAGAAGATCTTTACCAGCAAAAACTTGGATTTACCATTAATGCCGATGCTTCGGGTGAAACTTTAGCTTTTGATGTGCAGGTGCCCTGAAAAAAAAGCGAAAAACATGGTTTTTTTCGTATTTGAATCGTAAAATTTCTAATTGAAAATCAATAAAATAGTATAATGGCAAGGTTTATTTACTGATTTTAGAACTTGGGGTTTTATGACGCTGCCGTCACATATTTTCGGGGAAAATACAGAATTCCCTACCGCAATTCTGGCTTTGGCCGATGGTACTGTATTTAAAGGTATCTCCATAGGTGCCAACGGTCATACCGTAGCCGAACTGGTTTTCAACACCTCAATGACTGGTTTCCAGGAAATCCTGACTGATCCCAGTTATTCCCAGCAAATTGTCAGCTTTACATACCCGCATGTTGGCAATACGGGGGTTAACAAAGAAGATGTTGAATCTTTCAAGCCACATGCCGCTGGAGTGGTCATTCGCAATTGCCCGGCCCGAATTTCAAATTTCCGTGCCGCCCAGTCACTGCCCGCTTACCTTAAAGAAAATGGCATTGTCGCCATCTCAGAGGTCGATACCCGTAAAATCACCCGTATATTGCGTGAAAAAGGGGCGCAGGGGGCATGTATTCTGGTGGGTGACGACGTAGAAAAAGCGCTTGAGCTGGCACGTGGTTACCAAGGCATGCAAGGGCAAGACCTGGCCAGCCAGGTTAGCCGCCAGCAAACTGAACACTGGACCGAAGGCACCTGGCAATTGGGTCAGGGCTATACCCAGCCAGACCAATCCCGTTATCACGTGGTGGCCTATGACTTCGGGGTAAAATCAAACATTTTGCGTATTCTTGCCGACAAGGGTTGCCGTTTAACGGTGGTTCCTGCCACAACGTCAGCAGAAGATGTCCTGGCCCTGGCGCCTGATGGTGTTTTCCTGGCCAATGGCCCCGGCGACCCTAGCGCTTGCGGTTATGCCATTGAAGCCGTTAAGGTTCTCCTTGATAAAAAAATTCCGCTGTTTGGCATTTGCCTTGGGCAGCAAATCCTGGCACAGGCTATTGGTGCCCAAACCCTGAAAATGAAAACAGGCCATCATGGTGATAACCATCCGGTCAAAGACGTGCAAACCGGCCGTGTTTATATTACTGCCCAAAATCACGGTTTTGCGGTAGATGCCAATACTCTGCCTGCCAATGCACGGGTTACCCATGTTTCATTGTTCGATGGCACATTGCAGGGCTTCGAGCTTACCGATCGTCCCGCCTTCTGCTTCCAGGGCCACCCTGAAGCCAGTCCAGGCCCCCATGACATCATTGTCCTGTTTGATAAATTCATTAGCCAAATGGCACAGCAAAAGTAGAGTATTATGCCAAAGCGTACCGACATAAAAAGCATTCTTATTATTGGGGCAGGCCCCATCATTATTGGTCAGGCTTGTGAATTTGACTATTCAGGTGCCCAGGCTTGTAAAGCCCTGAAGGCAGAGGGTTACCGTACCATTCTGGTTAACAGTAACCCGGCCACTATCATGACCGACCCCGAAACGGCCGATGTTACTTATATCGAGCCCATTACCTGGCAAGCGGTTGAAAAAATCATCGAGGTAGAAAAACCTGATGCCCTGTTGCCAACCATGGGTGGCCAGACTGCGCTTAACTGTGCACTTGATCTGGCGCATAATGGTGTTTTGGCCAAGCACAATGTCGAACTCATCGGTGCCAACGAGCATGCGATTGAAAAGGCAGAAGACCGTCTTAAATTCAAGCAGGCCATGGAAACCATCGGTCTTGAGTCAGCCAAATCTGGCGTGGCTCACAGCATGGAAGAAGCCTGGGAAGTACAAAAAAGCATTGCCGCAGAAATCGGCACGGCTGGTTTTCCGGTGGTTATTCGTCCCAGCTTTACATTGGGTGGCAGCGGTGGCGGTATTGCCTATAACCCCGAAGAATTCGATATTATCTGCCGTCGTGGTCTTGAAGCATCTCCGACCAAAGAGTTGCTCATTGAAGAGTCCCTGCTGGGCTGGAAAGAGTTTGAAATGGAAGTGGTTCGCGACAAGGCGGATAATTGCATTATCATCTGCTCTATCGAGAACCTGGATCCCATGGGCGTGCATACCGGAGACTCCATTACGGTTGCTCCCGCCCAAACCATGACCGACAAAGAATATCAAATCATGCGTAACGCCTCTATCGCGGTATTGCGTGAAATTGGTGTGGATACCGGTGGTTCAAACGTGCAGTTTGCCGTCAACCCCGATAACGGTCGCATGATCGTTATCGAAATGAACCCGCGCGTCTCCCGTTCCTCCGCACTGGCCTCCAAGGCAACTGGTTTCCCAATTGCTAAAGTAGCGGCCCGTTTGGCGGTTGGCTATACGCTTGATGAATTGCAAAATGAAATTACCGGTGGGGCTACGCCAGCTTCTTTCGAGCCAACCATCGACTACGTGGTTACCAAGATCCCACGTTTTGCCTTCGAAAAATTCCCTCAGGCAGACTCTCACCTAACCACCCAAATGAAATCCGTTGGCGAAGTCATGGCTATTGGCCGTACTTTCCAGGAATCTTTCCAGAAAGCCCTGCGTGGCCTGGAAGTGGGTGTAGACGGCCTGAACCAGAAAACCCTTGACCGTGAAAAACTGCAGGTTGAACTGGCAGAGCCAGGTCCAGACCGCATCTGGTATGTTGGCGATGCTTTTGCCCAAGGGTTCACCCTTGATGAAGTGCACGCACTTACCAAGATAGATCCCTGGTTCCTGGATCAAATTCAGGAAATCGTCGAAATTGAACTGGCGCTTGAGCAAAAAACCCTGGCGGACCTGAACGAGAACACCATGCGCGAACTCAAGCGTCGTGGTTTCTCAGACCGCCGCCTGGCCTTCCTGCTTGACGTGTCTGAATCCGAAGTGCGTAAAGTACGTCACCAACTGGGTGTGCGTCCGGTTTACAAACGCGTAGATACCTGCGCGGCAGAATTTGCCACTAAAACTGCCTATATGTATTCCACCTACGAGGAAGAATGCGAAGCCGAACCCACCGACAAGAAAAAAATCATTGTATTGGGGGGTGGCCCCAACCGAATCGGCCAGGGTATCGAGTTCGATTACTGCTGCGTGCATGCTTCTTTGGCATTGCGTGAAGATGGTTATGAAACCATCATGATTAACTGCAACCCTGAAACTGTTTCGACTGATTACGATACTTCCGATCGTCTGTATTTCGAGCCGTTAACACTTGAAGACGTGCTTGAAATCGTCAATATAGAAAAACCTGAAGGCATGATTGTCCAGTATGGTGGCCAAACCCCACTAAAACTGGCGCGTGCCCTGGAAGCCAATGGGGTGCCTATTATTGGTACCAGCCCCGAATCCATCGACGTGGCCGAAGATCGTGAACGGTTCCAGAAACTGTTGCAAAAACTGGGTCTGCGCCAGCCGCCAAACCGTACTGCCCGTACCGAGGCCGAAGCCATTGCCCATGCGGCTGAAATTGGTTATCCGCTGGTGGTTCGTCCAAGTTATGTGCTGGGTGGCCGCGCCATGGAAATTGTGCATGAGCAAGATGACCTTGAGCGCTATATGCGCGAAGCCGTTAAGGTTAGCAACGATTCACCGGTGCTGTTGGACCGCTTCCTGAATAACGCCACCGAGGTAGACGTAGACTGTCTGTCTGACGGTGAAGCCGTGTTTATTGGTGGCGTTATGGAGCACATCGAACAGGCGGGTGTTCACTCTGGTGACTCTGCATGCAGTTTGCCGCCGTATTCGCTGTCCAATGAAGTCATTGAAGAAATCAAGCGCCAAACCGGTTTAATGGCCAAGGCGCTTAATGTCAAGGGCTTAATGAACGTTCAGTTCGCCATCCAGAATGGGGATGTCTACGTACTGGAAGTCAACCCCCGTGCGTCACGTACCGTGCCTTATGTATCCAAGGTTACCGGCTTGCAGCTGGCTAAAATTGCAGCCCGTGCGATGGCAGGAAAAACCCTGGCTGAACAAAATGTTGGCAAGGAAATCATGCCTTCTTATTTCTCAGTCAAAGAAGCCGTGTTCCCGTTCGTTAAATTTCCGGGCGTTGACACCATTCTTGGTCCTGAAATGAAGTCTACCGGCGAGGTAATGGGTGTTGGTGAAACCTTTGGCGAAGCCTTTGTCAAGTCACAGTTGGCTGCCGGTGTTGTCCTGCCAGAAAGTGGCACGGTTTTCATTAGTGTCAAAGACCAGGATAAAGTCAAAGCGGTTGATATTGCCAAAGGCTTGCACGAACTGGGCTTCAAGCTGGTTGCCACCCGTGGTACGGCGGCCGCCCTTGAAGAGGCCGGTTTGCCGGTATTGGCCGTTAATAAAGTCACCGAAGGTCGTCCACACATTGTGGACATGATTAAAAACGGTGAAATTACAATGGTGATCAATACGGTTGAAGAGCGTCGTAACGCCATTCATGACTCCCGTACTATCCGTACCCAGGCTTTGGCTGCCAGGGTTACTTTCTTTACCACCATTGCGGGTGCCCGCGCTGCGGTAGAGGGTATGCAGTATATACGTGATTCACAAGGCATGAAAGTGTATTCCCTGCAATCATTGCATGCTTCTATCAACGGCTGATGCCTTGCCTGACAACAGGCGTGAATAGTTTTAGTTCACGCCTGTTAACGGCATTGGAATTAAAAAAACTGCTCACTTTAGGGGCAGTTTTTTTATATTGGTTATAATTTGATATCACTCTCATAAAGACAGGAATTAATATCATGAAAGGACATCCCGAAGTCATTGGCTTTTTAAATCAATTGCTTACTGGTGAGTTAGCTGCCCGCGACCAATACTTTATTCATTCCCGCATGTATGAGGAATGGGGTTATACAAAACTGGCCGCACGTATTGGCCACGAAATGGAAGATGAAACCGGGCATGCCGATGACCTGATTCGTCGTATCCTGATGCTTGAAGGGACACCCAATATGGTGCCAGCCAGCATCAATGTGGGTAAAGATGTGCCCGAAATGTTGCAGTATGACTTGAATACTGAGTATGAGGTGCGCGAGAACCTGAAAAAAGGCATGGCACTATGTGAAGAACATGGCGATTATGTATCACGCGATATGTTGCTGAAGCAGCTTGATGACACCGAACAGGATCACGCACATTGGCTCGAGCAGCAACAGCGTTTAATCAAGCATGTGGGGCTAGAAAACTACTTGCAATCCCAGCTGTAATTGCTTTGTGTGCGCCTCAGGGTAAGGAGTTGCTCCTGGGTTTTCTGCCCGATCTGAACGAAAAATAATCGTATACCGGGTTGGGAACCCATTTAAGCAGTTTGGCCACCATACCCATTTGCCATGGAATAACCGAATAGCTGTTTCCTTTTTCGATGGCTTTTAGGGCAACCTGGGCAAAATGCTCGGGTTGCATCAGGAAAGGCATTTTATACGGGTTGTGTTGCGTCATGGGGGTATCAATAAAGCCTGGCGCAATGGTTACTACCTTAAGGCCGGTGTCGTGCAAGTCAACCCGCAGGCTTTCCAGGTAAGTGGTGGTGGCCGCCTTCGAGGCAGAATAGGCGCTGGAGCCTGGCAAGCCACGTACGCCGGCCACACTGCTAATGCCTACCAGCGTTCCACAGTCACGTGCTTTCATGGGTTTAATAAACGGTTCAAAAGTTGCCACCATGGCCAGCAAGTTGGTGTTGATCACTTTCTGGAACTGGACAAAATCCTCTTCATATTCGGTCAGGGTGCCAATGCTAATGCCAGCACAGGCAATCACGATATCAACCGGTCCTGGCTCAAGAAAATCACGGGCAGCCGCATGCAGGGCGTTTCTGTTTACAATGTCCAGGGCGTAAATTCGGTGTTGCCCGGGCAGGCTGGCAGCCAGCTCTTCCAGTGCCGATGTATTGCGCCCAACCAGTCCCAGGCTGGCACCCTGTTTGGCATAGGCTATTGCCAGGGCTTTGCCAAGCCCGCTGCTGGCGCCAGTTATGAAAATACGCATGTAATAATCCTTCCGGAAGCTGTTTTTTTAATCAACCACATCACCATCAAAATAAAACCATTTGCCGTCTTCTTTAACAAACCGGCTGTTTTCATGCATTTTAAAGGCTTTCCCGTTTTGTTTGTATTTGGCGGTGAAGGAAACCTCTTGATGATCGGCATCAATGTCATGAAATTCATGCACGGTAAGGCCCAGCCATTGTGATGGGGACGTTTCAAGATCAAGAGAGGTGGGGCGCGTGGCAGCATGCCAGGTATTTAGCAGGTAATGCTCGTTGCTGTGTACGTAGGCAGAGTAACGTGAGCGCATGAGACGCTCGGCATCGGGGGCTGGTTCTTGGCCCTGGATATAAGGTTCGCAGCATTGCCCAAACCGCGTTTTTCCCTGATAGCCCCCGCAGGGACAGGCTGGATTTCCAGTGTTTTTGTCTTTCTTTTTGCTCATGTTAGGTTTCTCTATCCTGAATATCTTATTGTATTCCTTTAAATGGTGATTAAGGTGTTGCCCGTTAGTAATGCCTTTGTTGTTGCCCGTTAGTAATGCCATTGTATATGGCTTGCAATTTCAATGTCGCAATACGATTGATTGATTAAATTGTCTGATCGTGGTTCTCCCTGGTTTTCCAGCCAGATTTGCTTGCCACAAAAGCCCTTCAGGCCGTACACTTTGCATCCAGCATTTGTATAAAATAATTTAAAGGAAAAGAAATGTCTGGATCCTACTTTCCAATCTGGCGCAAGGTGCGCGAACTTGAGCCCGGGCAGGTGGTTGCCCCAGATGAATACTTGCCAGCAGGACAAACCGTGGCCATGGGGGTGCAGCACGTTGTGGCCATGTTCGGCTCAACGGTACTGGCACCATTGTTAATGGGTTTTGATGCCAATCTGGCTATTTTGATGTCAGGGATAGGCACCCTTCTGTTCTTCCTGTTTGTGGGGGGAAGGGTGCCCAGCTATCTGGGTTCCAGCTTTGCTTTTATTGGGGGTGTCGTGGCGGTTACCGGCTATGCCGGTTCAGGGCCCAATCTTAATATTGGGGTGGCATTGGGGGCAATTATTGCCTGTGGTGCAGTTTATACACTAATTGGTCTTATTGTTTGGTATGCCAATTCGCGGGGCAATGGTTCTGCCTGGATAGAAAAACTCATGCCGCCGGTAGTTACCGGCGCAATTGTGGCGGTTATTGGGCTGAACCTGGCGCCCATTGCGGCCAAGGGTGCCATGGGAGGCGGCAGTAACTTTGAAGCCGCCATGTCAATCATGACCATTCTATGTGTAGGCATTATTGCGGTCTTTACGTCAGGCACCATACAGCGTTTGCTAATTTTGGTTGGCCTGATTCTGGCCAGTGTGCTGTATTGGGTCTTTGCCAATGTAATGGGGTTGGGCCAAGCCATTGATTTTACCGCGATCCAGAATGCGGCATGGTTTGGTTTGCCTACCTTGTCCACACCTGAATTCAATCTTTCGGCCATTTCAGTCATTGTGCCGGTAGCGGTTATTCTGGTGGCCGAAAACCTGGGTCATATTCGGGCAGTCAGTGCCATGACCGGTCAGGATCTTGATCAATATCTGGGGCGAGCTTTTGTTGGTGATGGTGTGGCGACAATGTTGTCAGGTTCAGTGGGGGGGACGGGGGTAACGACCTATGCTGAAAACATTGGGGTGATGGCAGTAACCCGCATTTATTCAACCATTGTATTTGTGGTGGCGGCTTTGTTTGCCATCTTGCTGGGCTTCTCTCCTAAATTCGGTGCGCTTATTCATAGCATTCCGGCGCCCGTTCTGGGTGGGGTTGCGATTGTGGTGTTTGGTCTGATTGTGATTGCCGGTGCCCGGATCTGGGTGGTTAACCAGGTTGATTTCAGCGACAATAAAAACCTGATTGTTGCAGCGGTCACCATGATATTGGGTGCGGGTGATTTTAAATTGTCAATGGGCATTTTTGAGCTCAATGGTATTGGTACGGCAACCTTTGGTGCTATTTTGCTTTATGCCTTGCTAAATCGCCGGGCAAGTACCCATTAATTTTTTATATCCTGGCTTTTATAAAGGCAGGATATGCCGCAATAAAAGTAAGTGCGAACACAGCCTGTTTATTTTGGCGACAAAAAATGTCATTTAAGTCATTTAATTAAATGGCTTGCAATTTTCATCAAATTTAAGCACAATTGTGATTAGTTCCCCGGTTCTGCGTGAATCGGGGAAATTTTTTGTCTTTCAAAAAGACGCGTGTTTATTTTATTTGTAACGCTCTGTATTTATCTAACCATAATGCGGGGCGTTTAGTTTTTTATGAGTGTGTGAAATTATGGCAGCTATTCCATTAACGGCGCGTGGTGCAAAGCGCTTAGAAGAAGAATTGCACCGCTTGAAAACAATCGAACGGCCTAATGTCATTGAAGCAATCTCCGAGGCCCGTGCCCAGGGAGATTTGTCCGAAAATGCCGAATACGATGCTGCCCGCGAACGTCAGGGTTTCATTGAAGGGCGCATTCAAGAGCTGGAAGGCACATTGGCCAATGCGCATATTATCAATCCTGCTGAGCTTGAGGTTGATGACCGTATCGTATTTGGCGCTACAGTTACCATCGAAGACCTGGATTCCAGCGAAACCGTGACTTACCAGATTGTTGGTGACCTCGAGGCTGATATTCGCCAGAATCTGATTTCAGTTTCCAGTCCGGTTGCCCGTGCCCTTATTGGCAAGTCAGAGGGTGATGTGGTGATGGTTAATGTACCAGCTGGCGAGAAAGAGTTCGAAATTATCGAGATTGAATACAATTAACCAAATGTTGTTGCTGGTTGTTGTGCTTGCCATAGCATGAAGTTGCATGCCACGCTTTAACAAAAGGCTGGCATTTTTGTTTTGTTGGGTATCAAAAAAAGCCAGCGTTAAGGCTGGCTGGCTTTAATGAAATTACCTCTTTTCAGGGGTAAATGTAATAATTGCTGGCAGTTTCTGCCAGCCAGAATTTTAGTGTTATCAAGAGCCGCGGCGTGCTGTACTGCTGCGGCGTCCGGCGCGCAAAGACAGGGCACTTCCTGCCCGGCGTGGAATATTATGTGCCGGGCGGCTGACAGCCGGTTTTGCCATGGGGTTGCGGGCTGGTTTTTTACTGTCTGAAGCCAGCGCGTCATTACCTTTAATTGCTGTTTTGCGGCGCTTGTCTTTAATGCTTTTGCCGGCAGCAGCCATTTTTTTGGGTGTGTAAGGCTCGGAAGGCTTACGATAGCTGGGCTGTTGCTGTTCTGCGTCGTTTTCTTCAAAAGCACGGTTAGACGAGCCATGACGATATAAAATAAGCGTTTTACCCAAATGATGGATATTGGCACAAGAAAGTGTGTCGCAAATATGATTCAGCATATCAATTCGAGCTTGCCGGTCGTCTCCTGCGACGCGGACTTTGATCAGGCCATGAACAGTCAGGCTGATGTCGATTTCTTTCAGGACCGCTTCGGTCAGTCCGTTATCGCCAATCAATACAACCGGTTTCAGTGGGTGGGCGGCAGAGCGTAAGGCGCTGCGTTCTTTAGATGTTAATTCAAGTGTAGGCATAAGTTAGGAAATACGGCAATGGCCAAAAAGAAATTCTCAAAAGAGTGGATCCATCAGCACATTAATGATCCATATGTGAAAATGGCTCAGCAAAAAGGTTACCGGGCACGTGCTGCATTCAAGCTGATCGAGATCCTGGATTCAGAAAAGCTCATGCGTCGGGGTGATATTATAGTCGACTTGGGCTCTGCACCGGGAAGTTGGTCGCAAGTTGCACGCGAAAAATTGGTCGGACCGGGCGGTGTACTGGATGGTCGGGTTATTGCCCTTGACATTTTACCCATGGAACCGATTGCCGGGGTGGAATTTCTTCAGGGTGACTTTCGCGAAGATGAGGTTCTGAATCGCTTGCATGAGCAAGTTGGCAACCAGCAGGTCGATGTGGTCATTTCTGATATGGCACCTAACCTTTCGGGTGTCAGTTCGGCCGATTCAGCACGTATTCAGCACGTATGCGAGCTGGCCATGGATTTTGCCCTTAATCATCTTAAACCCGATGGTGTATTAATTGTAAAAGCTTTCCATGGTAGCGGTTTTTCGCAAATTGTTGAAATGTTCAAACAGCATTTCAAAAGAGTGGTGGAACGCAAGCCCAAAGCATCGCGAGACAGGTCATCGGAAACTTTTCTGGTTGCCCGTGGTCTAAAAAGGCCTGTTGTGCAGGAATGAGCAGGCTTGCAATCTTGCAATTGCTCCCAATATTAATCTTGATTCATGTGTGTTTCGATACATTTTAATTCATTCTAAACACGCACTAATTCCATCTTTTTTATTTCTATGATATAGAATGTAATTAGGTGCAATCTTAGTTTTTTTTGTAGTTTTTATGAGTCATAAAAATTGCAGCTCTAAATTTCATGCGGGAGAGCTGATCTTTGAATAATTCCTTTTCCAAATTCGCCATGTGGGCGATTGTTGCCCTGGTTCTGTTTACTGTCTTCAAACAGTATGATGCGCCAGTGCGTACCAACGATGGCGTCAGTTACAGCCAGTTTATGGCTGATGCCAAACAGGGCAAGATTTCCAGTGTGGAAATCCAGGGTGATACCCTTCATGTGACCCCTAGTGGTGGTCGTCCTTATACCTTAACCTCCCCAGGAGATCTCTGGATGGTGGGTGACTTGGTGCGTGATGGTGTAAAAGTTACCGCCAAACCACCCGAGCAGCCTTCGTTTCTGTTAAGTGCCATTATTTCATGGTTCCCCATGTTATTGCTAATTGGGGTCTGGTTCTTTTTCATGCGCCAAATGCAAGGCGGTGGCAAGGGGGGCGCGTTCAGTTTTGGTAAATCCCGTGCCCGTATGCTAGATGAAAGCACAAATCCCATTACTTTCGCCGACGTGGCTGGTTGCGATGAAGCCAAAGAAGATGTAAAAGAATTGGTGGATTTCCTGCGTGATCCTTCCCGGTTTCAACGCTTGGGGGGGCGTATTCCCCGTGGCGTATTAATGGTGGGTTCTCCCGGAACGGGTAAAACCCTGTTGGCCAAAGCGATTGCCGGAGAGGCAAAAGTACCCTTTTTCACCATTTCAGGTTCTGACTTTGTTGAAATGTTCGTGGGTGTGGGTGCATCCCGTGTTCGCGACATGTTTGAAAACGCCAAAAAACACGCACCGTGCATTATCTTTATCGACGAGATTGACGCCGTTGGCCGTCAGCGTGGTGCCGGTGTCGGTGGCGGTAACGATGAACGTGAGCAAACCCTTAACCAATTGCTGGTTGAAATGGACGGTTTTGAATCCGGTCAAAGTGTTATCGTGATTGCCGCAACCAACCGTCCCGACGTTCTTGACCCTGCCTTGCTGCGCCCGGGTCGCTTCGATCGTCAGGTGGTTGTAAGCCTGCCCGATGTTCGTGGTCGTGAGCAAATCCTTAATGTACACATGCGTAAAGTGCCATTGGCACCTAACGTCGTTGCTTCAGTTCTGGCCCGTGGTACACCTGGTTTTTCTGGTGCAGACCTGGCCAACCTGGTTAACGAGGCAGCTTTGTTTGCCGCGCGTCGTAACGGCCGTACCGTCGATATGATCGATTTTGAAAAAGCCAAAGACAAAATCATCATGGGTGCCGAGCGCCGTTCAATTGTCATGCCCGAAGAAGAGCGTAAGAATACGGCTTACCATGAGGCGGGTCACGCCATTGTGGCAAGCGTGCTGCCTAAAACAGACCCGGTCCACAAGGTTACTATTATTCCACGTGGTCGTGCCCTGGGTGTTACCATGCAGTTGCCCGAAGGCGATCGTTACAGCATGGATCGGGATCGTTTGCTTAATACCATTGCCGTCCTGTTCGGTGGCCGTATTGCCGAAGAAGTATTCATGGATCAAATGACAACGGGTGCTTCCAACGACTTTGAACGGGCAACCGCCATTGCACGTGATATGGTAACCCGTTATGGCATGACAGATTCATTAGGCCCAATGGTTTATGCCGAGAACGAAAATGAGGTATTCCTTGGACGCAGTGTGACTAAAACCACACATATGTCAGAGGCCACCATGCAGAAAGTGGATACTGAAATTCGCCTGATTATCGACGAACAATATGCTGTTGCACGTAAAATTATCGAGGAAAACAGCGATAAGATGCACGTTATGGCTAAAGCTTTGCTTGAATGGGAAACTATCGACGCAGATCAGATCGGAGACATTATGCAGGGTCGTGATCCACGTCCACCTAAAGAGCCTGATGCTCCGCATGATTCCGCTGGTATGCCACCGCCTACAGGCGCGGCTCCCAAAGGTAAAGACAGCGATAGTCCGGCAACTGCCGTGTAATAATAATATTTTTAACTGAATGAATAGTACATTCCTTTGCGGGCGCTTTGAACTTGGGTTCGAGCGCCCTTTAATTATGGGGATAGTGAATATCACGCCCGACTCCTTTTCGGACGGTTCACATCATTTTTCAACTAATGCGGCCATTGATCACGCCCTGGCGCTGGTCGAGCAAGGGGCGGATATCCTGGATATTGGTGGCGAGTCCACTCGTCCCGGCTCCGAGCCGGTCAGCATACAGGAAGAGCTGGACAGGGTAATACCTGTTATAGAAGGCTTGCGTAACGGTGGCGTGCCTTTATCTATTGATACTTTCAAGCCCGAAGTAATGAAGGTGGCCTTGCAGTCGGGGGTTGACTTAATCAATGATATTTATGCATTAAGGCAGCCCGGTGCGCTAGAGGTCGTTAATAAATTCCCGCATTGCGGAATTTGCATCATGCATATGCATGGTGAGCCTAAAACCATGCAAGTCAGCCCGCCAGATTACGGCAATAATATTACGCAAGAAGTCGCGGCGTTTTTACAGGACAGAATGCAAATTATGCAGCAAAGCGGGATTGATCCTCGTAGAATTATGATCGATCCTGGGTTTGGCTTTGGTAAAACAGCACGGCAAAATTTTCAATTGTTACGTGAAATAGATGCCTTGAATGAATTGAAAGCGCCCATATTAGTGGGGGTTTCCCGAAAAACAATGATTGGTGCGGTAACCCATAAGCCGGTCAATGAGCGTGTGTCGGGCAGTATTGCCGCTGCGTTGGCCGGGGTGGCCCGGGGGGCTGTGGTTGTCAGGGTGCATGATGTCACCCAGACACATGATGCATTGGCAGTATGGAATGCCGTTGAATTTGGAGTTAATGAATGAGCCGTAAATATTTTGGAACCGATGGAATTCGGGGGGAAGTGGGCGGAGCGCTAATCAATGCTTCATTTGCGTTGCGATTAGGGTATGCGGCTGGACGTGTGCTGTCCAAAAACCATCAAGGCGCAGGAAGGCCGATTGTCCTGATTGGCAAAGATACCCGTGTTTCCGGTTATATGCTCGAATCCGCCCTGGAGGCGGGTCTTAGTGCGGCTGGGATTGATGTTTATCTGGCCGGGCCAATTCCCACGCCTGCTGTTGCTTATTTAACCCGTGCCCTTCGCTTGACGGCGGGTGTAGTGATTAGTGCTTCGCATAATCCTTATGGTGACAATGGCATTAAATTCTTTTCTGGGCAGGGTACCAAACTGCCCGATGACGTTGAAGAAGAAATTGAACGGGCGATTGATGAACCCGTTGGTTGTGTGCATTCAGAAGAAATTGGTCGGGCAAGACGGATTGATGATGCGGCAGGGCGCTATATAGAGTTTTGTAAAAGCACGTTTCCCAACGAACTGGACTTGAAAAGTCTGAAAATTGTGGTGGATGGTGCCCACGGTGCTGCCTATAATATTGCCCCGCATGTGTTTCGTGAGCTGGGTGCCGAAGTTATTGAGATTGGCTGCCACCCTGACGGTTTTAACATTAACCAGGATGTCGGTGCCCTGTACCCCGAAAAACTGGCTGCTACGGTAAGTGCCCGGGGTGCTGACTATGGGATTGCCCTTGATGGTGATGCTGATCGCATCCAGATGGTGGATGCCGATGGCCGTATTTATAATGGTGATGAGTTGTTATATGCCATTATTCTGGAGCGTCTTGCTCAAGGGTCCGTTAACGGTGTGGCGGGCACGCTCATGACCAATTATGGTTTTGAAAAGCAAATGCAAGCCCTGGGTATTCCCTTTGAACGTGCCAAAGTGGGTGACCGCTACGTGCTGGAAGCCATGCAAAAAAATGGCTGGTTATATGGTGGAGAGGGTTCGGGGCACTTGTTGTGTTTAGACCACCATACAACGGGTGACGGTATTATTGCCGGTTTGCAAGTGCTTAAAGGTCTGGTTCGCAGTGGTAAAAAACTGTCCGACTGGATTGCGAACCTTAAAATGTATCCACAGGTCATGATTAATGTGCCTTTGTCCAAAGAAGTAAAATGGGAAGCCCATGCCGGTCTTCAGGCTGCCCGTGAAGCGGTTGAAAAAGAACTGGGTACCCAAGGCAGGGTCTTGATCCGGGCTTCGGGTACCGAACCCAAGCTGCGTTTAATGGTAGAGGCCGAGAATTATGACTTGGCAAAACGCTGTGTAGACCAGCTTGCTGCCGTTAATCTGTCTTGATTTCAACAGGATTATGCTATAAAACAAATAATGTACAATATTTTTCACAAACACCTTATATTTCGTGTTTGTGAAAAGTAGTTGTCAAATGAGATCGGTATGATGTCATTGTTAATCATTGCGTAGGAAAATAATCTAATGCAAGAACTATTGCGTACAGAGACGGATACGGCAAATCAGGATGAACCTGGATTGGTTTTGGGGCTTGCAACAACAGCAGAAGAACTTGAGCAGTTACAAAGATTGCGTTTTGATGTCTATACCAAAGAAATGAACGCTGTTTTTCCAGACGCCATTGATGGCGTTGATGTGGATCGTTATGATCAATGGTGTTACCACTTAATGGTGTGTGATGCCAGAACCAGTAAGGTTGTGGGTACTTACCGTATCATGACCCCAGAGAAAGCCATTAAGGCCAACGGCTATTATTCGGAAACCGAATTTGATATTTCCAGCCTGGATAATATTCGTCATTTATTGTGTGAGTGCGGCCGCTCTTGCACGCATGCCGATTACCGTAATGGTTCTGCCATTATGCTGCTTTGGACAGGGCTGACCAAATTCTTACATCAAAGAAACTATCGGTATATGCTGGGTTGCGCCAGCGTCAGTCTGGCTGATGGTGGTGTACAGGCTTCCCAGGTGTGGCGCGCAGCAAAAGCTGAAATGGATAAACACCCTGAATTACCAAGGGTAACACCGTTAAACCCTTACCCACTGGAAAAGCTTGATGCGACCGGTGAGGTCAAAATTCCGCCCCTCATTAAGGGGTATCTTAAAATTGGTGCACGAATTTGTGGTGAACCGGCCTGGGACCCCAATTTTAATGCGGCTGATTTCCCTATTATTATTGATTTGGAAAGCATGGACCCGCGTTATCGCAAACATTTTGGTATAGATTAAAATCGGGTTTTCAGCTTAATGGCTTCTTTTGCCGGCAAAAGAAGCCATTATATATGCGCATAATTAGCTATGCGGGCACAACCTTGACGGCAAGTTTGGCATCGGCATTTTTCCATTCAGACGCTTCCAGCTTAAGGCTATATTGTGTTAATGGATGGTCTGCTAGCCATTTGCTGGAAATAATCACCGAGACGGTTTTGCCACTTACTTCAAGCCTGACAATTTCCGGGTTAAGAAGCTGGCGACGGCGCAAGAATAGGGCGGCCAGTCTTAAACACAACAGTGCAAGCCATTGGTTTCTGGTGGGTGTGTGCGGGTTGACTTTATCAAGTTTGCCTTGATGGCCCAGCGTAAGTAGGGACAGAATGCTTTGGTCTGCTTTAGAAAACCCCGGCATATCGGCATTGCCCAGTACATAAGCGGTGTGTTTGTGATAAGCGTTTTGTGAAATGCTTAAACCCACTTCATGTAAATCGGCGGCCCACCCAAGTGCCTGGCGTAATTCGCCGGCCAATGGGTCTTCAAGCTTTAACTGGTCAAAAAACTGTAGCGCAAGCTGCTTTACACGGGTGGCCTGTTTGATATCTATATGATAGCGTCTAATGAACTGTTTGACGGATTCATCACGTTTGTCTACTGCAGCCTGGCGCCCCAGCATATCATAAAGTACACCAACCCGAAGCGCACCTTCACCCTGAAGCATGCGCTCTATTTTAAGTTCTTTGAACGCTGAAATCATGATGGATAGTCCGGCAGGCAGCACTTCCATGCGATCAATTTTTAGACCCTTCAGTTCGGGTGCCTTGGCCGAGCCGTAGCGAATCAGGACCTTCTTGAGTTTTTGCATGCCATCAAGGGTGATGCCTTTTTCAGAAAAGCCTGATTCTTCCAGGGTGGCTACTAAAGCCTTGGCGGTGCCGGAAGAGCCATAAGCTTCAGCCCAGCCCATTCTTTGGAATTGTTTTGAAATGGCTTCCAGTTCTTTACGCGCGGCAATTTCAGCATGGGCAAAACCTTCGGCGGTAACGACACCTTCAGGAAAATAAGCTTTGGTGAAGCTGACACAGCCCATGGCAAGGGACTGCATCAGTTTGGCTTCAAGGTGCTGGCCGATAATGAATTCGGTTGAGCCTCCACCAATATCGATAACCAGGCGTTTTTCGTCTGAAGGCGGCAGTTCATGGGCAACCCCTGAAAAAACCAGCCGGGCTTCTTCGTGGCCAGCGACCACTTCAATCGGGTAGCCCAGTGCGGCTTCGGCGCGTGGCAGAAACTCTTTGATATTGCGGGCAACCCTAAACGTATTGGTGGCAACCACACGAACACGGTCTGGCGGGAAGTTTTCTATACGGTCACCAAAGCGCTCCAGGACGGCAATAGCCCTTGCAATGGCATCTTCACCCAAAATCATGTTTTCATCCAGGCCGGCTGCCAGGCGAACCGTTTCTTTTAGCCGGTCTTGTGCATAGATTTGTGAAATACCTTCACGCTGGACAACCCGCCCGATAGAAAGCCGGAAACTGTTGGAGCCCAGGTCGACGGCAGCTAATAAGTTATCTTGATCCATGCTCTTGCTGTCTTGAAAATTTAGTTGCGCTATTTTAGTAAAAATATATGCCCACTTTGGCTAAAACAATAGATGCGGGAAAATTTAAGTGTGATTGGCGGGATTATTGGCCTTGTGAATAGGGGGGGCAGAGACAGCGGCTGCTTGTCGTCTTAAGCAAAACAAATATATGACAATGAAGTTGTCATAAAAGGGTAATTTATATAATGTATAAGCAACGAATAAAAATTCAATTTCTATTGCAAGGTAACCATGATCGAGAATAATCAGGAAGAAGTATCACCCCCCAATTTGTTGAATCGTGAGCTGTCGTTGCTCAAGTTCAACGCCAGGGTGTTGGGAATGGCCGAAAACGAAAATACCCCATTGCTTGAGCGCTTGCGATATATATGTATTGTGAGTTCCAACCTTGACGAATTTTTTGAAATACGGATTGCCAGCATCAAAGAGCAGGAGCGGCGCAATCCACGCGTGATTGGTGATGATGGCTATACGCCTGGTGAGGCTTTTGAGCTGGTGCAACAAAAAATGCATGAGCTGGTCAAGCGGCAATATGCCTTATTGAACCAGCAAATATTACCTGCCTTGCGTGAAAAAGGGGTTTATATCTACAAGCCCCAGGAATACACCGAAGCCATGATGATATGGGCCCGTGAAATGTTCCTGAACGACGTCATGCCTTTATTGACACCGATTGGGCTTGATCCGTCTCATCCGTTTCCCCGGGTTTACAACAAAAGCCTTAACTTCATTGTTTCACTGTCGGGTATTGATGCGTTTGGGCGCAATTCTTCCATTGCTATTGTTCAGGCACCACGTGCTTTACCCCGGCTGTTGGAAATTCCTGAAGAAGTGTGCGGGCAAAAACATGGGCATACCTTGCTGTCCAGTCTGATGCATTTATTTGTCGGAGACCTGTTCCCAGGGCTGGAGGTCAACGGTCTGTATCAGTGGCGGGTTACACGTAATAGCGATTTGTATGTGGATGAAGATGAGGTCACCGATTTGCGCCAGGCCTTGCAGGGTGAGTTGTCACAGCGCAATTTCGGCGCAGCGGTTCGATTGGAAATTTCCGATGATACCCCTGCAGAGCTGGAAGTTTTCCTGCAATCCGAATTTGC
>Ga0265295_1001660_pt1 | contig 38271 bp, 43 predicted proteins | sample Munlansysbiofilm_FD_192503 | JGI IMG/M metagenome (GOLD analysis project Ga0265295, IMG submission 192503) | Leachate microbial communities from a municipal landfill in Southern Ontario, Canada - Methane capture system biofilm | ecosystem: Engineered > Solid waste > Landfill > Unclassified ... | reverse complement strand
TAAAAAATCAGCAAGTTGGGCGGAAGAAAATAAGGAAAAAATGGGGTCTTACAGAAAAAGAGAGGATAATAGCCTGGAATTATGAAGAAAATGGGGCGAGATCAGGGCGTTTTTTCGAAACTCCTGTATAACAGGCAACTGAACAGCCCCGATTGAACTGGGCAAGCTGCTAGGCTTAAGAGGTAGAGAAAGAGATATGTCCAGTCATGGTGCCGATGTTATTGCACCACGAAGCAGTCCACTCTCACACAGGAGGGGTGTTCAAATTCAAGCCGTCAGAAACAGGAGGCAGGCAAGCATCTACTTGTTTTTACAGCGGAAATTATGGCCTAAAAATTGACGAGGCCTCTTTTACCTATTATTTGTTGAAGCGACGACTTTATTATTGACAGATTCGACCGTAACTTTGTATATATTTTGCACATATTTATAACAATTGTCAAAATTTTTACACTGAATAGCAATACATTTTTTATGTGTTTTTTTAAATTTACAATTTTTTATTTTAGATAAATTTACTTTTGAATCAACTAACTCTATTAGTGATTCTTTTAATCCTTTCTTTTCAATATTTACTAAATCCCACAACATCAATCCTAAAAGTCTATTCTGAAAACCCTCAATTTTTACTGAATTAACTCCTGGAACATCCTTAATTCTTTCCAACATGTCTCTTTCAGACTCAGGCATTATAGAATTTTCCGCAGCGTGGTAATTAGCCCTTGCAAACAAAATTTGGCTCTGAACATAGTCTAGAGTTTCATTTATATTAAAATTTTTCGATTTTATGTCTAAAAATAGTGCATACATACCAGACCAATTACTGCTAGGATCTAAATCAAATTCTACTTCACACTCACTAGGCGTAAAAAAATAATATTTTTTTGAATCTTGCACAGACCAATAAAACTTTGGCTCAATATATTGTTCTATATCTGAGATCATTGTATCTAAATCATAATTTTTATATAATAATGTTCTTACATGTGAAGCATAAATTCCACATTCAATAGATTTTTCAAATAAATACCATATTGACTTTTTAAATTCATCATTAGACATCAAATTTGAATATAAATTATCAAAAAAAATACAGCTTTCATTATTATTTAATTCTAAAAAAATTTTATTATAATAAAAATCAGTCAACCCGTGGTAATTATGTTTCATGCAAATTTCTTTAGCATGGATATCAACTATTAAATCTAGAAAATAGACTTCTTCAAAACGATCTTTGAATACAAAGTCATATTCTAAATTTAAAAAATTTGAAATTTTATCAACAGAATCAAAAACTTCATATCTTTCATTTGATTGATATAAATTTCTAATACAATATTCTCTGTAAAAAAAATAAAGATAATTTTTCATTTATTAAAAAACTTGCTATAATAATAAATCAAAATTGATTCCGATTTTTGTTTGAAACATCCATTCAAGATAAATATTTTTCAAATTAAGAATTAACCATCTCGCAGGCAACTTTTTCGCAAAAAAGCTACCTCACCAACATGACAATTGAAGACATACCCAACTTTTTTATGAAGGAAAGTATAAATGCAGGCCGTTGTTGGGCATAGTGTTGGGCAGACAAAAAAAGAAAAGAAAAAAGGACCTAGATCTTACATCTAAGTCCTTGTTTTCATTTGGTCGGGGCGAGAGGATTCGAACCTCCGGCCCTCGGTTCCCAAAACCGATGCGCTACCAAACTGCGCTACGCCCCGAAGAGCGCCGTATCTACACAGGCGCGCTTAACACTGTCAACAGGTTTCTCGATCGGGCTCTGGACAGGGTTTGAGCTTGGTCTTAGATACATCGAATGCGCCCGATTATCGTTCTACTCACTGATTTTGGTCTCCTCGATCCCTATGTCGGTCAGATGAAGGGAGTCATTCTGCGTGAGGCGCCGGACGCGTGCATCGTAGATCTTTGCCACGAAGTGGTCGCGCACGACAGTGTTCAGGCTGGTTTTCTGTTGCAAGCCAGCCATGGCCACTTTCCGCCGCAAAGCATCTTCGTGAGCGTGGTCGATCCGGGCGTCGGCTCAGACAGGTTCATCGTGCTGGCCCAGCGGGAGAATCAGTTCTTCCTGGCCCCGGACAACGGGCTGCTGTCGTTTCTGATCGACGAGCCCGTGTCGTGGTGGCGGATTGACGCGCAGGCCTTCGCCGCCGGCAACACCTTTCACGGCCGGGACATATTCGCGCCCATCGCCGCGCGACTGGCCCTGGGCGCGACGCCGCAAGCCTTCGGGTCGCGCGTCGCACCGGACACGATCATACGCCACGATCTCAACTGGGCCGAAATCGGGAATCCTGTCGTTGACTGCACGGTCCTGCACGTGGACCGTTTCGGCAACTGCCTCGTGAATCTGCGCGCCGAACATTTTCATGAATCGCCAAGGACCTGGCTCCTTGATGACGGCAGAAGCGTCGTCAAGGCCGCCGCCTACGCGGAGCTCGTTCCTGGACAGATCGGCCTTCTGGCAGGCAGTCAGGGCGTGCTGGAACTGGCGGTAAACCAGGGCGACTGCGCCAGTACCCTTGGCCTTGCCCCCGGCCTGAACATCCGCCTGACCCGAAAGGACACCCCGCATCCGTGAACCCGCTCCAAGACTTCCTCGTGGCCCTGACTTTCCTGACCCGCCTGGGCCGCGCCCATATCACCACCTCCGAGGCCATCAGCAAGTCCATGCCCATGTATCCGATGGTAGGGCTGCTCCTCGGGCTGATCCTGGCTCTTTGCTCCAGGCTCCCGCTCTCGTCCTGGGTCCTGGCCTGGATTCTGACCGGGCTCAACATCTACCTGACCCGGGGCCTGCACTGGGACGGCTGGGCCGATCTGTGGGACGGATGGGGCAGCGGCGCGATGGGCGAGCGCTTCTGGGCCATCGTCAAGGACAGCCATATCGGGGCCTTCGGCACCATGGGCCTCATCTTGGGCCTGGGACTTCAGACCGCGCTCCTTGAAGCAGCCGTTTCCCGCGATGCGTGGCCGGCGCTCATCCTTGCCCCTGTTTTTGGCCGGTTTTCCTGCCTGGTACTGGCCCGCATGAGCCAAAACCTGTCCCGCCCGGGCCTCGGACAAAACGCCGTGCAGGGCGCAACGCGCTCCTCCCTGGTCGTTGGCGGATGTACCACCCTGCTCCCGGCCCTGGCTTTGGCCCCGAGCCATCTGGCCCTGAGCCTCGCGCTGACCAGTGCCGTCCTGGCCGCGCTGCTGGCCCTGGGCCGCAAACAGGGAGGCGTGAACGGCGATTTTCTGGGAGCCGCCATCATTGCAGGGGAGATCTGCGTTCTTCTTCCCCTCTCCCTGCCGATCTGGTAAGTATTGCTACGTATCCCGCGTTTTTGAACGACTGTTCAGGGCCTTAGCATAAGTCCGAAAACCATACATGCAGATCGGCACACCAGTAGGCCGAGGGGCCTTCATTGACCCCCCTTTTTTTTTGAGTTAGCAGCGCCACAAACGCCTTTATTAAGTGGTCACTCAAGGTCTTCACTTCTAGCCGACCACACGGCGTAATCCATACAGGAGAACACAATGGACTTCCCACAACTCAAGATCGGTGATCTTGTTGCAAAAATCCCCATCATCCAGGGCGGCATGGGTGTTGGCATTTCCCTTTCCGGGCTGGCTTCGGCCGTGGCCAAGGAAGGCGGCATCGGCGTCATCGCCGCCGCCATGATCGGCATGGGCGAACCCGATATCGGAAGCAATTACCGCGAAGCGAACACGCGCGCCCTGGCCCGCGAACTGCGCAAGGCCCGCGAAATAACCGACGGCATCCTGGGCGTGAACATCATGGTCGCCCTGACCAACTTCAGCGACTTGGTCAAGACATCCATCAAGGAAGGCGCGGACGTCATCTTCGCCGGTGCCGGCCTGCCCCTGGATCTACCCTCCTACATCAAGGACGGAGCCAAGACCAAGCTCGTGCCCATCATCTCCTCGGCCCGGGCCGCCAGCATCATCTGCAAGAAATGGCTGTCGAAGTTCGATTACCTGCCCGACGCTTTCGTGGTCGAAGGCCCCAAGGCCGGTGGACACCTCGGCTTCAAGCCCGAGCAGCTCGACGACCCCGAATTCTCGCTTGAAAAGACCGTGCCCGAAGTCATCGCGGCCGTGCGCGAATTCGAGGCCAAAGCCGGCCGCCCGATCCCGATCATCGCCGCAGGCGGTGTCTATGACGGCGCGGACATCCACAAGTACCTGAAGATGGGCGCGGCGGGCGTGCAGATGGGCACACGCTTTGTGGCCACTCACGAATGCGACGCGGATATCAAATTCAAGGAAAGCTACGTAAACGCCACGGAAAAAGACATCCAGATCATCAAGAGCCCCGTGGGCCTGCCCGGACGTGCGGTCAGCGGACCCTTTCTCGACGATGTGAACAGCGGCCTCAAAAAGCCTTTCAAGTGCCCCTTCCACTGCATCAGCTCCTGCGACTTCACCAAGAGCCCTTATTGCATCGCGCTCGCGCTGGTGAACGCCAAGAAGGGACAGCTCAAGCACGGTTTCGCCTTTGCGGGCGCCAACGCCTACAGGGTGAACGCCATCATCTCCGTGAAGGAGCTCATCGAGTCCCTGCGCCAGGGCTATATCGCGGCCGCCAGCGCCGCCTAGCAAAAAAGCAGCCAAAAGCCTCCCGAAGCCCGGCCGGAATAGCCGGGCTTTTTTGTGCACGCTTTTTGCTGGCATACCGACATGGCACGCCCCTTTCTGTTCAAACTTGAAAAGATCCTGGAATACCGCAGGCAGCTCGAAGACCAGGCAAAACTGGCCTTGAGCCTTACCAGACAACAGGTCGCGGAACAGAAACTGCATCTCGAAGCCCTGCACAAAGACCTGGAAGCTTGTCTTGTCGAACTCAGCGCGATCAAACAAATGACCCAGCCGGAGCTGTGGCTCTGGTCGGGCTGGCGAAAACGTCTGGAACTTGACAAAACACAAGCACAGGCAAAACTTGTCGAACTGCAAAAGCTGGCCGAAACCCGTCGGCTCGAACTGGTGATAAAAGCCAAGGACCGCAAACTCCTGGAGAAACTCCGGGCCAAACAGGCAGAAAAACATGTTCAGGAAGAACAGAGAAAAGAGCAAAAGGAATTCGACGAAACAGGCACCCTCCGCCACGGGCGCACGCCTTACTAGGCTGGTCCAGGCCTTCATCGCCCTCGCGGCCGTCAAGCTGGCCGCCATCTGCCTGCTCTGGATTCCGCCCACTCTCCCCGACAATCCCTTGCTGCAGCCCGTGATCGTCCGGCCGGCCATTGCCGCAACCCAGGCCCTGGCGCAGGAACCGGCCGCGCCCTCCACGCAGGACAACGCCACCGATTCCGACGCCCAGGCAAATCAGCCCCAGGACCTCAATGCCCGGGAACAGGCCCTGGCCAAGAAAGAGGCGGAACTGAAGGCACTGGAAGCGCAGGTCGATCAAAAGCTCACCACATTGCGGGAGCTTGAAATCAGGATGCAAAACCTGATCGACTCCGCCGCAAGCATCCAGGACGAGAAGATGGTGCACCTGATCGACGTCTATTCGAACATGAAGCCCAAGCAGGCAGCGGTGGTGCTGCAAACCCTGGAGGAACCCATTGCCGTCAGAATCCTGGCGGGGATGAGCGGCCGCAAAGCGGGGGAAATCCTGTCCTCGGTGCGGGCCGATCGCGCGGCAGCGCTCTCCGCGGCCCTGACCCGGCTGCAGACCGGCGAGAACGGGAACTAAGGAATGCCGCGCATCAGGCTTACCGTGGCCTACGTCGGCACCCGCTACCAGGGCTGGCAGATTCAGGGCCAGGGAGCGACCATCCAGGGCACCATCGAGGACAAGCTGACCCGCATCTGCGGCGAGCTGGTGCGGGTTCACGGCTCCGGACGCACGGACTCGGGCGTGCATGCCCTGGCGCAGGTGGCCCACTTCGACGTCCCCGAATCCAAGGCGCACATCCCCTGGCAACAGGCCCTGAACGCCATGCTGCCGGACGACATTGCCATTCTCGACGCAGTGGAAGCGCCCGAGGATTTTCATGCGCGCTTTTCGGTCCGCTCCAAGCGTTACGCCTACACCCTCTGGACCGAGCCGCACTTCGTCCTGCCGCAGCGTGCGCCCTTTGTCTGGGCCGTGCGCGGACTTGATTTCGAGGCCATGGACCAGGCCGCGCAAGAACTGGCCGGAACCCACGATTTCGCGGCGTTCCAGAACGCCGGAACGGAGATCAAAGGCACCGTGCGCACTCTCGAACCCATTCTGCGCACCCAGGGGCAGAGCCCGGCGGAATGGATCTTTCGCTTTCAGGCCGACGGCTTTTTGAAACAGATGGTCCGCAACCTCATGGGACTGCTGGTCGAAGCAGGACGAGGCGGGCTGGCCCCCGGCGAAGTCCGCGCCATCCTCGAAGGATGTGATCGCCGCAAGGCCCCGGCCACGGCCCCGGCACGGGGACTCACGCTGGAGGAAGTCATCTATTAATGACTTTTAAAAAACATCCGATTGGTCAGGAATGCGCACCGGAATCCGCCTGCGTCGATAACAAGCGCCCGTAAAGAGGTTTTCATGGCTTTAAGCGATCTGCAAAAACTCTTCGTCGTTTCCACCGCCACCCAGATGTGGCAGCAGGATCTGCTCATGAACGTCTACTTCCAGGGTTCATCGGTGGGCGCCAACCTGCGCGAAATGATACTTGGGCAGCAACCGGTCAAGCCCCTGACCAACCCCTTCGACGAGGCCATCACCGGCAGGCTGCGCTCGGACAGCGCGGCCATCCGCCAGGCCGGCAAGAATGTGCAGGAAGCTTCCTCCATGGTCGGCATCGCGGCCAGCGCGGTGGGCACGATCAAAAGCACTTTAGAGGAAATGCTAAGCCTCGCCCAGCAGGTCAAGGATGGCGATCTGGCATACTCCGCGGATGTCGCCACGCAGTACAACGCCTTGCGCGACAAGGTCACGGGCATCATCGAATCGACCCAGTACAACGGCATCTCCCTGCTCGACGATACGCGATGGGGCACCGACCAGATCGACGCGGACGGCAATGTCTTCATCCAGTCGTTCGCCCAGGGCGCGAACGGCGGCTTCGACGTGACCTTCCAGAAACTCGACGCCACCGGTCTTGCCGCCCTCAGTGGCGCCGCCCTTGAAGACAATCCGGCAGGCAGCCTGCAAACCGAACTGGACACCCTCTCCGTCCATATCGGGGACATGACCACCCTTGAGGAAGTCTACTCCCAGCGCGAAGACGGCCTGAACTACCAGGCCACGGCCCTCGACTCCCAGGCGGATCTGCTCGATCAGGCCGTGGAAGCGCGGCGGCAGACGCCGGTCCTGTCCCTGGAGGAAATCCTGATCCGGCTCCTCATGCGCGACACAGGCACCCTGCTCGACGAAACGAGCTGACGCAGCGCGCGCCGTCCATTTTTTTTCTTGCCCGTAAGCCTCTCCAAAACTTGCCCGCTGCCATTTTAGCGTTTACCTTCCGCTATCGAACCTTTTTTTGAGAACAAAACAACTCGGCAAGCACAAGCCTGCTCGTTCGGCAGGTCAACACGGGTCGAACCCGAAGAAGGTGACCATGAGCCGCATACGCTCCGTAAAAATTCTGTTCTTTCTGATCGCCGGAGTCCTGATCATCAACTGCGGCAACGCATCTGCTTCATCTGAAAACGAATTCGCAGCCAGCCTTTACGGCGGCGTCATGACCGACGACAACTGGCGCCAGTCCATTTCCGGACAAGCCGACCTGGTCGATTCGCACATCCTTGTCGGAGCCTTGGGCTGGACATTTTACCGTCCGGCCAACCGCCTTTGGTCCCTTGAACTCGAAGCCAACGTGGCCCGGCATTTTGGCATCCAGGAACATTTTGAATTCAATGCCCCTATTCTGACTGCCCGCTGGGAATATTTCCCCTGGAACAAATTCCTGGAAACAAGCCTGGCATACGGCCTCGGCCCTTCCTACGCCACGAAACTGCCCGAGTACGAACGACAAAAAAGTGGCGACAGCGAACAGTTCCTTCTTTTCTGGCACATCGAGGCCACCTTTGCCTTGCCGGAATCCAGATGGTCCACCCTCTTGCGCCTGCATCACCGCTCGTCCGGCTACGGAATGTTTGCCGACAAAGGCGGAAGCAACATCCTGACCATGGGATTGCGATACGACTTCTGATCATCTCCGGATGTATTTTTCCCTTGCCCGCAAGGCCCGATCGAACCTAGGTTATTCCATCCAATAATCAACACCGGAGGTCCCATGTCCATACGTGTCCAACTGCCGAATCTGAAAATCGTCTGCGCCCTGGTCACGATGCTGCTTCTTGGCAGCGTTTCAGGATGGGCCCAGAACAGTCTCCTGCAACAGGGGCTCGGGCTGCTTTCCTCGGGAGGCGAAACCAAGACAGGCTCCCTTTCCCAGGGTGAAATGGGCGACGGACTCAAGGAAGCCCTGCGCGTGGGCACCGAGAACGTGGTCACTAAGCTTGGCCAAGCCGACGGCTTCAACACGGACGAGGCCATCCACATCCCCCTGCCCGGACAGCTGGCCACGGTGCAAAAAGCCCTCAAGGCAGCAGGCTATTCGAGCCTCGTCGATGACCTGGAGCTAAAACTCAATCGCGCCGCCGAACAGGCTACGCCCAAGGCCAAGGCCCTCTTCGTGGATGCCATTTCGGCCATGACCATTGAGGACGCCCAAAAAATCCTGAGCGGCCCCGAGGACTCGGCCACCCAGTACTTCCGCAAGTCCATGGGCCCGAACCTGTCCAAGGAAATGAAGCCCATCGTCGACACCACCTTGGCCGATGCGGGCGCGGTACAGGCCTATGACAACATGATGGGGCAGTACAAGGCCCTGCCCTTCATGCCCGACGTCAAGGCCAACCTCTCGGATTACGTGGTCGAGAAGGGCATGGACGGCATCTTCCACTACGTGGCCAAGGAAGAGGCCGCCATCCGCACCAACCCTGCCGCCAGAACCACGGACCTGCTGAAGAAGGTCTTCGCCCAGTAACTCCCCAAAAAAGAGAGGGCGAAGCTTTAAAACTTCGCCCTCCCGCGCCCTGGGTATCCCCAGATCCTTCCTTCCCAACCGACCCAGCCGACCCCGCCGACCCAGCCGAGCCAGCCGGCCCATCCGGTCAATCCGGTCCATTCAGCCCATGGAATCCACAATACCCAGAATTTCCTTGGTCCGCTCCTCCATGAGCGCCCTGTCCCCGCGCGACTCGACGTTGAGGCGCAGCACCGGCTCCGTGTTGGAAGAGCGCAGGTTGAAGCGCCACTGATCAAACTCAAGGCTCAATCCGTCGGTATTGTCACGGCGCCCCCCCTGGGCGGCAAACCGCTCCTCCACGGCGGCAATGGCGACGGCCGCGTCCTTTACCCGGCGGTTGATCTCGCCGCTGGCCGGATACGCGGTCATGGCCTGGTCCACCAACTCGGCCAGGGACTTGCCCGTGCGCGAAATCTGCTCGGCCACCAGCAGCCAGGGGATCATGCCCGAATCGCAGTAGGCGAAATCGCGGAAATAGTGATGTGCGCTCATCTCGCCGCCATAGACGGCGTCTTCCAGGCGCATGCGCTCCTTGATGAAGGCGTGCCCGGTCTTGGACATGATGGGCCTGCCCCCGGCCGCCTTGACGGCGGCGATGGTATTCCAGGTCAGGCGCGGATCATGGATGATGCCCGCTCCGGGAACCTTGTGCGCGAACGCTTCGCCCAGAAGACCGACCAGATAGTAGCCTTCGATGAAGCGCCCGCTGCCGTCGAAGAAAAAGCAGCGGTCGAAATCCCCGTCCCAGGCCAAACCCAAATCCGCCTTGTGCTCGATCACCGCCTGGGAGGTAAGTTCTCTGTTTTCGGACAGCAGGGGATTGGGCACGCCTGCCGGAAAATTGCCGTCGGGCTTGTGCAGAAGCTTGTGGAACTTGAAGGGCAGCCTGTGCTCCAGCAGATCCACGACGCTCCCGGCTCCGCCGTTCCCGGCATTGACCACGATGGACAGGGGACGCAGCACGTCGCGATCCACATAGGACAGAAGATGGTCGATGTAGCGCGGGCGCATTTTGAGTTCATGTAACTGACCGCTTCGCTGCGCGACCTTGAATTCCCCGGCCGCCGCCAGATCGCGGATGGCGAAAAGGCCTGTGTCTCCGCTGATGGGGCGGGACTCTTCGCGCACGAACTTCATGCCGTTGTAGTCCCTGGGGTTGTGACTGGCGGTGACCATGATGCCGCCGTCCAGTCCCTGATCGAAAACCGCGAAATACACTTCCTCGGTGCCACTCTCGCCCAGGGTGAAAACATCCACGCCCGAATCGCGCAAGCCTTTGGTCACGGCCTCGGCCATGGCCGGACTCGACAGACGGATATCATGCCCGACAACCACCCGGTCGGGATTCAGGAACGCGGCATAGGCCCGGCCGATGCGATACGCCAGGGCCTCATCGAGTTCGTCCGGGACGCGTCCGCGAATGTCGTAGGCTTTGAAGCAGGAAAGATTCATGGGTAAGACTCCTGAAATAATGACATGCATTGAAATATCATGAGCAAAAGGGCCGGACAGACGGCTAGCAAGGCCGGGCCGCCCGATGCAAGCAAAAAGAGGGATTCCGCCGCCACGCCGACCACCACATGTGGTTATGCCCTCCGGTCCGGCATGTCGACATGGACTTGTGCCCTGAAGCATGCAGGCCCATACCGCTTCATGTGAATCGTATCCGATTTCAGGATAAATCGAATCAAAACGGCCTGTTGAATTCAAGGGAAGCGCTGTTGCATGAAAAACAGATTGATCTTGTCAGAATTCCTGTTTTCAAATATTGTTAACAGTATCTTTTATCAAAAACACGGGAGACGCTCATGCTTGATTCGAAATATCGTGCCTTTCACAAGGCGGTGGCCGCCTTTGTCCCCATCGCGCGCATCATCACCGATCCCTTGCGTCTTCTGGCCTACGGCACCGACGCAAGCTTTTATCGCCTCGTGCCGAAGATCGTCATCAACGTGGAATCCGAGGACGAGGTGGCCCGCATCCTGCGTCTGGCGTACAAAAGCCGCATTCCCGTGACGTTTCGCGCGGCAGGCACCAGCCTCTCCGGCCAGGCCGTGACGGACTCGGTGCTGATCCGCCTCGGCGAAGGCTGGCTTGGCTGCCGGGTCTATGACCAGGCCCGCCGCATCGACCTCGAACCCGGCATCATCGGCGCCCACGCCAACCGCACCCTGGCCCCCTTCGGCAAGAAGATCGGCCCGGATCCGGCCTCCATAGACAGCTGCAAGATCGGCGGCATCCTGGCCAACAACGCCAGTGGCATGTGCTGCGGCGTGGCCGAGAACAGCTATCAGACCCTTGAAGAACTGCGCCTCATCCTCGTCGACGGCACCATCCTGGACACGGGAGACGACGAGTCCAAACGCAGGTTCACCGAAAAGCACCCGGAAATCGTAAACGGACTGACAGACCTGCGCAGCCGGGTCATGGCGGCTCCGGAGCTTGAGGCGCGCATCCGCCACAAGTTCAAGATCAAGAACACCACCGGCTACAGCCTGAACGCCCTGGTCGACTTTAAGGATCCCTTCGACATCCTCAAGCATCTGCTGGTGGGCTCCGAGGGGACGCTGGCCTTCATCTCCAAGGTCACCTACCGCACCGTGACCGAGCACGCGCACAAGGCCTCGGCGCTGATGCTCTTCCCGGACATCCGCACGGCCTGCGAAGCGACCATCATTTTGAAGAAACAACCCGTGGCCGCCGTGGAACTGATGGACCGCCCGGCGCTCAGATCCGTGCAGGACAAGGACGGCATGCCGCCCTACCTGAAGGAACTGAGCGACAGCGCCGCCGCGCTGCTGGTGGAGACCCGCGCCGAGGACAAGGCGGGGCTTGACGCCCAGATCGAGACCATAAGGGCCGCCCTTGAAGGGGTGAAGATGGTCCGCGACATCGAATTCACACCCGTGCCTCAGGAATTCGCCAAACTGTGGAACATCCGCAAGGGCCTCTTCCCGGCCGTTGGCTCGGTGCGCGCCACCGGCACTACGGTCATCATCGAAGACGTGGCCTTCCCCATCGAACGCCTGGCCGACGCGACCCTTGAGTTGCAGGGGCTGCTGGAAAAATACGGCTACTCCGAGGCCATCATCTTCGGCCACGCCCTTGAAGGAAACCTGCACTTCGTCTTCACCCAGGATTTCGGGGATCCCCGCGAGATCGAGCGCTACAGCAAACTCATGGACGACGTGGCCACCATGGTCGTCGACAAGTACGACGGCTCCCTCAAGGCCGAGCACGGCACGGGCCGCAACATGGCGCCCTTCGTGGAGATGGAGTGGGGCCAAGACGCGTACCGCCTCATGCAGGACGTGAAGCGCATCTTCGACCCGCTGACCCTCCTCAACCCCGGCGTCATCCTGAACCCGGACCCCAAGGCCCATTTGAAGGACTTAAAACCCCTGCCCGCCGCCCACGAACTGGTGGACAAGTGCATCGAGTGCGGCTTCTGCGAGCCCATCTGCCCCTCCAAGCACATCACCCTGACCCCGCGCCAACGCATCACGTCCTGGCGCGAAATACAGCGTTTGCAAGGCAAACCCGAACACAAGGCGGAGCTGGCCAAGCTCCTCAAAGCCTACGGCTACCAGGGCGACGGGACCTGCGCCACCGACGGACTGTGCGGCACGCGCTGTCCCGTGGGCATCGACACGGGCAAGATGACCAAGGCCCTGCGCGCCGAGAGCGCGACCATACGGCAGAAAAAAGCCGCCGCCTGGATCGGGGAGCACTTCGCAGGCGTGGCCCGGACCGTGTCCGGAGTGCTGCAGGTCGTGGACGCGGTGCACGCCGTGACCGGAACCAGATTCATGGACGTGTCGTCCGAAACCCTGCATCGCATGACCGGCAAGCGCGTCCCGCGCTGGAACGAACGGATGCCCGGAGGAATCAGCCGCATTCGCCGCGAAAAGGTGAACGCGGACAACCCGCTCAAAGTGGTCTACTTCCCGAGCTGCATCGCCCGCAACATGGGACCGTCCCGGTGCGAAAAGATCCGCCCCTTGCCCGAGACCACGGTGCGCGTGCTGCGCAAGGCCGGATACGAAGTGATCTTCCCCGAGAACATGGCCGCGCTGTGCTGTGGACAGGCCTTTGAAAGCAAGGGCTTCGTGGCCCAGGCCGACGTCAAGAGCGCCCAGCTCGAAGAGGCGCTCCTGGCCGCAAGCCAAAACGGGGCTCTGCCCGTGCTGTGCGATACCAGCCCGTGCCTGAAACGCATGCAGGAGGTGCTGGACCCGAGGCTGAAGATGTTTGATCCGAGCGTCTTCGTGCTGGAACACCTGCACGACAAGCTGACCTTCATCCAGCAGGACAGGCGCGTGGCCCTGCACGTGACCTGCACGTCCCGCAAGCTGGGACTGGAAGGCAAACTTGTTGAGCTGGCCCGCAAATGCGTCACCAAGGTAGTCGTGCCGGAAGACATCTTCTGCTGCGGCTTTGCCGGGGACAAGGGCTTCTCCGTGCCGGAACTGAACGCCTCGGCCCTCAAGACCCTGGCCGAAAAGGTTGAGGACTGCACCGAGGGCTACTCCACCAGCCGCACCTGCGAGATCGGCCTGGCCCTGCACGGCGGCATCCCTTACCGCAACATCCTCTACCTGGTGGACGAGTGCACGGCCTGAGGCTGGACAAAGACTCCCGTTTCACGGACCACTGAACGTGCAATCCCGCGGCGGTCAGGACTCGACAGTCCGGGCCGCCGCGAACTTTTGGTACCAGATCTTCCGGCGCTTTGGTCTCCATGCTTGCCGCCTTGACCACGACCAAATAAAAACCTAATTACAGGACGATTAAAAGCACTAAAAAAGGAGACGCCATGCCCAACATGATACTTGCCGATGTGGCGGCCAGCGTGTCGGAACTCAAGAAAAATCCCATGGCCACCGTCGCTGCGGGAGAGGGTTTCCCCGTGGCCATCCTCAATCACAACGAACCGGTGTTCTACTGTGTACCGGCTCACGCATACGAAACTCTCATGGACAAACTCGAAGACATGGAGCTTGCAGCCCTGGCCGCAGCGCGCAAGGCTCAACCGGAGATCGAGGTGGCCTGGGATGACCTATAGCCTTCGTTTCAAGGAAGAGGCCAAAACGGAATGGGACAGGCTTGATCCCGTCATCCGAGAGAATTTCGCAAAAAAACTGCTCCAGCGGCGCGAAAATCCAAGAGTGAACAGCGCCCAACTCTCGGGCATGCCGGACTGCTACAAGATCAAGCTTCGGAGCGCCGGTTACAGGCTGGTTTATGAAGTCCGCGACCATGAAGTGGTCATTGTCGTGATCGCGGTGGGAAAGCGTGAACGCAGCGCGGTATACAAGATTGCAGCCAAAAGACTGCGCTGATTTTATGCACGCATCTTCCCGCTTTCACTTGCCCGGGACCCCTGATATGGATGTCCACCCGGCGCCCAAGAAGGCCTTGGCCGTTGCCCGGTCGGCACAGGATATCCATGCCGCACCGTCTTTTTCCATGTGTCGTCCCGACTTCAAACTCGTCAAACCATCTTTCCAGCACCTCTCGCGGAGGCTCTCATGTTCGGAATAGGCGTTCAGGAACTGCTCATCATTCTGGTCATCGCCCTTTTTGTCTTTGGGGCGAAAAATCTCCCGCTTCTCGGCACCAACATGGGCCGGGCCATCTTCAATTTCAAGAGAGGGCTCAGCGAACCGGAAGTGATCGACATCACCGCCGAATCAAAATCCAGGGACGCATCAGGGCAGAATTCGTAAAATTCAGGGCGGCATCCATCCCGTGCCGGTGCGACCGTCAAGACACATCACCTGACTTCCGGCACGAAAATCCGGGCCTGCCGACCAGACAAGCCCGCGATCCATCCCGAATGACATGATCCCCGCCGAACACCAAACGACGGGGATCTTCACTTTTTTTCCGGTGCAAAACCCTGAGTATTGGAAAGTCATTTGCTGCCCCCGTCGCATCTTGCTATGCTTGATCCAAATTTTCATGTGTTCACCGACAATCCGCATCCTCCGGGACAACCATTTCCTTCATAAAAATCTGACTCAAGGAGTCTTCATGCCAACCAGAATCGTAATCACTTTCCTTTTTCTTTCGCTGTTTGCCTGCAGCGCCATGGCCATGGAGGCCTCGGACAGCGCGACCTCGCACCCACTGCCCGTGGGCAGCTCCATGCCGGATCTGCTCCTGCGCGGCGAACTGAACCCGGAGCATCTTGGGCACTTGGGACTCAAAAGCCCCGCGCCGCGGCATCTCTCCGAAATAAATGCCAAAACAGTCATCCTCGTAGCGTTCAGCATGTACTGCCCGCACTGCCAGCGCGAAGCCCCGGCCCTCAATGAATTGAACGCGCTGATCGCCAGTCGGGGCCTTGGCGAGGACGTCAAGCTCATCGGTGTCGGCATCGGCAACTCGGATTTCGAGGTACAGGTCTTCCGCGACAAGTACGCCATCACCTTTCCCCTCTTTTCCGACCCGGATTTCAAGGTCAACAAGGAGATCGGCGAAGTCGGGACCCCGTTCTTCTACGTGCTGGCCATGAACCCGGAAAAAAAGGAAATTCGTGTCGCCAAGACACTGCTCGGGCGCATGGAATCGGCGGAAACATTTCTTGAGCAAGCCTTGAAAGCCTGTGACGGAGGAAAATGAACATGATGCGCGCGCTGCTTTTTGCCGCACTGCTGACCATTGTCCCGGCCCTGCTCCCGGCCCAGGAAACGCCGATACCAAAAGAACGCATCTTCGAGACAGGCAGCCTGGACCCGCTGGACAGCAGCCTGAAGGTCAAGGTCGGTGACCCGGCGCCGGACTTCTCCCTGCCGACAATCGATGGACGCACCGTCACCCTGGCCGAGTTCCGGGGCAAGAAGAACGTCGTCCTGTCCTTCATTCCGGCGGCCTGGACGCCGGTCTGCTCCGGGCAGTGGCCCGGTTACAACATCGTAGAGGACATGTTCGATCAGGCCGAAACCCAGCTCGTGGGCATAAGCGTGGACAACGTGCCCACCTTGCACGCCTGGGTGCAGGAGATGGGCGGGGTGTGGTTCCCCGTGGCCTCGGATTTCTATCCGCACGGCAGGCTGGCCAATGCGCTGGGCATCCTGCGTTCAACGGGCGAGGCCGAACGCTCCCTGTTCCTGATCGATAAGCAGGGTATCATCCGCTACATCGACGTGCACGACATCAACTCGCGCCCGGACCTGGGGCCGCTCATGAAAGCCATGCAGGAACTCAAGTAGTGAATGGTGATTGGTGAATGGTGAATGGGAGAGAACGTGGATGCTAGCCGCGCCTGTTCTCCGGAAAGTCGGGCTCGACGCGACGCGGATCGGGATTTACAGAGGCAGCATCCGTCTTGATTGGGAACACCCTGCAACCTGAGAGCAAGGAGAAACATGATGGAACTCCTGGACGCCATCCACACCCGCCGCAGCATCCGCAAATATCTCGATAAACCCGTCCCGGAGGAGATGATCGGCATCCTCCTCAAGGCCGCCATGAGCGCGCCTTCGGCGGGAAACCAGCAGCCCTGGCATTTCATCGTCATAAGGGACAGGGCCAAGCTCGACTCCATCCCAAGCTTCCATCCCTACAGCAAGATGGTCCTGCAGGCCCCTGCGGCCATTGTGGTCTGCGGCGACCCGGACGGCAAGAAATGGCCGACCTTCTGGGATCAGGACGCAAGCGCCGCCACCCAGAACATCCTCCTGGCCGCCCGTGACCTGGGGCTCGGCACGGTCTGGGTCGGAATCTATCCGGAGAAGGACCGCATGGACGGCTTCCGCAAGCTCCTCGGCATCCCCGAAAACATCATCCCCTTCTCCCTCGTCCCGGTGGGCTGGCCGGACGGAACCTTCGAGGCCGTGAACCGCTTCAGGCCGGAACTGATCCATAACGAGTCGTGGGGCGCCAAGTAGCCACAACGCTTCGAGCAAACGCCCCGGCTTTGCGCATTGCACTGGACCGGGGCGTTACTCATGAGCGCCGAGACAATCCATAACTCCAGTCCCACGCCCAGCGCCGCCTTGAACGGCGCTCCCACATAATACGAAGCACCGCCTTCGCGAGTGTCGTCCGAAGCGTTGATGCTGGACACGTACTCGAGTCTGTCCGACATCAAAAAAGGCGAACCAAAAAGGCCCGCCATCCAAAACTATATTTTCTGCTCAACCATCTGAAAACACGGAATACACAGTGTCTGCCCGGCAAAACGGCGCGTGCGCGACTCCATGGTCTTTTCCCCGCAGTGCGCGCAGGCAAGGCTTTCCAGGATCTTGGGAGGCCGTGGCGCGCCCTGATCCACCGGGGTGACGCAGAACATCTCCTCAAGGGGCAGGGTCATGAAGCGCTGCTGCAGACCGGCGCGCAGTTCGGTCATGCGAGTCTTCTGCGCTTCCGTGGCCGTGCCGTTTCCGCTTATGCGCATCAGTTCGGCCATCTCGTCATCCATTCCGCCTCTCGCGGCCGGATTCAGCAGCGCCCGGACACCCTTGCCCGTGGCACGCCTGAAAAAGGAAAAGGCCATCTTGCCGTGATCGCGGTGAATGAGGTTACCCTTGCCCATGGTCGTGCCCAGCAGAAACTGCAATGCGTCCACACCGCACATGTCCGTCTCAACCACGGCCACGATCTCCGTATCCCTGGGATTTTCAAGCTCGCGCAGGGCCAGCTCGGCGGCACGGATGCCAATGGCCAGGCCCGGACAGCTGTGTCCGTGGAAGGCGATGGTCGCATCTATCTGTTCCGGTGAAATCTGGCAGGACATGCAATTCTCCTTTTCAGTTTTGGGGGATGACTATGGATCGGCCGTCAATGCGGTGAATGTGCACCGGCAGGCCGTAAACTTCGTGGATGATCTCCGGGGTCACGCAGCCGGGCGTGGTCATGGCGTGGATGTCTCCATCCTTCAGGAAAATCGTCTTGTCGGCATGGCGCAGGGCCATGTTCAGATCGTGCATGCTCATCACCGCCGCAATGCGGTGCTCATCCACCACACGGCGGATGAGGTTCATGATCTCGACCTGATTCCTGAGATCAAGCGCGCTGGTGGGCTCGTCGAGCAGCAGCAGCGAAGGCTCCTGCACCAGGGCACGCGCAATGCACACTTTCTGCAGTTCGCCGCCGCTCAGGGTGTCGATGTGGCGCATGGCCTTGGAGCACAGGTCCATGGTGTGCAGGATGGCGTCGGTCTTGCGCAGATCGTCATCGCTCATGCGCCAGCGGATGTGCGGAGTGCGGCCCATGAGCACGGCGTCGAAAACCGTCAGGCGGGAGGCCTCGTTCTTCTGGGAGACATAGCCGATGTCGCGGGCGATATCGGCGGGCGCAAGAGAAAGGATGTCGCGCTCCTGCACCAAAATCGCCCCCGAGGCCGGACGCAGGATGGCGTTCATGCATTTGAGGAGCGTGGTCTTGCCCACTCCGTTGGGGCCGAGGATGGCCAGAAGCTCGCCGCGCTCAAGGCTGAAATCGATGTTCCGCAGGAGCGGATGGCTATTGTAGGTGAAATGCACCCCGCACACCGAGAGCATCATGAGCGCCGCCCCCTTACAATGAGATAGAGAAACGTCGGCGCGCCCAGAAAGGCCGTCAGCACCGAGACAGGCAGAAGGTGCGGGGCCATGACGAGCCGGGCCGCCGTGTCCGAGGCCAGCAGCAGGAGCGCGCCGCCGACCAGCGATGCGGGCAGCAGAAACCTGTGATCCGCTCCAATGACGCGGCGGAACATGTGCGGCACGACCAGCCCGACGAAGCCGATGATGCCCAGAAAAGCGATGAGCACGGCCGTGACCAGGCTGGCCAGCAGCATGCCGACGATGCGCACCCGCTCGACCCGTACCCCGAGCCCCTTGGCCGTCTCGTCCCCAGCGTCGATGGCGTTGTAGTTCCAGCTGTTGGCCAGAAAGTAGAGGGTGCAGCCGAGGGTCGCAAAGGTCATGAGCCCAAGCTCGGCCCAAGACGCGCGGGACGTGTCCCCGAAAGTCCAGAAGACCATGGCCGAGAGCTGCACGTCGGTGGCGAAATACTGGAGGAACATGGTCCCGGCGGTGAAGAGCGCGCCCAGGGCCACCCCGGCCAGGACCATGGTTTCGGGCCTGGTGCCGCGCGTGCGTGAAATGGCGATGATGATCCCGGAGGCCACCAGACTGGCCAGGAAAGCCGAGATAGTGGTCACATAGGGACTGGTGATGTTCACGGCGCTTTGCCCCGAGGTCATGAGCCCCGAGTCCAGGGCCATGACGGAAAAAGCCGCGCCAAAGGCGGCGGCGTGGGAAATGCCCAGGGTGAAGGGGGACCCCAGCGGGTTACGCAGTATGGCCTGCATGACCGCGCCGGCCACGGCCAGTCCGCCACCCGCGACCATGGCCGCCAGCGCCTGGGGCAGACGGATGCCGCGCACGATGGCGTCCACCCGGGGACTTGCGGACTGGCCGAGAAGGCTCGCGAGGACATCGCCCAACGGCAATCCCGCCGCGCCGACACACAGGGACAGAAGCAGAAAACCACCCAGCGCGAGGATGCACGCGACCACGACCAAGGTCTTCCAGACCAGATAGCGTTTGTACTCCTCGGGCACGTTCCCGTGATCGGAATGCATCAGCGCACCGGCACCGGGATGAAGGCCAGTCCAGAAAAGGTCCGGTTCATCTCATTAAAAACGGGCCTGCCGACGACAAATGAGTAGATCTCATCGGCCTTGGCTTTTGGATCGACGTCCGCGAACCGCTCCGGATACAGAGTCTTGCCCACGAAATAGGCGTTGGCCAGGATGGATTCGAAATTCTGGGAATACCAGTTGTAGGGCAGCACCCCGTAAACCCGCCCCTCGATTACTGCCGTGAGCGTCGCGTAGGCGGGATCGGTGCGCAGCTCGTGCAGGCCACCGGCATCCTCGCCCATCTGTAATGTAGAGAGGTCAAGAAACAGATGGTCCGGATCCCAGACCACGATCTTCTCCTTGGCCACATCCGTGTTGCTCAGATCCCTGCCCGCCCCGCCCTCTTCGCGGGCCAGGTTGCGGGCATTGACGAACAAGAAGGGCGGATAGGTCGGCTCCGTGGACTGAAAACCGTGCGGCCCCTTGTAGGCCACGCCGCCGATGTAGGCCGTGGGCCGCTCGGAATCCGGAATGTCCGCCGTGCGCCGCCCAAGGTCGGCTATGGCCGCGTCGAAATAGGCGACAAGACTCTCGGCCCACTCCTCCTTGCCCACAATCTGGCCCATGAGCCGCAACGCCGAATAGAATCTGTCGCGACGATCACCCAGATCCCCGGCATCGAGCACGACCACGGGGATGCCGGTCTTATTCTGCAGTTCCACCGGATCATGGCCCATGGTCGCGTAGGTCTTGAAGATGACCTGCGGCTGGGGATCGAGGGTCAGGATCAGCTCCGGGTTGTCCTGTCCCCGGAACTGGCCGAATATGGGCATGGTCTTGAACCCCGGATTGGCCAGGGCGTAGGGCCGCGAATCGAAGCGGTTGCGCCTTGATTCGATGTCGTCCACGGCCACGGCCAGATCCTGGGCCTGAAGGTACGCCAAGAGACGCAGGCAGCCGGAGCCGGAGCAGATGACGCGAGTGACGGGAGCCTGAAGTTCATGGGAGCGGCCCAGAGCGTCGGTGACTTTCAGCGCCTGGGCCGGAGAGGTCGCGCAAAGGACAAGGCCGATCAGGAATAACGTGCGAAGCGGCATCGGAATCTCGCGTTGCTTGATGGTTTGAAAAAATGCGCGGGTCCTTGGCGGTCACCGCAACTGTCGCACTGCTGTCAGCTTCCTTTCAGAGCGAAACGAATAGGCAGCAAGGCGGCACACTCCATGCCCCGCCCCCAACAACCTGGACGTTTTTGAGATCTCCGCCAGGGCCTATGACCAAGTGCAGGACCACCAGCCCTTCCCGGCCTCGGCGGCACGGGAGGAAAAGAGCAACACTCGCCCAACCCAAGCTCCGACACGTCAAGACAAGCGAAATCTGTAATTCTGACTAAATTACTCATGAATTCAAGAAGTAATAAAATTTATGCGACGTGGAATCCCGTAACCCATCTGATTCGTGTAATCAATACCATAAGCGTAACACTATTTACATAACATCCTCGTCATAATCCAACCAATATCTTCACCGCCATGGCTGAACAACTAGGCTCAAGGCACGAGAAGAATCAGGCCCACCCATAGCGGCAAAATTTTGCCGCAGCTGACCCTAGACGCTGTAAATCGATGCTGCGCAGCATGACAACCGGGATTGAATCAGGAAAACCAGGACACGAAGATACGAAAGAAACCGGCAGGGAAGGACAGGATGGGATCAGGTCAGTTTAAGTTCATATTCGGCGAGCTTGTAGCGCAGGGTGCGGGGACTTACGGCCAGGATCTCGGCCAACCTGGCCTTGCTGCCCCCCGCCTCGGCCCAGCCCCTGATGATGGCCGTTACCTCGGCCTGGCGCACGGCCGCTTCCAGGGTCATGACGTTCTGGCCGCACTCCGTGGCCGGCAACCCGGTGGCCAGGCGCATTTCCAGAGGCAGATGGGCGGGTTCGATGAGCGGATCGGCGCAAAGCAGGACAAGTCGTTCGGTCAGGTTGCGCAGCTCACGCACGTTGCCCGGCCAGGAATAGCCGCACAGGGTATCAAGAGTGGCCGGGGCCAGCCGCACATCGGGTTTGTGATAGCGGTGCCGGTACATGGCCAGAAAATATTCGGCCAGGGGAGGAATGTCATCGATGCGCTCCCGTAGCGGCGGAAGGGTCACGGGAATGACATTAAGGCGATAATACAGATCGGCCCGGAACTCCCCGGCCCCGACCATCTTGTTCAGCACCCGATTGGTGGCTGCCACGATGCGGGCGTCGAAGGGCTGGGTCTTCTCTCCGCCCAGGCGGCGGAAGGTCTTTTCTTCCAGGACACGCAGAAAATCGACCTGATTGGGCGGCGGAATCTCGCCCACTTCATCCAGAAACAGAGTGCCGTCGGCGGCCATCTCGAAGCTGCCCTTGCGCTGGCGCTGTGCCCCGGTGAAGGCTCCGGCCTCGTGCCCGAAGAACTTGTCGGCGAAGAGTTCGCCCTTGAGCACGCCGCAGTTGACGGGGATAAAGGGCTTGGCTCTGCGGCCCGAAAGCTGGTGCACGAGCCGGGCGAAGAGTTCTTTGCCCGTGCCCGATTCGCCGTAAACCAGGATGGTCGCATCCGAACCGGCCACCTGCGTGGCCAGGCGATAAAGATCGCGCATGGTGCGGGACTGAATGACGAACTTGCCCAGACCGTCTTCTGTTCCCAGCTCCAAAATCTCTGCTCCGGCCGAATCCTGCGGAGCATTCGGCAAATTATTGCCAGACCGGGCACGCCCTCTGCCTCTGGCTTTTTTACCGTTATCTGCACGAAATTCCATTGATTCTATCCTTTACAATGCATACTGAAAAACCGGAAATGCTGCTCGAAACCCCTTTGACAAACCGACCTGTCATTTGGGAAAAAAGGAACAAACTTGCCGATTGCGGCAATATTTTGCCGTTTACTCTCAGCACTCACACACGTCAACACACGGCTGGCGTATATTTCCGTGCTGGCACACTCCTTGCCTAGAAGAGCTTCGGATGCGCTGTGCATCGTAGTGCTGAATCAATCAATGCTTGAGGAAACGTGTAAACGGGAGCGAAACAGGAATGAAACTGAACACGAAGTGGATGCGAATTCTGGGAGGGGCCGCAATGGGCGCACTCCTGTTGGTCACTTTGGCTTGGGCTAGCAATAACCCCGAACTCGCGGATGAAGCAGCCAAACAGCTGGCGGAAGCCACGGGCACAACTTCCGCCCTGCCCTGGTGGGGCTGGCCTACCATCTTGCTGTTTTTCTGTTTTATACTTGGCATCATCGCGGTTCTTGCCGGTGTCGGCGGCGGCGTGCTCTACGTACCGCTGGTCAGCGGATTTTTCCCCTTTCATCTTGACTTTGTCCGTGGCGCCGGTCTCCTCGTAGCCCTGGCCGGAGCCCTGGCCGCCGGTCCCGGTCTGCTGAAACGCAACCTGGCCAGCCTGCGTCTGGCTCTTCCGGTGGCGCTCATAGCATCAAGTTGCGCCATCGTCGGTGCCTTCCTTGGCCTGGCCCTGCCAAACCACATCGTCCAGATGTGCCTGGGCGGCACCATCATGGGCATCGCCATCCTGCTTCTGCTCTCCAAGAACACGGCCCGTCCCGTCGTTGAAAAGCAGGACGCCCTGAGTTTGGCTTTTGGAATGCGAGGCGCCTACATGGAGCCCGCCACCGGCGAGATCGTGGAGTGGAAAACGCACCGCACCGTCATGGGCCTCCTGCTCTTCATCGTCATCGGCATCATGGCCGGCATGTTCGGACTTGGCGCAGGCTGGGCAAACGTCCCCGTCCTGAACCTGCTCATGGGCGCACCGCTCAAGGTCGCCGTCGGCACCAGTAAATTTCTCCTCTCCATCACCGATACTTCCGCCGCCTGGGTTTATCTGAACCAGGGTTGCGTCATCCCGCTCATGGCCATTCCTTCCATCGTGGGATTGATGATGGGTTCTTTCGTCGGCGTGCGCCTGCTGGCCATCGCCAAGCCCACCTTCATCCGCTACATGGTCATCGGCGTGCTGCTCTTCGCGGGTGGAAAGGCATTGGCCAAGGGCCTGGGCTTCTAACATATTCCAGAATCTAAGGAGAAAAGACATGAATAAACCCGAGACCAACGCGCCTGCCGAACAGATCGCCTACGCAAACATCCTCTTCTACGGATGTTGGAGCGGCCTCGCGCTCATGCTGGTAACATACTTGCTCTACGTCACCGGCATCATGGACCCTTACGTGTCAATGGATAACGTGATCAAATACTGGTCGCTGCCTGTTGGTCAGTATCTCACTGACAACAACGTGCCCACCGGCTGGGGCTGGGCGACGCTTCTGACCAACGGCGATTTCTTGAACTTCCTCGGGATCGCGCTTCTTGGCGGTCTGACCATTGTGGCCTATATTCCGCTCACTATCACCTACTTTAAGAAAAAGGACTTCGCGTTCGCCATTATCGCGTTTCTTGAAGTCCTGGTCCTGTGCTTCGCGGCATCCGGAATCGTCGGAGGCGGCGCGCACTAAAGGAGAGGCTCGTGCTCAAACGGATTGAAGAACTGATCGGCACCGATTGCCCGGACCTGCCCTCCCTTCTGGATGGGCTACCCGTTGGGGTGGCCCTCCTGGACAACGAGGGACATGTCCTCATGCTCAACAAGGCCCTCGAAGCCATGACCGGTTACACCCGGGAGGAAGTGCGCGGACTGCCTTGCAGGCACGTCCTGCGCAGCCGGGCCTGCCTGCAGGACTGTCCCCACGGGAAGGATGCGGCTCCGGGAGTCGGGATCGAGACCGATTGCATCAACCGTCATCACCGCAAGATTCACGTCCGCATCACCCCGGTGCGTGTCCTTGATGGAAACAACCGACCCATCTGCGTGCTCGACGTGGTGGAAGAGTTGACGGCCTTGCGGGAAATCGAGGCGCGTCTGTCCCAGGTCGCGGACCATGGCCAGATCGTGGGTCGCAGCCCGGCCATGAAAAAGATTCTTGGACTCGTGCCCGTCATCGCCCAGCACGATACCCCGGTGCTGATCACCGGCGAGACAGGCACGGGCAAGGATCTTTTGGCCGAATCGGTGCACAAGGCCTCACCAAGATCACGCGAGCCCTTCGTGCGCTTCAGCTGCGGCCCCATGCCCTCCGAACTGCTCGACGCCGAACTGTTCGGACGCATGCAGGGCCCTGACGGAAAACTCAAGACCGGCAGGTTCCAGCAGGCCCAGGGCGGAACCCTGTACCTCTCGGAGATCGCGGATCTGCCTCTCTCGCAGCAAAGCAGCCTGGTCAGATTTCTGGACGAAGGTACCATTGTGCCTGTCGGCGCGGGCAAGCCCATGCGTGCAAGCGCAAGGCTCATGGCTTCCACGGCCGAGTCGCCGGAAAAACTGGTGCAGGAAGGACGTCTGCGGGAGGATCTTTTCCATCGCATTTCAGCCATCCGCCTGCACCTGCCCAGGCTCAAGGATCGTGGGGAAGACCTCGGGTTCCTGCTGCACCATTTCATGGGCCATTATGCGACGCGTTTCAAAAAGAACATCGCCGCCATAAGCCCCAAAGCCCAGCGCCATGTGTACGCCCACGATTTTCCGGGCAACGTGCGCGAACTCAAAAACATCATGGAATTCGCCGCCATGGTATGTAGCGGCGACACCATCCGGACCGAGCATCTGCCCATGCATCTGACGGACGACGCCGAAACCGAAGCGCCTGTCCGCCCGGTGGAAAAGAGCCGCAAGGCCGGTCGCAAGAACACGGAGGAGCGATAGCAATGGAACGCCGCGTGCTGATCACCGTCGCCAAGGACGAAATCGCCCCTCGCTTCGATCTGACTACCGAAGCCCTGTTGCTGACCATTTCCGAAAGCGGAGAAATCGTCTTGCGCAAGTCCTTTCTTCTGGCTTACGCTTCGGGAGACGAACTTTGCGATCTGGCCCTTTCCAGGGACATCGGAACCATCGTCTGCGGAGGCATTGAGGACGAGTATTACCACTATCTGCGCTGGAAGCGCATCGACGTCATCGACTCGGTCATGGGTCCGGTGGAACGCGTTGTCTCCCGCCTGACGGAAGGAACACTCAAAGCCGGAGACATCCTCTACGACCGGGCAACGGAAAAGAAATGAAAAAAATCCTGTCCGGCCCCATGGATGCCATCAAGGCCGACCTGGCCACGGAGATCAATTCTCCAGACCGCTACAAGCTTTTGCGGCGCAAGATCGTTTCGCTCATGGCCCTGGTCACCCTGCTGCCGCTGCTCTCGCTGGCCGCAATCAATTATTACGAGCACCAGAGCTCCATGTCGGCCGAAATCCAGGCCCCGCTCAGGGCACTGGTGGGCAAGGCCAAGCATTCCTTCGAGCTCTTCCTGGCCGAAAGGACCTCGGCGGTGAGTTTCATCGCCTCGGCCTACTCCTTCGACGAACTCTCCAACGACGCCAATCTGCAGCGCATCTTTCAGGTTATGCGCCGTGAATTCACCGGATTTGTCGATCTCGGGCTCATCGATACCGCCGGCAACCAGGTCAGCTACGCCGGCCCCTACGATCTCAAGGACCGCAACTACACCTCCCAGGACTGGTTCCATCAGGTCCAGTTCAAGGGCACGTACATAAGCGACGTATTCCTGGGTTTTCGCAAATTTCCCCATGTGGTCATCGCGGTGCGGCACACCACGGAAAGCGGTCAGTCATGGATTCTGCGGGCCACCCTCGACACCATACATTTTGACCGCATCATCTCGGCCATGGGCCTTGAACCGGGCAGCGACGCCTTTTTGGTCAACCGCAACGGAGTCCTGCAGACCGAATCACGACGCTACGGAAAGGTGCTGGACATGTTGCCCTTCAGCCTGCCGCCAACAAATTTCGAATCCAACGTGCAGGGTATCCGCGACCGCGATCAAAACGAAATCTTCATCGCTTCGGCCTTCATCGCCGACTCGGACTTCGTTCTCGTGGCCGTCAAGCTCAAGCCAACGTTCTTCAGCACCTGGTACACGGTACGCCTGGACCTGCTTGTCATCTTTGTCACCGGCGTCATCTTCATCTTCATCGCCGTCTACCGTCTGACCAGCGTGCTCATCAACCGGTTGCAGGAAAGCGACGAACAGCGCCTCGGCGCCATCCACCAGATGGAGCATTCGCAGAAGCTGTCCTCCATCGGCCGCCTGGCCGCAGGCGTCGCGCACGAAATCAACAATCCCTTGGCCATCATCAACGAAAAGGCCGGGCTCATGCGCGACATCATGGACCTTCGGCCCGACTTTCCGAACAAGGACAAATTTTCCAGACAGATCGAGTCCATTCTCAAATCCGTGGATCGCTGCCGGGGCATCACCCATCGCATGCTCAGCTTTGCCAAGCGCATGGACGTCAAGATCGAGATTCTGGACCTGAACGCCGTGCTCGTCGAGACATTGGGTTTTCTCGAACGCGAGGCCCAGTACCGAAATATCGAACTCAAGCGCGAACTCTCCATGAACCTGCCCAATATCGCCACCGATCACGGCCAGATCCAGCAGGTTTTCCTCAACATCTTGAACAACGCCCTGGCGGCCGTGCCTGATGGAGGCCGAATCGTACTCTCCAGCTGGAACGTGGATGACGACTATGTCGCCATCTCCATCGAGGACAACGGATGCGGCATGTCCGACGAGACGGCCAATAACATGTTTGAACCGTTCTTCACCACCAAAAAGGAAAAAGGCACCGGGCTTGGCATGTCCATCACCTATGGCATCGTCAAACGCCTGGGCGGAGAGATCAAGGTCAAAAGCAAATTGAACGAGGGCACCACCATGACCATCCTGATGCCCAAACACCCTGTGGAAGGTTAATCATGGATAAGAACACATGGAACATCCTGTTGGTGGACGATGAGGTCGATTTCATCGTCACCCTGGCCGAACGTCTGGAACTCAGAGGGGTCAACCCCCGCGTTGTCCATGACGGAGAATCGGCCCTCAAAGCCGTGGCCGACAATGTGCCGCAGGTGATCGTACTGGACGTCATGATGCCGGGAATGAAGGGAATCGAAGTGCTGCAGAAGGTCAAAAGCGAACACCCAGATGTCCAGGTCATCCTGCTTACCGGACAGGGCAAGACGCGCGACGGCATCGAGGGCATGCGCCACGGCGCCTTTGCCTATCTGACCAAGCCCCTTGATCTCGAAGAACTGATCCGAACCATCAACGAGGCCATCAATCCGCCGGAAGGAATTCCACATGTCTGAAATCCCGAAAGAAGCGCGTTTCATGGGTGCTGTCACGGCTCAGAACATGCACGAAATGCAGAACATTCTGGCCATCATCCGTGAATCGGCGGGCCTCATGGGCGACATCCTCAAAGTCAACTCCAGGGTCGATTTCAAGCACAAGCCCAACATGGAGCGCACCCTTGAGAACATCACCTTCCAGGTGGACCGGGGCAAGGGGTTGCTGGACGCCACCAGTCGGCTGGCACATACACCCGATGCGGATCTGCTCGAGTCCTGCGACCTGACCGCCTACTCCAAGACGCTGGCCCAGCTGGCGGATCGTTACGTGCGGTTGAAAGGCGCAGCCCTGACCCTCACGGCCCCGCCCAACGCCTTGCCCGTCTCCATGGGCGCCCTGCAGGTGCTCATGAGCGGTTACAGAGCGCTGCAATGGGCGGTAGGTACGGGCACCAAAGAAGGTGTGCTGCGTGTCGACCTTGCAGGCGGAACAGATTTTCATGTCCTGACCATTTGTCCCCCGGACGGGGTGAGTCCTGATCCGGACGGAGTCACCGCCTTGGGGGCGATGCTTGCGCCGGGTCGCGTGGAGTGGGACGGCAGTCGGCTGCGGCTCTTTTTTCCCGTTCAGTCTTGAGTTCACAATCGCGGAAGGAGCACATGGACGAACCCAGCATTTTGCTCATTGATGACGAAGAAGCTTTCGTGACCACGCTGCAAGAGCGGCTTGAAATGCGTGGATTCCCGGCCAGAGTGGCCCTTGACGGTCAAAGCGGACTGGACTTGATCGCCGAGGAACCACCCGACGTGATCGTGCTCGACCTGCGCATGCCGGGAATAAGCGGCGTGGAGGTATTGCGCCGCATTCGCAAGCAGTGGCCCGGCCTCCCCGTGATCATGCTCAGTGGGCATGGCTCGGACATGGACTTTGAGACCTGCGTTCATCTCGGGGCGGCGATGTACCACAAAAAACCATTGGATATCAATACTTTAATAGAAAGTGTCAGAGCCGTAACCCAAGGCAACCAACATCCCCAGCGGTAAATCGATATGGTACGAGTCCTGGTCGTTGATGACGAACGCGATTTCACGAACCTGCTCTCCGAGCGGCTGCGCACGCGCGGCATGGAGGTCCGGACAGCGTATGACGGGCAGGGAGCCTTGGCGGTCGCGAAGGTCTTTGCACCGGAGGTCGTGGTCCTCGACATCACCATGCCGGGCATGAGCGGACTTGAAACCATGGACGCCCTGCGGGCCGAAAAACCCGCCCCGGAAGTGATCCTGCTCACGGCCGACACCACCCTGGGCACGGCTGTGGCCGGCATGAAAGGCGGCGCCAGGGATTACCTGACCAAGCCGACGGACATAAACGTCCTCGTTGCGGCCATCGGGGAAGCCGAAGGACGGCGGATGGAAAACATGTCCAGGCAGCGCATGGCCGAAACGGCCAAGCTTGCCGCCATGGGGGAACTGGCCACGGGCGTGGCCCACGAGATCAACAACCCGTTGCAGGTCATGCTCAATGAAGCGGGCTGGATCGAGGAAATCCTGGATGAAGCGGTTTTTGAGAACAACAGCCGCGAGCAGATTCTCGAATCCATAGACCTGATCAGACGCCAGGGCCTGCGCTGCAAGGCCATCACCTCCAAGCTGCTGACCTTAAGGTGCGCCTTGGACGCAAAGGGAGCGACCGCGAGCCCCCCCGGACTGGCACAGGATGTTCTCAATGCACGCAGGAACCGGATCGAGCAAATGGACGTCAGGGTCGAACAGCTCTGGCCGGAATCGCTGCAAGAAATCCGGCTGCCGGATTCGGAGTGGAACCAGGTATTGGGCAACCTCGTCGACAATGCCTTGGACGCACTCGAATCCACACCCGCCAAAGAGCGATTGCTGCGTTTGCAGGGCAGCATCGAAGACGCCCGGCTGCGGATTTCGGTCCAGGATACGGGCTGCGGCATGGAAGAGCATCTGCTGACACGAATTTTCGAACCCTTTTTCTCCACCAAGGAGGTGGGCAAGGGGATTGGACTGGGGCTGGCTATTTGTCACGGCATCATCGAGGCCATGGGAGGGAGCATATCCGTGCGCAGCACACCTGGGCATGGCTCTACCTTCACCATGACGGTGCCCATGGCCGTGCATGCACACAACGAACATAACGGGCCGGAAGAACCGGCATCTGCCAAGGAGGAATGAACATGAACAAGATGAAGCTTCTGATCGTGGACGACGAGAAGGATCTCTGCCGCATTCTCGCCGATCGCCTGAATATCCTGTATGGCGTGTCTCCGGATGTGGCCCACACAGGTGACGACGCCCTGGAGATGGTCAAGAAGAAGAGCTACGATGTCGTGGTTCTCGACATCGAGATGCCCGGCATTGACGGCATCGAAACGCTCAAACAGATAAAGGCCATCAACTCCAAGATCCAGGTTGTCCTCTTCACCGGTCACGGCAGCGAAGAGACCCGCCGCCTGGCCGAAGTCATGGGCGCCTTCAGCTATGTCGACAAGATCGACGGCCTGCCCAAGCTCGCCCCCATGATCGAGGGCGCCTTCCGTCTGCGCAAGGTGCTCGAAGACACCTACGCCGACGCGGCCATGAACGAATACAACTAGACACGAAAAGGGGGGAGCACGATTGCTCGCACTCCCCCCTTCAAATTTTCATCGGGCCTTTTTTCAGCCCATTCCGTAAAGCACGCAAAGCAGATTCATGGCCTTGGCCCCGTCATCCCACTTGGGGTTCCCGGGCACGGCGCAAAGCACTCCGAGTCCTTCGCTGTCCTCGTGAAAATCTTCCTCGCCCATGTCTGTTATGACCACGGTGTTGAGCATGGCGTTGACGCGCAGCAAATCCATCACAAAGGCCTTGTAGTCCATCCCGGGCGTCAGGGCATCGACCACGACAAGCTGCCAGGGCGGGGTCTTTGCACGGCTCAGTACATCTTCCGCGCTTTTCGCCCACTCGACATCGCCCCCCAGGCCCTGCGCAAAATCGTGCAGAGCTTCGTTCCGATCGGTGACAATGACCACCTGCATGTCGTTCTCCTTCAAAGTTGCTTGAGAAAAAGGCCGGACGATCTCCATCGGCGAAATCGTCCGGCCAGGAGGATGGCTATTGACCGCCGCCGCAGGTGTATTCCTGGGTAAAGGGCACCAGCGCGCCCTTCAGGAGTGCGTCCACGGCCGTTCCGACACTCGGTGCGCCGGCGCCGTAAAAAACCTGGATGCCGACCTGGTTGAAACCCATCAGCGGACGCATGCCCATGCCGCCGGCAATGAGCAGATTCACTCCGTTGCTGGCCAGATGATTGACGGGGGCCATGCAGCCGCCCTGGGCATGGGGGACGTTGGGAAGGGTGCTGACCTGAGCCACGGAGCCGCCCTCGACGTCGATGATGGTGTACAGGTCGCAATGCCCGAAATGAGCGCCGACTTCTGCTTCAAGTCCGCCCGGGAGCGCCGAAGGGACTGCAATTCTTACTTTTTCCATGAACGTGATTCTCCTTGTTCGATAAACTTATGAATGCAAAAGATCCGTGATCGTCCGCCACGCCTGCCGAACCTGAGTGGCAATGGCACTGTCTTCGCCCTCGGTAATGGCCTGCCGCCGGACCATGGCCTCGGTGACCGCCGTGTCATGAGGCAGCAGCGCAGCCAGTGTGTAGCCCTTTTCCTTGCACAGCGCACCAATTCGACTTGTTTGCTCTGGATTGAGGTCATGCTTGTTGACCACGACCGCGACCCTGGTGCGGAAATGATCGCACAGGCTGGCCACCCGCTCCAGATCGTGCACTCCTGACGGGGTGGGTTCGGTCACGACCACGGCCAGATCCGTCTGCGAAAGGGAAGCGATGACCGGACAACCGATGCCCGGCGCGCCGTCGCACAGGATGAGCTCAAGGCCGCGCTCTTCGGCGAGCACGCGGGCCTCCTTCTTCAGGCGCGAAACCAGAAGCCCCGAATTCTCCTGCCCTGGGAAAAGCTGCGCATGCACCATCGGACCGAAACGGGTCTCGCTCATGAAATGCTGCCCGCAGTGACGGGGGGGGAAATCTATGGCCTGCTCCGGGCAGAAAGCCACGCAGACCTTGCAGCCCTCGCAGCGCAGCGGGGCGATGCGGTACACGTCGTCGTCCTGATCGATGGCATCGTACCTGCACATGGATGCGCACAGGCCGCAGCCCGAGCACTTTTCCGGATCGATGATGGCCTCGTGCCCGGAAATGAAGGCCTCGTCGCGAACGACGGATGGGTCCAGCAGAAGATGCAGATCCGGCGCGTCCACGTCCAGGTCGCAGATCACCTTGCTCTCGGCCAAATGAGCGAACGCCGCTGTCAGGGAGGTCTTGCCGGTGCCGCCCTTGCCGCTGATCACAACTACCTCACGCATGTCGGGCCTCCTTGGCCATACGCCGCAAGTCCTGGCCCAGCTTGGTAAACAGTTCGCCCAGGCCCTCATCCATTTCGGCCAGGATCATCCCCTTGGAGTAATGCTCCGCGATGTCGCGGCGGTAGGGAATTTCGGCCAGGATCGGCAGGTTATGGGCCGTGCAGAATTCGTAGACACGATTGTCTCCCAGACCAGCCCGGTTAATGACCGCGGCGATGGGCTTGCCGTAGGGGGAAAACGCCTCGAAGGCCAATTTGAAATCATGAAAGCCGAACGGCGTGGGCTCGGTGACCAGCACGATAACATCGCTGTCGGCCACGGCGCTCATGGCCGGGCAACTCACGCCGGGAGGGGCGTCGACGAGCACGTCCAGGGACCGCTCCGCGCTCTCTGCCCTCATGCATGAGCGCACGTACCGCATGAGAGGGGGGCTCATGGCCTCGCCGACACGAAGCCGCCCAGTCAGGCACGGCAGCGTGCCCCGGGCAATACCGCGTTCCATGACGCCAAGCTCGCGCGTTCCCGCACTTATGGCGCCTTCGGGGCAGATGGCCATGCATCCGCCGCAACCGTGGCACATCTCCGGAAAGGTCATGATGGCCTTGCCCATGACCGCGATGGCCTTGAACTGGCACAGCTCGGCGCACTTGCGGCAATACGTGCACTTGCTCTCATCCACTTCGGGCACTTCGATGGTCACGACCTCGGTGTCCGTGACTTCGGGTTTCAAGAACAGGTGGAGATTTGGTTCTTCCACATCCAGATCAACGGCCACAAGGGGCCGGGACCAGGAAACGGCCAGAGAGGCCGTGACCGTGGTCTTGCCCGTCCCGCCCTTTCCGCTGGCAACCGAAACGATCATGATGACACCCTATCTGTTTGGAGAGTCGGTGAATTCAACCTTGCCGGCCTTGAATGCTTCCACCGCGTCGGCCACGGTGCCGCCGCTCATGTTGTGGCCGATCTTGACGCCGCCGCCCTTCAGCGCCGCAAAAGCCTTGGGGCCGACGCTGCCGGTCAGAAGCACCGAGGCACCGGCGTTGATGATGTTTTCCGCAGCCTGGATTCCGGCCCCGTGAGACAGGGTCTGGGAACCGCCGTTGTCGATGTACTTGGACTCCATGGTCTCAAGATCGACGACGACGAATCCCGCCGCGCGGCCAAAACGCGGATCAACGCGATCCGTCATGTTCGGGCCTTCACTGGTAATGGCTATCTTGGTCATGCTAAGCTCCTTCTTGCGGGCCGCCACACGGTCCGGATTCAGTTGAAAACACGGCATCTGGGCATCATGGGCGATGTGCAGAGCCAACCCATCCACGAGCGCCTTGGCCACGACGCGACGGGCATCTCCAAGGATGCGGCCGAAAGTGTGCCGGGAGACATGCATGCGCTCGGCGCCTTCCTCCATGCACAGGCCCTCGTAGTCGGACAGGCGCAGGGCTTCAAAACCATCCATGGACAGATAGACTTCCGTCAGTTCGCGCAGGGGAATTCCCTGTGGCTTGAAAAACGACGCCTTGGGGCATCCTTCGATGCGGCGGCATTTCCTTGGTCGTGGCATGGCACCTCCGTTTTGCTCAAATGAGCGTTTATTCCTCGGATTTCACGGTGTCAATCCCCGGCGAAGCCGGAGCCTTGTCGTCGGTCAGGCAGGATCCGTCGCGACGTAACCGCCCCTGTCCGGCTCCACCCTGGCCGCCTCCGACTCCGCAACCCGGACGCCTTCCGCGACATCCGCCGCCCTGACCGCCCTGGCCGGCTCCACCCTGACCGCGTCCGCCCTGTCCTCTTCCACCGCCACCTTGTCCTGTTCGTCCTGGCATGACCGTTCTCCCTGCATTTGCCCCGCGCCCTTTGCGCAGACCTTGCCACGCAGGCAACACGGAGTCGTTTCCTCAAAATCGGCGCCCGTCACGGTGTGCTCGCCGTCTATATCGATACGTATGACCCAGCCCCGCGAGAGAGCCCGCGCCGTCTGGGTCCGGGCCTCTCCCAGGATGCGACACAGCGTCGGCCTGGAGACCTGCATTCGCAAGGCTGCGTCCGCCTGACTCATGCCCTCGCCGTCCACCAGCCGCATGGCCTCGAAACCATCGAGCCCGAGCACCACGCCATGCAGCCGCCCCATGGGTATGCCCACGGGCTTGAAAACCGTCACTTCGGGCACATCGGCCACAAATCTGCATTTTCTCCTGCGTCCCAAACGTGTTCTCCTTATATTGAAATTATGTTCAAAATAATCCCGTCATGCGAACCTGTCAAGGCCCCTCTTGATAACTCCATGGCAACTTTTGTTTATGACGCAATTTAAGTTGCTACGCATCCTGTCGCGCATGGAGGCTCTTCATGCGGAGACAGCGTTTTTTTCGTCAATTTTTATTGCTCGCGCGCGAGTCCTGTTTCCCGGTTCGCGCTGGGCCGCTACCAAATCCACGCTGCAAAGCCACGCACCTTAAAACACAACAATTTGATATTATGTTATTTTTTGAAAAAGAAACGACAAAGAGACCTTCTTGAGCCTGGACAGATGCATTGTGGCACGAACTTTTCTTAGCAAACACCGACACCATCACCCCGCGAAAAAGGAGCAACCATGTTTGTCGGCCTCAAAATGCTCAATAATTTCATAGCCATGCCACCGGATGCACTGGTCGAGGACGCGCAACGGCTCATGGACGAGCAGCAACTCTGGATGCTGTTCGTGGTCAAGGACGAAAAACTGGTCGGATACGTGCGCACCGAGGACATAAGCGCGGCCATGCCCTCGCTGGCCACGGGTCTGGACAAACACGAGATCAACTATCTTCTGTCCAAGCTCACCGTCGGGCGAATCATGCGCACGGACATCACGCCCGTGACCCCCGAGACCGAAATCGAGACCGCCGCCATGCTCATGCACGCCAAGAACCTGGCCGGACTGGCCGTGGTCAATCAGGACGGCGACCTCATCGGCTACATCAACCGCACCATCATGCTCGAAGTGCTGGCCGAGGAAATGGGCTACGGCCAGGGCGGCTCGCGCATCGTCTTCGAGGTCGTGGACCGTCCCGGCGTGCTGCGCGAAGTCTCGGGCATCATCGACACCATGGGATATTCCATCATCTCCACCGGCACCTTCACGCACAGGGAACGGCGCGTGGTCGTGATCCGCGTGGACACGCCCAACCCGTCGTCCATCGCGGCCGCCCTGCAGAAAGCCGGCTACGACGTGGTCGGCCCCGAGGATTTCAAGCATGAATGGCAGTAGCGCCCTGCTCGAAATCAAGGAGGTCAGCCTGACCTTCAAGAACGTGGCCGCCCTTTCGCGGGTCTCGTGCTCCGTTCAAAAGGGAAGCATCACCTCTCTCATCGGGCCCAACGGCGCGGGCAAGACCAGCATGCTCAACTGCATCTCCGGCCGTTACACCCCGACCAAGGGCAAGATCAGCTTGGACGGCCGGGAACTTTCCGGCGTGCCCGCGCACAAGCGCACGGGGTTCGGCCTGGCCCGGACCTTCCAGAACATCGCCCTCTTCAGGGGGCTCTCGGTCCTGGACAATCTCATGGTCGGCCGCCACTCCCGCCTGAACTACGGGCTGCTGGCCTCCATTTTCTACCTGGGCAAGGCCCGCGCCGAAGAGACCCGTCACCGTGAGCGCGTGGAAGACATCATCGATTTCCTGAACCTCTCCGCCTACCGCCATCAGATAGCCGGACACCTGCCTTACGGAGTGCAGAAAAAGGTCGAACTCGGCCGCGCGCTGGCCGCCGAGCCCGAACTCCTGCTCCTGGACGAACCCATGGCGGGCATGAACCTGGAGGAAACCGAAGACATGGCCCGTTCCATCCTGGACATCAACGAGGAATGGGACGTGACCGTCTTTCTGGTGGAGCACGACATGGGCGTGGTCATGGACATCTCCGACCATGTCGTCGTGCTCGATTTCGGCCGCGTCCTGGCCAGCGGCACGCCAGAGGCAATCCAGAACAATCCCAAAGTCATCAGCGCCTACCTCGGCGACGATGACGACCTGTATAAGGGACGCTGAATGACCGCTCCGTACGATACCACCCTGCCAAGCCTGCTCCTTGAAAACAGCCGCAAGCGCCCCGGCCGCACGGCCCTGCGCGAAAAGACCCTGGGCATCTGGAAACCCGTGACCTATGCCCAATACTGGGCCATCACCTCCGAGTTCGCCGCCGGTCTCAGGGCGCTGGGCCTTGGACGGGGAGACATCATCGTCATCATCGGCGACAACCGCCCGGAATGGCTCTGGGCCCAGTTGGCCATCCAGGGCCTCGGCGGGGTGTCCCTCGGACTGTATCAGGACTCGCCCGGCGAGGAGATCGGCTACGTCTTCGAGCTGTCCAAGGCCCGGCTGGTGGTGGCCGAGGATCAGGAGCAGGTCGACAAGATCCTGTCCATCCGGGACGATCTGCCGCTGCTGGAATACATCATCTACCACGATTCCAAGGGGCTGATCGGCTACGATGCGCCGGGGCTCAAGTCCTTCGACGACATCCGCGCGCTGGGTCAGGACCTCGCTCACGAATTCGAGCACTGGATCAAGGACGTCACCCCCGACGACACGGCGCTCATCGCCACCACCTCCGGCTCCACCGGACGGCCCAAGCTTGCCATGCTCTCGCACAGGAACCTTTTGTCCATGGCCTGGAACCTCGGACTGTCCGATCCCAAGCGCGCAGACGACGAGTTCGTGTCCTTCCTGCCCCTGGCATGGATGGGCGAACAAATGATGGCCGTGTCCTCGGCCCTCCTGTTCGGCTTTTGCGTCAACTTCCCCGAAGAACCCGACACCGTGCAGGAAAACATCCGCGAGATCGGGCCGCACCTTATCTTCTCGCCGCCGAGGGTCTGGGAGAACATGGCTGCCAAGGTCCGGGTGCGCATCATGGAAACAACCCGCTTCAAGCGCTTTCTCTTCAACATCTTCATGCCCGTCGGACTCAGGTACGCAGGAACCGTGCTGCGCGGCGAGACACCGTCCGCAGGCCTGCGCATGGCCAACAGGCTGGCCGGCTGGGGGCTCTTCAGGGCCCTGCGCGACCGGCTCGGCTTCTCGCGCGTGCGTTCGGCGTCCACGGGCGGCGCGCCGCTTGGCCCCGACACCTTCACCTTTTTCCACGCCCTGGGCGTGAACCTGAAGCAGATCTATGGCCAGACCGAGATCGCAGGCATCTCCTGCATCCACCGCGACGGTGCGGTCAGCTTCGAATCCGTGGGCGAACCAATCGCCGAGACCGTGATCCGCATCTCCGAAGATGGCGAAATCCTGTCCAGAAGCGCGGCCGTGTTCAAAGGCTACCTCGGCAACGCCGCCGCCACCGCCGAGACCGTCACCGACGGCTGGCTGCACTCCGGCGACGCCGGATTCTTCAAGGACAACGGCCAACTGGTCATCATCGACCGCCTCTCCGACGTCATGACCACAGACAAGGGCGTGCGCTTCTCCCCCCAGTTCATCGAAAACAAGCTCAAGTTCTCGACCTACGTGCAGGAAGCCGTGGTCCTCGGTCACCAGCGCGACTTCATCACCGCCATCATCTGCCTCGACGGCGACATCGCGGGTCGCTGGGCAGAATCCCGGGGCCTGACCTACACCACCTACCAGGATCTGGCGGCCAAACCCGAGCTCTACGATCTGATCGAATCCGAAATCCGGGCCATCAATCCGTCTTTGCAGCCCGGGACCGAGGTCACGCGCTTCGCCCTGCTCTTCAAGGAGCTCGACGCCGACGACGGCGAACTGACCCGCACGCGAAAAATCCGGCGCAAGGTCATCGGGGAGCGATACGCCGAGCTGATCCATGCGCTCTACGACGGCACGGACAACACGGACCTGTGCATCGCCATCACCTACCAGGACGGCTCGCACCGCGAGATGACGGGCGCCATCTGCATCAGGGACGTGAACGCGGGAGAAATGGCATGATGGAGACGAGAATGGAAACGGAACTGTACGGAAGATGGATCCCCGCCTTCGCGGGGATGACTCGGGGGATTGTCCGTGAACCGCGCTCACTGGTTCCGGAGTCGGCATGCCCGCCTTGCGTCGATG
>Ga0265295_1001659_pt1 | contig 38287 bp, 34 predicted proteins | sample Munlansysbiofilm_FD_192503 | JGI IMG/M metagenome (GOLD analysis project Ga0265295, IMG submission 192503) | Leachate microbial communities from a municipal landfill in Southern Ontario, Canada - Methane capture system biofilm | ecosystem: Engineered > Solid waste > Landfill > Unclassified ... | reverse complement strand
AAAGCACCAGGAATACGCGCGCTGAGCTTTTTAGTTTGTAAATGGAAGGGTGCGCTGGGCCGTGGCTTATCAATGTCTATCACAGCTTCAGTCTGTTGCTGATGTAACTGCATCAATTGGTTAATGCGATCACGTGCTGCTTGGCTTTGTCCTAGACCAATAAAACTGCCAGCCAGCGGTATTAAAGCTTCGTGAATACCCAGTAGTGCCAATGTAGCGGCCAGCATCCAAGGCACGGTAATCAGTTCCGCTGAAACTAGCGGAATACCCGCCCAGATCAAGCAACCCAAACTCACGGTCAAAGCTAATTGCTGGATATAGGCTAATAAACTGGTCAGCTGCAGTTGTTGGCTGTGCTGCTCTTGGTAGTTTTCGTCGGCCTGTAAGGTGTCGTCTTGTTGAGTTTTCCAACTTTGCCAAAGTGTCAACGAGGTTAACAGTGACAATGATTCTAGAAAGTGCTCGCGGCGCAGTTCAGCGGCTTGCACATCATTCAGCGCCAGCTTACGTCCACGCCAAAAACCCAGAGCTGGAATAATCAGCAAGGCCACCAGCAGACCAAAGCTGGCTGCTAGAGCTAACTGTGGATGCAGCCAATAGGTGAAAATCATATAAAATAAGACAATTAAACAGGCCCACAACCACGGCGCTAAAAACTGCAGAGGGAAGCGGTCAAGGCGATCAATATCAGCTACAAGGCGGTGCATGGTTGCTGCTGAGCCAGTGCTGTCCTGATTGACAGGCTTAGTACGCAAGGTCAGCGCATGAAACACTTGGCTGCGTAAGTCTTTGAGCAAAGACAAGGTGGCATGGTGCGAGGCAACACGTTCACCGTAACGGCCCGCAGTGCGCACAATAGCAAATAAGCGAATCATTGCCGCGGGGCGAAAGTAGTCAAAGGTAAATGAGCTACTGACCACTAAGCCAGCAATCGCTGATGCGGTAATAAACCAGCCCGAGGTTGCCAGTAAGGCAATGGCTGAGAACAGAGTTAACACACCCAGCAATAAAGCTAGATTCCAGCTGGCCTGTCGGCTGCGTAATAAAGTGCGTAAACGAATCGGTTTTAGCATGATGGCTGCTCCTGTGCAGATTGCAGAGCATGTAAGTCAATATGACGATCTAGCCATTGCAGTCCTTGCCATTGGTGGCTGACCAAAATCAAAGTTTTGCCTACGCTGAGTTTTTCCAGCAGCGCATGAATGGTGGCACTGGTGTCGGGGTCAAGGTGAGCCGTAGGTTCATCCAGTAACCAGACATGCGCGTCACGCAGTAAGAGTTGTGCAATGGCTAAACGACTCAGCTGACCACCGGATAAACCTAAGCCGCGCTCACCCAAAGGGGTGTTTAAGCCTTGTGGCAGCTTCTCAACTAAAGGCAGTAAATCCACATCACGCAATACATCCAGCAATTGCTGATCATTAGCGCTGGGCTGAGCGAGGCGCAAGTTATCGGCCAAGCTGCCACGTTTAAAGTTGGGCTGTTGTGATAAATAACCGAGCTGACTATGCCAGTCACTGCGCAATACATCTAACAGCGACTTTTGATTGACTTCAATGCGCCCTGAATATTCTATAAAGCCCAACAGAGCTAATAGTAGACTGGATTTTCCGCTACCACTTTCACCATGCAAGCCCACGCGCTCACCGGCAGCAATCTGCAAATCAATACTCGGTAGGCGTATACGTTTATTTTGCGCGGTAATACTGACGTGATTTAACGAGAGTGTTGGAGCTGCATCCAGTTGTAATGGCTGTTGACCGGGGTGCTGCCATGTATGTTGTTCTAACAGGGGCAACAATTCTTCAATAGCACCTTCAGCTTCTGCTTTAGCGTGATAGTCGGTACCCAGTTGACGCAAGGGCGCGTAAAACTCAGGCGCTAATAGCAGAATAAAGAGTGCGCCAACATAAGGTACAGGGACCACACCTTTTGACCAGGGTATAACACCCAGCAAACCTAAACCTAAGTACACCGCCACTAAAGCAATGGCCAAGGATGAGAACAACTCCAATATAGCGCCGGATAAAAAAGCTAAGCGCAGAACTTTCATGGTGGTATCACGGTACTTCGAGGCTGAGCTGTCAACATCATGCTGAGCTTGTGCGGTGGCTTTAAGATGTTGCAAGGTCGGCATACCGCGTACCCAGTCCAAAAAGCGACTGCTGAGTTGGCTCATGGCGGCCATCTGCTGCTGGCTGCTGCGACTGGCGGCACCCCCTACAAGAATCATAAACAGCGGCACTAAAGGTGCAGTCAACAGCATTAACACAGCGGCCAGCGTACTGTAAAAGAAAGCAGCAATACTGATCATGATTGGAATAATCAGCACCAGATAAAGTTGCACATAGTAGCGGCTGATATAGCCATCCAACGCATCCACTTGCTCTAATAACTGAGTACTCAGTGCACCGTCAGCCCCTAGGGTTTGTCGCTCAGGGCCGAGACCGGCGAGCGTACCCAGTAGACGTTTACGTAGTGCTTTACGTGCATCAAGACTGGCTGCTTGCGATAAGCGCTCGCGGACATATTGTGCGGTTGGGCGCAAAGTAAAGCACAAGGCTAAAGCAATCGCAGAACGCACATCAAAGACGGCACTTAAGTCAGCCCCTGTTTGTGAGTTCTCCAGCAGGCCGACAAACAGGTGAGCCAATAACCAGCTTTGCCCAATAAAAAGAAGGCCGCCAAGTACGGCTAAGGTTAAAGCTATATGTAAACGCTGAGCTTGCGGAGCAATAATCTGCTTGAGCTGCTTACGTAATGTACGTTTGAGCTGTTTTTCAGGATTTTCTTGAGGGTTATCCACTGATTGAGCCATACCTATAAAAATGATCGCAGTGTTGCAGCTATATAAGCATAAAGTGCTGCAAAGCATAAATGTGTCTTAATACTCGCACAGGAGTGTCACTCTACTGGTGCGACATGTTGTCCATTTGCCTACTAAAAGTGCGGAGAAAGTCCATTTAAGCCCAATGTCTATCATTATAAACGGCTATTTTAGCCGCATTTGAAAAATCGATAGTGTAAGATTCTGCGGTTAATGAAACTTTATAACATATTTAATCTGTAGCAGGGCTTGATTTATTGTTGCATGCAGATGATAATCATTGCTATTAAAGATAGCCGCTTGAATTAAGGAACCCCTATTTATGCAAGCAACAACTTTGCGCTCACTGCTTTTATGTTGTGTGGTGGTGAGTCCAGTCATTAGTGCTGCAACCGTAGAGCAAGCACTGAGCGAAAGTGAAAAACTCAGCCAAACCGCGCAAAGTTCTCAAAAACGCATTGAGCGTCTGGATGATGCCAGTCAAGCAATGCTGGAAGAATACAGCACTACCTTGGCGAAAGCCAAAGCGCTGGAAGGCTATAACGAGCAGGTTAACGAACTGATTGCCGCGCAGCATCAAGAGTTGGCCAGCTACAACCAGCAGCTGGATGAGTTGCAAGAAAGTGAAGCTGCAGTAATGCCACAGATGCGCCGGATGGTTGAAGTCTTGGCTGAATTTATCAACGCCGATGTACCATTTTTACCGCAAGAGCGTTCTGATCGTTTAGCGACACTGCAAGAGTTGATGCCACGTGCTGATGTCAGCATGGCAGAAAAATATCGCCGTATCCTCGAAGCCTACCAAATTGAAAGTGACTACGGTTACACCCTCGAAGCGTGGCGTGGTGAATTAGGCGAGGGTGATGAGCAGCGCAGTGTTGAGTTCTTACGCGTGGGTCGCACCATGCTGTATTACCAAACACCCAATGGTCATGAAAGCGGCTACTGGAATGCGCAGAACCGTACGTGGCAGGAGCTGGATAATAGTGTGCGTCGTCCACTGCAAAAAGCTATTGCCATTGCCCGTCAACAAAAAACTGCAGACTGGTTAGAACTGCCGATTAAAACCTTAGCGCTGGAGATGCAACCATGAAGCCGCTGTTATGGATGACCTGTGGCGTATTGCTCAGTTTTTCAGTACACGCCAACACCTTAACGCCGGATCAGCTACTGGAGCGTATTCGCAGCGAAAAAGGCACTGAAGAGCAACTCATGCAACAGCGCGAGCAACATTTTTTAGAGTCGCGTAATCAGCAAGCACAGTTATTAGCTGAAGCGAAAAAAGCCTTATCTAAACAAGAGTCGCGTGCTGCAGCGTTAAAGTCGACTTTTGCCGCTAATGAGCAAGAGTTAGCTGATCAAGAGCAAGTGCTTAAACAGCAAGTCGGCGATATGGGTGAGTTATTTGCAGTTGTACGTCAAAGCGCCGGAGATCTCGCAGGACAATGGCGCAGCAGCTTACTGAATGTGCAGTTCCCTGAGCGTATTCAACAGCTTGAAGGCTTATCCAAAGGCCGCGCCTTGCCCAATGCAACACAAATTGAAAGTTTCTGGTTAACAATACTGGAAGATATGACCGCAACCGGTCGTGTTGAGCGTGTTGCCGTGCCAGTGATTGCTGCCGACGGTGAGCGTCAAACTCAGGATGTTCTTCGTGTTGGACCGTTCTCTGCCTATACAGAGCAAGCCTTCTTAACCTTTAGTGAAGGTGATAATGCTTTCCGTGCTTTACCTAAGCAGCCATCCGGTCTGAGTCGAGTTAAACAGTGGGCCGGTAGCAGTGATGCTGTTGTTGTCCTACCCATGGACCCAACGCGTGGCTCACTGATTGAGCAACTTCAGCGCAAACCGTCGATGCTGGATCGTTTACGCCAAGGGGGTTTAGTCGGTTGGGTGATTGTGGCATTGGGTGTGTTTGGTTTCCTCTTAGCGGCATGGCGTTTACTGGGTTTAATGCGCGTGGTGCGCAGTGTGCGTGTGCAAATGCGTAATCTGTCTAAACCGACTCGTGATAATCCGCTGGGTCGTGTCTTAAGCGTGCTGGGTCCAAACCCGCAGTTATCCGATTTAGAAACCCTTGAGCTGAAGCTTGACGAAGCGGTGATGCAAGAAGTACCGCAGTTAGAAAAAGGCCAAGGTCTGCTTAAGTTATTAGCCGCAGTTGCACCTTTACTGGGTTTGCTCGGTACGGTGACGGGGATGATTATTACTTTCCAAGCCATTACTCAAAGCGGTGGCGGTGATTCACGCTTAATGGCTGACGGTATCTCGCAAGCCTTAGTGACCACTGTTGAAGGCTTGGTTGTCGCCATTCCATTATTGTTCTTACACAGCATCTTAAGTGCGCGCAGCAAGTCTGTGGTGCAGCTTTTAGAGCAGCAGTGCGTCGGTCTATTAGCGCTGCATATGTCAGGAAGCAAGCGCAGTGAGTAATTGGCAAAGCACCTGGTTTTGGCTGATTGATAGCAGTCATGCCTTACTCGATCTCATGAGCGCTGGCGGCATTGTGATGTGGCTGCTAGCCGGCTTATGTGTACTGTTTTGGACGCTGGTTTTAGAGCGCTTTTGGTACACCTATCGCCACTTTCCAAGCTGGGCGCAAGAACGACGCGCGGCTTGGAAAACACTCAGTTTCGACGCCGGTACCAATACGGCTTGGCCCTATGCAGTACGTGCTGCTTGGTTAGCGCAAGCGCGTGAGCAATTAATTCGACCGCTTTCAGTCACCCGTACACTTGTGGCGATGTTCCCGCTGTTGGGCTTGCTCGGTACTGTGACCGGTATGGTGGCTGTATTTGAAGTACTGTCAATGAGTGGTAGTGGTAACCCGCGTGCGATGGCGGGTGGTGTTTGGCAAGCGACATTACCGACGTTAGCCGGCATGGTATTGGCAATCGGTGGTTTATTTATTTTGGCCCGTTTAGAGCGTAATGCGCGACGTGCTATTGGGCAGTTGGCTGACCAACTGCGTCATGGATAAGGATTAGACGATGAGAATGCGTCGCTACAGTCATCAAACTGAAGAAGAGCCAGGGATTGATTTAACACCGATGTTGGACGTGGTGTTTATTATGCTGATCTTCTTTATTGTTACCAGCTCCTTTATTAAAGAGTCGGGTGTTGAGGTCAATCGCCCGCAAGCCGATACCGCCACCTCGCAAGAGAAAGGCAATATTTTGATTGCCGTAACTGCCGATGGGCAAGTCTGGTTGGATAAACAAGTGGTCGATGTCCGTAGCGTACGTGCGCATGTTGAACGTATGCGTCAAGAGCAGCCAGAAGGTGTGGTTGTAGTGCAAGCGGATCAAGATGCACGTACGGGTTTAGTCGTGCAAGTGATGGACCAGGCGCGCTTAGCAGGTGTGCAAGATGTGGTCTTAGCTGCTTCGACGGAGTCGCAGTAATGCGTTGGCTGTGGTCTTTTTTAGCTGCAATTGCTGTGGTATTTGCCAGCTTTGTGTTGATGCTGGTGATGATCTTTCCACCTAAAAGCAAAGTTGAAGAACCACCGCTGCAAATGGGGCGCTTTACGCCTAAGTTGCAGCAGGATTCGAGCGATCCCAGCCGCCAACGCCAGCAGATGCCTCAGCGGCCGGTTGAGCCACAGCCAGAAACACCGCCAGCACAACAAGCGCCGCAGCCACCCAGTACTCCGCAAGTAGCCCGTTTGGATTTAGCGGTGCCGCAGTTAGCCAGTAATATCAGTATCTCCGCAGCCTCTGCGCCGAGCTTGCAAGGTTTAAGCGCGCAAGCGGTGACTCAGTCAGCACCACCGGCACCTGCCGCTGTGTCTGCTCCAGCAGCATCGACATCGGCAGCCTCAAGTGCACAATCAGCACCAAATAACGATGCCGAAGTGATACCTCTGAATGAAGTGCTACCGGTGTACCCCGATAATGCGCGCCGTCGCGGTATTGAAGGTTACGTGAAGCTGGCCTTTACTATTACCCCAGATGGCAAAGTAGAAAATGTGCGCGTGGTAGAGTCATCGCCTGCGAATGTCTTTGATCGTGAAGCGCGCCGTGCCGCTGTACGCTGGCGTTTTAGTCCGCGTAATGAAGGTGGCCGTTCGGTTGCCCGTGAAGCAGTGAAAACCTTGCAGTTTCGTCTAGAAAAGAGAGGGCGGTAAGATGCGTCGCTTATTATTAGCTGTCTGTGTATGTGCTTTGACTGTGCAAGCTGCTTCAGCGCAAAGTATCGCCCCCGATGTGTTCCGTGCTTTACAGGCCTCACAGGCTGCACAGCAGGCAGGCAAGTTTGCTGAAGCAGAACAGGCGTTACGTGCTGTTAAGGCTCAACCCGATAGCTTAGAGCAAGCACTGGTTTGGCGCAGTCAGGGTTACTTAGCTTGGGCGCAAGGCAATATTAAGCCTGCTATTACGGTACTGACTCAAGCGCTGCAAAGCGGCCAGTTGAATGCTGAGCAAATCACCGAAGATCAACTGAATTTAGCCAAACTCAATTTTTCTGCAAAGAACTACCAGCAAGCGCTGGACTATCTGCAAAAAGTCGCACAAACCAATGAAGTGCTAGAGATGCAGATTGAAGCCTGGCAAGGGTTGGGACGTTTAGATAAAGCCTTGCCCTTGGCTGATCGCTATTTAAAAAGCAAAAGTACCATCAGTGATAACTGGTTACAGTTTATGGTCGGTGCCAATGCCGAGCTCAAACGTTATAAAGAAGCAGAGAAATGGCAAAAGCGCGTATTGCAGCGCAGTCCAGATAAAATAAATGCTTGGAAACAGCTGGCTGGATTACAGCAAATGGCCAATCAGCATAGCAAAGCCTTAGCTACTCTGCGTACTGCCTATACTAAGGGCATCAGCTTTAAGCAGTCTGATCTGGATAGTTTAATTGCCCTTGCTTCTGCATCCGATCAGCCGTGGCAAGCCGCACGTCTATTAGAAGGCATGCTAAAAAGCGGCTTGATGAATTCTAACCAGTCAACCCAAGAGCGCTTAGCTCAACTGCATTGGCAAGCACGTGACTATAAAAATGCCAGCAAGCAGTACAGTCAACTAGCCAAGCAAAGCGGCAAAGGCCAACACTGGCTGAGCTTAGCGCAGCTGGAAATCCAACAAGGCCACTGGAATGCAGGCCTGCAAGCCCTCGCATCAGCAGAAAAAGCCGGTGCCAATCAACAACAAGTCCGCTCATGGCGCGACTGGGCGCAAAGTCGGATTGAGCTGGAGCAGCAGAGCAACCGAATCGCCAACAAATAAGGCAGACACACTGCCATCTCGCCATAAAGTGATTCATCCGACATCACGATGTGTAAGTAGAGCATGCTCTGGTACGAGTAGAGCAGACGCCTACGCAAAACTCTCACAAGCCAAAGCCGTGTTAATGTTCTTTGGTGCTAAGCTGTCTTGAGCTTGTATGAGGTATTGAAATGGCATGCTTTTATGGCTTGCTGTCAATTCTCTGTGAGATCAGTAAAGTGCGCAGTGACACTCCGCTAATTCATTTACACTGACAGTTATACTTTATAATTGTTACGGATTTTTTATGACGCAACAGACACCACAATACTCTACCGCAAGCGATCTCAGCAGTGACCCCATACGTTGGCGGATTCTTGCTGTGTTACTGATGGCGATTTTCATGTCGCTGATGAGTGTCAGTGTGGTCAATGTGGCTTTAGCCTCGATTCAAGACGCATTGCACGCCAGCCTGTCTGATATTCAATGGGTGCTGTCTGGCTATGCCCTGACCTTCGGTGTGGTTCTGGTGAGTGCAGGGCGAGCAGGGGATTTAATGGGGCGTGGCGGCATTTTTATCCTTGGCGCAGTTATCTTTACTCTTGCTTCAATTGCCGCTGGCTTAGCGCCGGATACGCAATGGCTGAATGGCGCGCGCTTTGTTCAGGGTGTTGGCTCAGGGTTTATGAATCCTCAAGCAGTGGGTATGATTCAGCAATATTTTCGTGGCCCGGAACGCGGTCGCGCCTTTGGTTTTTTTGGCACCACAGTGGGGGTTTCTGTTGCTATTGGCCCTGTTATTGGTGGGCTCTTGATTCAACTGGGTGGCTTAGACATCGGTTGGCGACTGACGTTCTTGATTAACGTGCCTGTGGGGATATTAATCATAGTACTGGCGTTATTGTGGTTTCCACGTCCCTTAATCCACAAGCCCAAATCGCAGGAACACAAAGGCTTGAGTTCTTTGGACCCCATCGGAGCTCTATTGTTGGGGCTAGGCGTGTTGGCAGTGCTCTACCCCTTTGTTGGCTCGGATCCATCTGGACTTATATGGTTGCTACTGCCAGCCGGGTTGCTCTTATTTTACCTGTGGGCGAGGTGGGAACGCTGGTATACCCAGCGTGGCTATAGTCCTATGGTGGATTTAAAGATTTTTGCCATCTCAAGCTATCGCAACGGCAGCATTATTATGAGCTTGTACTTTTTAGGCATGACCAGCGTCTGGGTTTTAATTCCTTTGTATGTACAGCAAGGCCTAGGCTTTTCAGCTTTTGAGGCAGGCATGGTGGGTATTCCATCGGCGCTACTCTCGGCCTATTCGGCCAATTGGGCAGGTAAGCGAGTTAATCACTACGGACGTAAAATTGTTATTGGTGGTTTAGGCTTTGCTATTTTCGGCATGCTATCCACTATTGCCGTGGTGTTTTTACATGAGTATCTGGATTTAAGTATTTGGTGGCTCTTGCTCAGCTTAGCTTTTTTTGGTCTAGGACAAGGCTCTGTGGTCAGCCCTAACCAAACCCTGACTCTTGCAGAAGTGCCCTTATCCTACGCAGGTAGCTCAGGCGCTATTATGCAAACGGGGCAACGCATCGGTACTTCGGTGGGTATTGCCGTCATCACTGCGGTTGTTTTTGCTGTGCTTCCGCATAGCTCATGGTCGATTGCCGTGAGTGTTGGCTTGCTAGCGGTTACGCTGGTGATCTTGTCAGCCTTAGCCATGGCCATTAAGGATTTGCGTGATCGACGGGGGCTTTAGCTTATCGTGTGGTGATACAGCGCAGGCCTTCTCTTGAGTAAAAGTTATGCGTGTCCTACCTAAAAATGTGAGCAAGCAGTACGGCTAATAAGCCAAGCAAAGCGGCAAAGGCCAATATTAAAGCTATAAGTTCGTAAACGTCCGGAAAGGACTAGCTACTACAGTTGCTGATTTTTTCTTTAGCATAATCAATTCGGCGCGTTACTCTGCTTTTGTAATCGTTTTGATGCAGTCATAATCGATATTAGGTAGCGTCTGAGTGAATATCATCATTTTTAGCAGGCTAAAGTTGTTTTATTTGGAGAACCCTCATGTTTGATCTGCCGGCAGATCCACTTGGTGCAGCTTGGTTAGCGCGTACCTATGATGTATTACCGCTCGGGCGACCGCCGGTATTGAGTCAGGTAGGTGGGCGTCGGGCCACTCAGATCTATGATGGCTTTTATCTTGAAACTTACCCTGAATCGATGCGCCCAGAGGCAGCCGCAGCCGCTCATTTGCAGTTTCATTTACGGCATGAGGTGCCTCATCTAGAATTTCTATCCCGCCTCTTTACTCTTAGCGGGCCCAGTTTTGTTCAGGCTTGGGTCATGCTTGAACCCACAGGACAATACGCCCGTCGGGCTGCATTTCTATATGAGTGGCTTACAGGGCAAGAATTAAAGGTGCCTGAACGACTGGGTGGTAATTACGTTAATGCTATCGACAACTCTAAGTTGATAGCGGCATCAAATGACAGAATTGTTAAAGTACAACGCTGGCGGATTAACGATAATCTTCCTGGTACGCGGCATTTTTGTCCCACTGTAGTTAAGACCGATGCAGTTATACAGGCTGCCGATTTAGATATTCCAAAGCTATTTGCTGAGTTAACTGCCGAGTTTGGTGAAGATTTGCTGATGCGTGCCGCAGTATGGCTAACCCTGCGTGAAAGCAAGGCAAGCTTTGCTATCGAAGGTGAGACTGACCAGATCAGTCGCATACAACGCTTTGCTGATGTAATGGCGCGTCGTACAGGGCACGGTGCATTACCACTTAGTGACGCTATGCTGGCTGAACTACAGCAGGATATTTTGGGCGAGCGCACGACTATCACTCATTTTGGCTTACGCCAGTCCCCAGTGTTTGTTGGCGAGATCGTGCGATTTCAAGAGCTGGTGCATTATGTGGCGCCGCCAGCTGAAGACGTTATAAATATGCTGCAAGGGTTGCAAGTTTTCCTTGAAAGAACAGAGGGCCAGTCAGCGGTGATGCGCAGTGCAGTAGTGGCTTTTGGCTTTGTCTATATCCATCCTTTAGCTGACGGTAATGGTCGTGTACATCGATTCTTAGTGAATGACATCTTGCGACGTGATGGGGTTATCCCTGATCCAGTGATTTTGCCTGTTTCGGCTGTTATCAGTGATGATGCGAGTGAGAGGCGGGCATACGATAATGTGCTCGATCAGGTCTCTAAACCTCTGATGCAGGCCGTGCGTCAACAGACCAGATTTGCGGCAGTACAGACCACCTACTTGGATGGTGTGGTTTCCAACTTTGATTTTCAAGGACTCGCACAGGCTAGACCGCTATGGCGTTATCCCAACTTTGGACCGCACGTGGTGTTTCTAGCACATATTATCAGGCGCACATTGACCGAGCAGATGCGCGATGAATCACGCCATCTACGCAGTCATACCCAAGCGCGTGCAGCACTTAAAGAAATCGTTGAGATGCCTGATCAACAGGCAGACCGGCTGCTGCGTTCGATTGAACAGAACCATGGTGTGCTGAGTAATGTACTCGCCAAAGAAATGCCGGTGCTCTGCACCCCGGGTGTATGGGACGACATTGTTGCAGCAGTTATCAATGTTTTTCAGGAAAAAACCGCTCGTGAGAACGAACTTAAATAGTCATAGTAGATTAAAGATGGCGCTATTGATGAGCTGCTACCGCAAACTTGGGCGCAGCTGATCGTTAGAAAGGTGTGATGGCTGGACGCTTACATCAGTCCTGCTTAGTACCGTTCTTTTTATGTTGAACACAAACATCACAGAATCTCTGCCAACCCCTCATACGCCTGCAAATCCTCAACACTGTCCACCTCCAACCAGCCGCGGTTAATCAGGGCGGCTTGTACCTGCCAGCCGCTATCAATCAGGTTTTGTATCAGGCTGGTCATATACATATTCTTAAAATCCTTGCCATCGTACTGGGCAGTTTTATCGAGGCTGTGATAATGCGCGATAAAGTCAGCCACTTTATGGCCAGCGATTTTAATTAAACCAATATATTGCGCTTGGGCGTCGGCGCGGCTATTGGGCTTTTTACCCAGTTCGCTGACTTTGCCGTTGGCATCCATTTTAAAGGTTTCCGCATCATCGAGCGGATTCTCCATGCGCATTTTCCACAGGTCGTACCAATCCAAATCAGCAGCGACCACCACATCACCCTCTGTGGCTAATAGTTTTTCAAACACTTCGGGGCGATAGACGATATCGCCATAGCTGATAATCAGGTCTTCACCGGCTTGCATAAAATCTTGCGCAGCAAATAAGGTGCCGACCATGTTAGTGCTGGCGTAGTGCTCGTTGCGGTACTGCGCAATGCCGGGTGCGACTAATGCAGCTTGTAGATAACCAGCGGCGAGGGCGATATCAGCATCTTGCACGGCACACTGCGCTAGGGCTTCAAGCTGATGATGCAGCAAGGGTTTGCCTTTAAGAGCGACCATGCATTTGGGTTTGTCGTCGGTATAGGAGCGTAAACGTGTGCCTTGTCCGGCGGCTAAAATAATAACTTTCATAACAATCCTTATCCGTGTCAGCGGTTTAAATGTTGGCTGAGCAGTTGCTGGTCGGCGAGTTGAAAATCAGTCTCACGCTCGGGGTGCCACATGATGCCGAGCCAAGCTAAGTTTGGGCACTGCACCGCCTCAATGACACCATCGGTACTGGTGGCGAGAATCTCTAGGTCTGGAGCCAGTGTCGCGCGGGTGATGGCTTGATTATGGTAGCTGTTCACTTCCTGATAGCCGTACTGCTGCGCCCAATCGCCTTCCAGAGAGTGTCGAGTCGCAACATGTCCGCTGACGGTGACTAGGCTGCCACCTAAATAATGATTGAGCATTTGCATGCCACGACACACACCGAGTACAGGTAACTGTTTGGCTTTGGCGTAATCCAGTAACTGGGTTTCTAGCCTATCGCGCGCAGGCGCTTGGCCAATATCATTACCACCGCTGAGGACAATGGCGTCCGGCTGTAACTGGGCTAAATAGTCAGGCTGACCGGCTAAAGCGCTACAGAGGGGGATAGGTAAAAAGCCTAAAGAGAATAGCAGCTGCGCCCAGCGCACATCCAAAGCATCGCGCTCTTCATCGCGACCGGGCACGGCATCGAGACGTTGGCTGATTAGAATACGTTTCATTTAATACAATACTCGAATGGTTTCACCGGCTGGGTCCAGCTCTAAGGTATGGGCGCGTTGGTAGGCTTTATACAATTGCTCACCCACACCAATCGCCGCTGGCAGACTAAACTCGGCTGAACGAATCGCCATATGCGAGTTAGCACCGCCATACATAGTGATTAATCCGGCAATATTTTGGCTAAAGAGCCAATCATAGCCCGGGTCAGCTTGTGGAATCAGGACGATGCAGCCTGCTACCGACAGCTGTTGTTGCTGGGTTTGTTGCACTTGTATCACCGGCGCGGTGACGCGTGTGGTGCCAATATAGTTGGGTTTTTCTGCGGTCAGAATAAAGGCACTAAAATCGGCTGGATTACCTAACAAAGGTGGCAACTGACAGGCGCGACTGACCTTGCGCTCATGCTGATGATGTTGGCTGGCTTCTTTAAGCTGTTGCGTAAGGTTGGCGGTGGGTAGATTGGAGTTAAAGGCATAGAGCAACTCGTCCAGCGAAAGGTTAGCAAGCTCTTCGGTGCTTAAATTATAATGACGACCTTCTGCTGCTAACAATGTCAGCGCGACGGACAGGGTGCGCGTGAAAATAAATTTAGCTTTTTCACGGCCTTCAATTGCACTGACTAAAAAATCTTCCAGCTCGACATCGGTGGCCTGTAAACCCATATCTCTAAGCTGATTAAAAAAGTCAGCTTTCGCGAGGTGCCATTGCTGAACTTTATTCGATGCTACTTTAGGCGCTTGGGCCTGCTCAACTAAGGGTTTTAAAAATAGCTCTGGATGGTCCCAGTAAGCCGGCGAGGTGATGTCGTATGTACCGGGACGCAGATGGCCATAATCAGCGACAAAACTATCCCAGCTTTTTTCATTCTGCGCGGTACGCCACGCATCCGCGCCTAATTCGTGGGAGACGGTTTGTACAGTTTCCATAAAGCCATCTCGCGCATCGACACTTAACCAACCGGCTTCCACAGCTTCTTTAAGCAGCGTCACTGCAACAAAACCACTGCGCGCCAGATGGGCAAAAGGCAGTGTGCCGTAGGTTTTGCAGTTATCCAGTAAGAGGCGGATTTGCTCTGCGCGGGGCAGGCTGGTTTGCGCGACTATGGCGGCGTGACGCTTTTGTAATATCAGCAGCACGGCTAAATCATTTTGTGTACGCGTTAAAGCTTGTTGCGTAATGGCTAATAAGCCGTGCTTGAGTTGACGGATTTCATCGCTACTCAGGCCTGCATGTTCCAGCAAGCGCTGCTCCCATTGTGCGAACTGCGGTCCGACACAGGTGGGCAGCACATCAAACTCAACTTTGTCGTGTAGGTGTGGGTGCTTTTCCAGCCAGTTTAAGTAAAAGTTCACCAGTTTTTCTGTGAGTTGGTCAGATAAAGAATTGGGAATAAAAGAGTTAAAGCTGGCACGGATATCAATATAAGGTTTACCGGAAAACTGACACAGTAACGGCTGCGGACGCACATCTTTATAGCCATATTCAGCCCGTTGTTGTGCCCAGATATCGTTTAAAATCAGCTGCTGATACAGGCTGACTGCCAGTTGCCCGGGGTTAGTGCCAATGATTTCTGCTGGGTTCCAGTCTGGCATAATTCCAAACAAGGCTTTAGAGCCCTGAATCTGTGGTGCTGGTGTTTGTAATTGCTGCCAGTAGGCACAGGCCTTGGCTTGCAGTTCCAGCACATGCTGAGTGGCTTGCTCTGCATCTAAGCGCTCCGCCGCAGCAATGGGGCGCACTTGTAAAAGATAGACCTGTCCTTGATGGCTCAGCGCAAACTCAATATCCAGCGCATCGTAATTGAGGATCAGTTCAACTTCTTTGATGGCATCAATCAGTGGAATTAAGTAATCCACGGGGATATCCGTTACATCAGCATCTTTACGCAGATACAAGGATTTATGCTGCTGGGCATAGCCTGAAGTAATGCTTTCGGTGTCGCCGCTTTCATCATAGTTCACACTGTAAAAAGGCGCGGCATGCTCCAGTGTGCGAGTAAATGCTACACCGCTTAAGCGCACATCTTGCACCATCGGCTGGACCAGCACTTGGTCATCCGGCTGGCAGTCAGCGTATGAATGAATCACTTCGATAATGGCGTCTGCGAGTGCTTGAGTCGGTTCAACGTTTAACACGCTGGTATAGGCACCGGCATTGGAGTGGGTAAAGGCATCTTCACTTTTGGCACTGGAGCGCACCACTAAGCGTTGCTGCTGGAAGGTTGTTTGAATGCGTTGCAGTATCTGATCTGGCTGCGCGTGCCAATCCGCTACGGTAAAAGCCACTTGTTCCAGCACAATAGAGCGTTTTACCATAGGGCTTAAACGAGCAAGGGTTTCGGCTTTGGTGCCTAAGATAAAGTGCGCGATATCTTTAGGTTCATTCAGTTCAGCCCAATCGCCTTGCACATCAACCACTGCAGTACTGGCACCTTGCAGACGCAACCACTCGACCAAGCCGGATAAAGACAAGGTTTCTACCGCTGGCTGCAAGTGCTGCTGTAAGTCGCGCAACAAGACTAGCGCTGCACCTTGAAAACGCACTAAGCCAATAAATTCACCGTGTGCCCATTCCACAGGTAAGCTTTGACCTGCTCGTAAAACAGCGCCGTCTGCGACTATTACTTTTTCTGCCGCATTTAAATCCTGCTCGGTACGCCCGACAAAACGCTGTTTCCAGTGACTGTCATACACCACGGTGATATCAGCTGTGGAATGCTTCAGCTGCTCTAAAACGCTGGGGCGATATAAAATATCTGCATAGCTGGCAATCACTGCCTGGCTTGATAAATCAGCGCTTAATAAAGAATAACCACTGCCTGAGGTTTGCCACTTGGGGTTAGTGCAAAAAGTGGCGCGTCCTGATAATTTTTTAAACTCTTCAGCCGCGTAACCGACAACGACCTGTGGGCAAGCATCAGTGGCTTCTAATGCACTGATTTGCCAATCAAATAAGCTACGACCATTCACTTGGGCTAATAGAGCAGGTTGCTCACCCTTGTGGGGCTTACCAGCAGCTAGAATAATTAGATTTTCACTGCTCACGGTTAGCACCTAAGACGTCTTTAATATCATCAATGATGCGCTCAGAAGGCAGCTTATCCTGATAAAAAGGATAAATATCACTGGCTAAAAAACTGTAATGCTCTGGCTTTAACTCGGCTTGCCCCGCCAGCAAGCTCATAATAAAGCGCTCGATATCGTCCATATTTTTTGCCGTCTGGCAGGCTGCATAGGCTTTTAAACCCATGGCATTAAATTGTTCGTGAAAGCTGTTTTTAAAATCGATATACATCACTGGCTTTTCAGTGAATAAGTACTCTACTAAGAACGAGCTGCTGTCATGCAACATCGCATCCGAGCCGAGAAATAAATCCACATACTCGCCTTCATCCAATTGTGAAAAACCCGACTCTTGCCAGAATTGATAATAGGCATTGGTTTTTCCTTCACCCCAGTTAGGGTGGTCATCAAGCTTGGATTTAAGCAACGGGTGCGGCTTAAAGGAGATATGTAAGCGGTCTTGATATTTTATGGCGATGTCTTTGAGGTACTCAGCCACAAACAAAAAGCTGCCCAGATTAGGTTTTACATTCTCAAAAATAGAATGGTGGGGCGCCCAAATCAGTTTTATTTTATTAGGACTGTCATTGTGCCAAGCGCTTTGCTCACTCTGCTTGGTGTAGAGCTTCTCGCAGGACGGATAGCCGCTGAGGAACCACTGATGACTGTCAGCCGATGAAACCTCAAGCGCTTTCTCATAAGAGACTTTATGCGGTAAATAAGTGCGCAACATTGAGTTATAAAAGTCAGTGTTATAAAAGCTATCATCGCCATCCCAAGAGTAAATCATATAAAAATAGGGGATATAAAAAGACAGATAATTCTTAAACACTTCGCCAAAAAAGGTATCCGAAGCTTCAGGGTAAGGGCAGGAGAAATACACTAAGTCAGGTTTTAACTCTTCAATTTGCGTGACCGAGTGGCTGGTATTTTCATTAGCTACGGCATACACAGTGTAATTTTTATTTAAAAAGTAGGCGATGGTTTTATTCTGCACTTCCAGCGTTCTGCTGCGTGATATTTCTGTGGTGCCATCGTAGGTCACAAAAGGTACAACCAAAATCACCGGTTCAAAAAAATCATCATCAAGCATTCTTTGAAAGACTTCGTCGGCTTTCCAAGTATTTTCATGCAAGACCAAAAACACCACACGGACTTTTTTCTTGCCTTGTAAGCCTGCCAATAGCTCTTGATGCTTGCGGCGCATCTGCTGCACCAGTGGATTGTGTGGCGTGTCTGTCGCTTGAGAAGATAAAGATACGGCTTGGTTGTCGGGAAGAGAGTTCATGATTGACCTTGAATGTATGTACCCAGCTCATGGGTGCTGTGCTGACACAAGCACGCTCAGAGTGATATCTAACACAATAACAAACCAATGCTAATCCAAGACTGATAAGCACATCGCCCAAAGTAACAAAGGGTCAATATTATAGCGTCTTATCTGCGGCAGTGACTTAAAGAGTGCCATGAGTTGCGCAGAGTAGGGTAGGCAATACTTTATTTTAGGCAATAAAAAACCCCAGCCTAGGCTGGGGTTTTTGTACAACACACAGTCTTAAGACTGCTAAACCATTCGATTAAACGTTATCGAACTGGCTCATTGTGTTGTCTTCACCGCTTGCTTTCAGTGCTGCGTCGCCAGAGAAGTACTCTTTATGACTATCACCGATGTCAGAACCCGCCATGTTTTGGTGACGTACGCACGCAATACCCTGACGAATTTCTTTACGCTGAACGCCTTCAACGTAAGCCAACATACCTTGCTCACCGAAGTAACCTTTAGCCAGGTTGTCAGTAGACAGCGCAGCAGTGTGGTACGTAGGTAGAGTGATCAAGTGGTGGAAGATACCTGCTTCACGAGCAGCATCTTTCTGGAAGCTCTGGATGCGAGCATCAGCTTCGTTGCACAATGGAGTACCATCGTAGTCAGCGCTCATCAGACGGTCGCGATCGTACGCAGTAACGTCTTTAGAAGCTGCTGCCCAGTCATCGTACACTTGCTGACGGAAGTTTAGCGTCCAGTTAAACGATGGACTGTTGTTGTAAACCAGTTTAGCATCAGGAACTGCCTTACGGATTTCATCAACCATTGCTTTGATCTGGCCAACGTGTGGCATTTCAGTTTCGATCCACAGCAAGTCAGCACCGTTCTGCAATGAAGTAATGCAGTCTAGTACAACACGCTCAACACCTGTGTTCTCACGGAACTGGAACAAACCGCTCGCTAAACGTGCTGGTTTCAGCAGTTTACCGTCAGACTTGATTACAACGTCACCGTTTTCGATTTCGGTTGCATCTTTGATGAATGTACCATCAATGAAGCTGTTGTATTGGTCGCCTAAGTCGCCTGGCTCATTTGTTACTGCGATCTGCTTAGTTAAGCCAGCACCCAGTGAGTCAGTACGTGCAACGATAACACCGTCGTCAATACCTAATTCTAGGAACGCATAACGAACAGCGTTGATTTTAGCTAGGAAGTCAGCGTGTGGAACAGTTACTTTACCGTCCTGGTGACCACATTGCTTCTCATCAGATACTTGGTTCTCAATCTGAATCGCAGCAGCACCTGCTTCGATCATTTGCTTAGCCATCAAGTACGTAGCTTCTTCGTTACCGAAACCAGCATCAATGTCAGCAATAATTGGTACAACGTGAGTTTCGAAGTTTTCGATCTGGTCTAACAGAGCTTTTTCTTCTGCAGCGTTGCCAGCAGCACGTGCTTTGTCTAACGCAGTGAACAGAAGGTCTAGTTCACGAGTGTCAGCTTGACGCAAGAATGTGTACAGTTCAGCAATTAACGCAGCAACAGAGTTCTTCTCGTGCATTGACTGGTCAGGCAGTGGGCCGAACTCAGAACGCAGAGCAGCAACCATCCAACCTGAAAGGTAGAGGTAGCGTTTGTTAGTGGTTTTCAAGTGCTTTTTGATAGCGATCAGTTTTTGCTGACCGATGAAACCGTGCCAGCAACCCAGTGACTGAGTGTAAACTGATGAGTCGGCATCGTACTCAGCCATATCTTTACGCATGATAGCTGCAGTGTACTTAGCGATTTCTAAACCAGTTTGGAAACGGTTCTGAATACGCATACGAGCGGCAGACTCGGGGTTAATCGCGCTCCAGCCATTTCCAGCTTTTTCTTTAAGAGCGGCAATTGCCTTAATTTCGTTTTGATAAGTTGACATGGTCAATCCTTCAAATGAGTAAAGTGAGTTTGAGCACCGACTGCCCACACACAACCTGCTATTGCTGGAAGTATTATTTGCGGGTTCGCTTCCACTGAAGTGCCGATAATTGATCAGAACAGAGTGTCTTAAAGGAGGGGTAGCTATCAGATAAAATGGCTGCTGCATTAAGTCGTGATATCTACAACTTAACATCCGCAAACGCGACTCACTGTAGTGAGATATCTGATGCATCATTGATGCATATTGCTTCCCCGTCCCTCAGGACAACAACGTACTGGTCGCAACCTCGTTAAAGCATCTTTTGGATGTAGTTAACACAAAATCAACTCTCAAGTACTGTTAAGTCGATTTTGGAACGCTGATTAAGGCGCTCTGGCTAGCGGGAGCGGGGCTATAATGCGCTTTAGTAGGCCGTACGTCAAATGTTTTGTAGTGTTATTTTAATGGCACTACATAATTTAAATGTAAGAAACTGTGTAAAGTTAATCTAATACATTAACTTTGATCTGTAACTGGTTGTTTTCTCGTCCCGTACTGTAGCTCTTTTGCGTAAAGCCATCTTGACGATAATTACTATCTTGTTGGCTGCCGCTGACGTTAATCCACTCACCAATACGCCCAGTGACACGACTTGAGGTGTTTTGCGTATCAATCACATCTTTGTATTCTCGACTGCGGCGATCATTTTGGCTATTAATATCGATCTGCACAGTGTCACCGACCAAGGTTGCAGTCACATAAAAGCCTTGATTGACTGAGCGATACTCGGTGTGCTCTTGGATCTGGCCATAAGGCCCGCGCTGAGTTGAGCGTAACGGAATACTTTGGCCTATTTGTACAAGCGCGGCAGAGCCTTCTAGGGTTTGTACTGTTTGCAGTGAACCGTCGCGACTGTGTGTGTTGCGGTTGATAATACGAACTTGATTGCGACCTTGTTGTTCACCTTGGCCAATCACAATGTCGCCATGGCGGCCGCTGATTGTGCCGTCAGCACGATAGCCGCGTTGATTGTTGTTTTGATTGCCTTGGGTGTCGACGCTAATCAATAAACGCCGTGGCTGGGTATCAATTTTTGCCAGTACTGCGCGCAGTTCTGCGATCTTGTCGGCGCTGGCATTGACTACCAATTGGTTACCGTAGGCCGTCGCTCGTCCGCCTGGGCTCAGAATAGAGTTGGCGATGGGTAGCATATCTTCGGCTAAACGAAAGTTAAGCTGAATCACTTCACTCGCGGCCCATGCCAAATTGCAACTGCAGGCGAGCATAAGTAGTGTAAAGAAACGGGTGAGGGCGGTCATAACGGTAGACTCCGTAAAGTTAATATCACTTTGGCTGACAGCCCATCACCACTGTTAAACACAGTGCTTGCAACAGCAGTTCAGGTCTAGTTGATAGGCCCTAGCTGTATGCAAGCGAACTGTGTTTAATCATAATTTAACAGGCTGTGCCTCGTCGCTGTTACGCAGCATATCAATATGAGGAATGCCTGCTTCCAGAAACTCTTCGCTGACCACAGTAAAGCCTAAACGCTCATAAAAGCCTGCAGCATGCACTTGTGCGGTTAAGATTTGTTGTCTTAAACCCAAACGCTCAGCTTCTGCAACAGCTGCCATCAGCAATTTCTCACCAATATGCAGGCCACGCCAGTCTTTTAAAACAGACACGCGACCAATGCAGCCTTCTGCAAGCAGTCGGGCAGTGCCCACTGCAAAGTCACCTTCGTAGGCTAGAAAATGGGTCGCGCCAGCATCGTCGCTATCCCATTCTTGTTCAGGTGTGACGCCTTGCTCTTGAATAAAGACGCTTTCACGAATACGGCGTAAATCAGCATTATCTCTATGCCAATCAGCAATGCGAATCTGCAAATCACTCATCGATACACTCCAGACTTCCTTGTTTAATCAGTTCACAGAGCAATGTATTTGCTTCTGCATCATCAAGCCAAGGCTTTAAGTTATCTATATGCATAGCATCTGCGCTGCAGAGCAGGTCCAGCAATTGGACTAAATGCTCACTTATAATACGGCTATTACCACTGACAAAGAATACTAACGCAGGTTCAGTATCCAATTGTATATGGCTCCATGCCAAGCGGGCTGTTGGGTTGCGAGTATAAACCGCACCTTGTTCAAGCTCGTTTTTTAAGTCTTCTACGCTGATATCATCGCCAATTAACAGATCAGGATAGCGTGGATCAGTCATATACTGGCCAAACCAGGTCAGTAGCATACGGTCATCATCCAGTTGTTCACGCATCAATTGACGTAATCGCTGGATATCTTCTGGGCGAATATAATTGCTGTTACTCACCGGTGACATATCAGCATCGCTGTAGCGTTGCTCGTCAGGTAAGAAACGCGCGACAAAATCCGCGAAATGTGTGACCACTTCTGCAGTAGAAGGTGCGCGAAAACCCACAGACCAGGTCATGCACTCTGTTTTTGCAATGCCCCAATGCGCTAAGCGCGGTGGTAAATAGAGCATATCGCCGGGCTCTAATACCCATTCATCGGTTTGTTCAAAGCCATCAAGGATGCGTAAATCAGGGTGTTTAAGTAATGGGCTATCAGCATCGCACATCTGGCCCACTTTCCATTGACGTTGGCCTTCTGCTTGCAACAAGAACACATCATAGTTGTCGTAGTGTGGACCGACGCTGCCACCGGGCACGGCAAAGCTGATCATCACATCATCAACGCGCCAGCTCGGCAGAAACTTAAAGTGCTCAAGAACTTCAGCAACATCAGGGCTGAATTGATCCACTGCTTGCACTAACAGCGTCCAATCACGCTCGGGCAATGAGCTGTAGGTTTCATCATCAAAGGGGCCCTGCTTGAGTTCCCAAGGCGTTTCGCCGTGCTCTAAGACAATGCGTGACTCAACCAGCTCTTCCAGCGATAGGCCTGCTAAATCGTTGCCATCGATAGGGCTGACAAAATCGGCAATGGCTTTACGAATCAGCAGTGGTTTTTTCTGCCAATAATCGCGTAAAAAAACTTCAGCACTGATGCCACCTAGAATGTCGAGTGGTGTATTAAGTGAGTTGGACACGTGATTGCTTCCGAAATAGACACTGAAAATAAAACGCCCGGGTTTAGCCGGGCGTTAAGACTCTGAAGAAATGTTAAACGCGCTTAGCTTGTGCGCCTGCATTACCAATATAGTTGGCAGGGGTCAGGGCACGCAATTGCACTTTTGCCTCTTCAGGCAGATCTAAGGTTTCAATAAAGGTTTGCAGCACTTCTGCGCTGATACCTTTACCGCGAGTGAGATCTTTAAGTTTTTCATAGGGGTTTTCGATGCCGTAGCGACGCATCACAGTCTGTACCGGCTCAGCTAACACTTCCCAGCAATTATCGAGATCTTCAGCGATTTTCGCTGCGTTGAGCTCAAGCTTGCTGACACCTTTAAGGGTCGCTTCATAAGCAATCACACTGTGCGCCATACCGACACCGAGGTTACGTAGCACAGTGGAGTCAGTCAGGTCGCGCTGCCAGCGTGAAATCGGCAATTTGCTAGCTAAGTGTTGGAAGATTGCGTTAGCAATACCCAAGTTGCCTTCAGAGTTTTCGAAGTCAATGGGGTTGACTTTATGCGGCATGGTGGATGAACCAATTTCGCCAGCAATAGTTTTTTGCTTAAAGTAACCAATGGAAATATAGCCCCACACATCACGGTCAAAATCGATCAGGATAGTGTTAAAGCGTGCCACTGCATCGAACAATTCAGCAATGTAGTCGTGCGGCTCAATTTGCGTGGTGTAGGGGTTAAAGGTTAAACCTAAGTCACCTTCAATAAAGTCACGCGCATTAGCTTCCCAATCAATTTCTGGGTAGGCCGAAAGGTGGGCGTTGTAGTTACCTACGGCACCGTTGATTTTACCCAGCAATGGAACAGCTGCGACTTGTGCGATTTGACGCTCAAGACGGTACACCACGTTAGCAAACTCTTTACCCAATGTAGTGGGTGAAGCTGGTTGACCGTGGGTGCGTGACAACATGGGCACATCAGCAAACTCAACTGACAAGCTACGTAGGCTTTCAGCCAGTTTGCGCATCAGTGGTAGTAGTACATCATCACGACCTTCGCGCAGCATTAATGCATGCGAGAGGTTGTTGATATCTTCACTGGTGCAGGCAAAGTGAATAAATTCAGTGACTTTAGCCAGTTCAGGCAGTTTCTGAGCCTGTTCTTTTAGCAAGTACTCAACCGCTTTAACGTCGTGGTTGGTGGTGCGCTCAAATTCTTTAACACGCTCGGCATGCTCAAGCTGGAAGTCTTCAGCCAGCTTGTTAAGCGCAGCATTAGCTGTGTCAGAAAAAGGAGCCACTTCAGTGATGCTGGGGTGAGCGGCCAAGCGCTGTAACCAGCGAACTTCAACCAAAACACGGTTACGAATCAGACCGTATTCACTAAAAATAGGGCGCAGGGCGGAAGTTCTGCTGCCGTAACGGCCGTCAACGGGGGAAACCGCGGTAAGCGAGGTAAGCTGCATGATGCGTTCTCTAAAAATTAATGAATAAAATAAGGCGCACAGTGTACATCAAATGCACGCTAGTTTTTAGTGTTTGCGCCAGAATACGGCCAACATGCTGGCGGTAAAGATCAATGCAGCGCCAAATATGGAAGTTAAGTCAGGTACTTCATTCCATAAAACAAACGAAAACACGCCTGCAAAGACAATGGCTAAATAAGCCACCGGGCCAATCAACCCTGGCGGTGCCAGCGAGTAAGCATATGACATGACAATTTGCGCTAATGCAGCCAATAAACCTGCGCAAAACAACAGTGTCAGTTGTTCGTTATTCAGTGGCTGCCACGCCCAGAACAAGGGTATCGCTGAGATTAAGCTGCTAAATAGAGCAAAGTAAAACACCATACGATAGGCTGGCTCGGTACTGCTCATTTCTCGAATGGAGACAAAAGCCGAGGCTGCCAATAGGCTGGCCGCCAGACCCACTAAAGATAAGCTGCTGAACAAGGCATCGCTGGGTTTGGCCACTAAAATAACGCCAACCAAGCCCAGTAACGAAAAGGCTAGCATGCGTTTTGTCAGCGGTTCTTTCAGCCATAAATAAGCAATAATAGGCGTAAAAACGGGTGCTGAATAAGTGAACAGCATGGCGTCAGGTAAAGGTAGGTGCGCAATCGCGTAGAAGAAGCAGTACATGGCCGCTAAGCCATAACTGGTACGCATTAAATGTGATTTTAAGCGCGTGGTTTTAAAAGGTTGAATGCCTTTTCTAAGCAGTAAAGGCAAAAAGAAAATCACACCAACAATATTGCGAAAAAATACAATATTTTCATTGTTAATGGTGGCTGAGGCTTCGCGAACCAGTACGCCCATTCCTGAAAAAAGCAGCGCTGAGAGGGCCAGTAAAACTGCGCCTTGTCCAGGGCGAACACTGCGTTGATTCATGAGTTGCGTGTATTCAATTCATGCAGCATAGCGCCTCGCTTGGTCAGTAAATGCCAGCGGCGGCCACCCAGTTGTCGCCATAGGCGTGCGGAGCGAATTCCGGCAAAGAGCAAGGCGCGTACTTTGGCCGCAGTGGCATCCTGTTGCAGAAAGCGCATATCACCGTGCACCTGAATTCGCTGCTTAAAGGTGCTGATGGTGTCTTGGTACAGCCCACCAAACGAAGAAGCAATATTGTCACTGGTTAAACCATACAGCTCAACTTGCTGCTCGATTCTCGGTAAACGCTGAGCGGCAATCTCTAGCAAGTCATCGCGGCGTGAAAACTGACGCTCCAGACTTAACATCGACACAACGTAGCGCAGGCTTTCACGCGGCAGATCGTCTGTTTTACGCTCCAATATGGATTGCAGTAATTGATAGCCTTCACGCAAGCCTAGATCATCGCCACCATAGACATCAATGGTGCTGTCTGGATTGCGCACCAGCAGTGTTTTTAGCATGCCAGCCAAGGCCGCATCACCGACTTGACCGGTATGCGCGAGTTTATTGACTAATGCAGCAGCCTGAAACACACCTGCTAATGCTGTCATTTGTTCTTGAAGTGGCGTCATGGTCGCTGAATACTCTCGTCCCAAGGGCTGCAGGCTTCGATCACACCGCCGCCTAAGCAGACATCGTCCACATAGAAAACGATGGATTGGCCTAAAGTCACTGCGCGTTGTGGTTGCTCGAAAGTGACTTGATAGCCATCTTCGGTCTTTTCAATGCTGCACGCTTGATCACTTTGGCGGTAACGTACTTTTGCTGTCAGGTTATCCAGAGCATCAAGATCAACTGGATTAATCCAGTTCACATCGCGAGTCACTAGGGTTCGCGAGAACAACCAAGGGTGGTCATTACCTTGCCCCACAACTAATACATTGCGCACTAAATCTTTAGCTAGAACATACCATGCTTCTTCGCTGGCATTTTTCAAGCCACCGATGCCTAAACCTTGGCGCTGACCAATGGTGTGATACATCAGGCCGCTGTGCTGACCCAGCTCTATCCCATCAGTGGTTTCAATCACGCCGGGCTGTGCTGGCAAGTATTGTTTAAGAAAATCAGTAAAGCGCCGCTCACCAATGAAGCAAATACCGGTTGAGTCTTTTTTCTTCGCAGTAATCAAGCCATGTTGTTCGGCCAGTTCACGTACGGCAGGCTTTTCATACTCGCCGACAGGGAAGAGCGACTTATGAATTTGTCGACCGCCCACTGCGTGTAAGAAATAACTTTGATCTTTGTTGTTATCGACACCTTTCAGCAGTTCGCTGATGCCATTCACATCACGGCGACGTACATAGTGGCCTGTCGCAATTAAATGCGCGCCAAGTTGCTCTGCGTAATCGAGAAAGGCTTTAAATTTAATTTCACGGTTACAGAGAATATCCGGGTTCGGGGTGCGTCCCGCTTTGTATTCTTCAAGAAAATGTTCAAATACATTGTCCCAATACTCAGCGGCAAAGTTTGCTGTGTGTAATTTAATACCTAAGGTATCGCACACGGCTTGTGCATCGGCGAGGTCTTCTTTGGCGGTGCAGTATTCAGTGCCATCATCTTCCTCCCAGTTTTTCATAAAGAGTCCTTCCACTTGATAGCCTTGCTGGATCAACAACAAAGCTGCAACAGAAGAATCAACACCGCCGGACATGCCGACAATTACACGAGTTTCAGAAGGAGTATGCATGGCAATTTAAATAAGCTAGTTAAAGAAAATAACTTTAGCAGATTTGCGCTCTGCTAGGGAGTTCATCGCATCAGTGCATTAATTTTTAAAAATATCTAGAGGGAAACGAATGCCGCTTAAATAGTCATCCACGCTGCGTAAGACCATTGGACTGCGCCATAACTCGCGCTGTTCTAATAATTCATCGCGTGTCAGCCATACCGGGCCAATAATGCCCTCGTCCAATGCATGGTTTTCACGTTGTTGCAGTGCGCGACCCGCGAAGCAGACGCGCTGGTAGGTCACATTATTACTGGGTGCTGTGTATAAATGGATGCCAAGCAGGTGAGTAATCTCAATATCCCAGCCTGTTTCTTCTAAAGTTTCACGAATTGCGGCCTGAATTAGACTTTCGTCCATTTCTAAGTGGCCTGCAGGCTGGTTTAATACAGTACGTTTTTCAGCGTGCTCTTTAACGAACAGAAAGCGACCATCTTTTTCAATGACAGTTGCAACGGTGATATGCGGAGTAAAGCGTGTCATATATGTCCTTGTCAGGTGCAAGCTTATTGATCTGATTGATCGCTGCATATTTATGATAATGATCGAGATTAAACGACGTTAGGCATAAATTCTTGCAATAAAGTGTTTTTTTGAACGCAGCAATCTATCAGGTAAACGTATAAAGAGTGTATGATGTGCGCTGCACAAACTGCGTTATAGTATATTTAGCGTAAAAGTGAGTGATTAGTATGTGTGACTTATTCTACAAACTAGAGGTCATACATACCTACTAAGTTTGAATTATCGCTGTCAGGCCACACGCGTGACAGACTTTTAAAGACCACGTAAATGACGGAGTCCAGCATGGGATACCAAAAGATCCAAGTGCCAGCCGGTGACAAAATCACCGTTAATGCAGATATGACCTTAACAGTACCAAACAATCCAATCATTCCTTACATTGAGGGTGATGGTATTGGTACGGACATCAGTCCTGTCATGATCAAAGTTGTTGATGCCGCTGTAGAGAAAGCCTACGCCGGTAAGCGCAAAATTTCCTGGATGGAAGTTTACGCTGGTGAAAAAGCGACCCAGGTTTACGATTCAGAAACGTGGTTGCCACAAGAAACTCTTGACGCAGTCCGTGACTACGTTGTTTCTATCAAAGGTCCTTTGACTACTCCAGTTGGCGGCGGTATTCGTTCATTGAACGTTGCTCTACGTCAGCAGTTAGACCTCTACGTTTGCTTGCGTCCAGTACGCTGGTTCACCGGCGTTCCAAGCCCTGTTAAGCGTCCACAAGACGTTGATATGGTGATCTTCCGTGAAAACTCAGAAGACATCTACGCAGGTATTGAGTGGCAAGCCGGTACGCCAGAAGCAACAAAAGTAATCAAGTTCTTCACTGAAGAAATGGGCGTTACCAAAATCCGCTTTACTGAAAACTGTGGTATCGGTGTTAAGCCAGTATCAGAAGAAGGTACTAAGCGTTTAGTACGTAAAGCACTGCAGTACATTGTGGATAACGATCGTGAGTCACTGACTATCGTGCACAAAGGCAACATCATGAAGTTCACCGAAGGTGCCTTCAAGGATTGGGGCTACGAAATTGCACGTGATGAGTTCGGCGCTGAGTTGCTGGATGGCGGTCCTTGGATGCAGTTCAAGAACCCTAAAACCGGCAAAAATATCATCGTTAAAGATGCGATTGCTGATGCAATGCTGCAGCAGATCATCCTGCGTCCATCAGAGTACGATGTACTTGCTACATTGAACTTGAACGGTGACTACATTTCTGACGCACTTGCGGCACAGGTTGGTGGTATCGGTATTGCACCGGGCGCAAACTTGTCAGACACCATTGCAATGTTTGAAGCAACGCATGGTACTGCACCGAAGTATGTTGGTTTGGATAAAGTTAACCCAGGTTCACTGATCCTTTCAGCAGAAATGATGCTACGTCACATGGGCTGGACTGAAGCAGCTGACTTAGTCATTGATGGCATCAACGGTGCTATCGCTGCTAAGACTGTGACCTATGACTTTGAGCGCTTAATGGATGACGCTAAACTGTTATCTTGCTCTGAGTTTGGCGACGCAATGATTGCAAAAATGTAATCTAAGCTGTTGCTTAAAAAACGCCCCTTAATTGGGGCGTTTTTGTTTGTGTTTGGCGAATACGGGTACAATGCAGCACGAAATGAGGAGGGCGTTATGCCAAGTGATGATTTTTCTTTATTTACTGAACAAATGCAGGGCGTGCGCCGTATTCATGTTGATCAAGCCGATGTTGGCAAGGCTAAAATTAACCGTGCCGGTCAGCGTGTGCGTCGCGAGAATGCGCAACAGGTAATTGAAACCATTGTTGTTGATGGTTTGTCGGATCAGTTTGTGATTGATGTCGGCGCTGAAGATGCATTGTATTGGGCGCGTGATGGCGTGCAAGATACGCAATTGCGTCGTATGAAAGCGGGGCAAATTGCTTTTGAAGGTAGCTTGGATTTGCACGGCATGAATGTTGAAACAGCGCGCTCAACCTTGCGTGAGTTTCTAACCGAGGCATTGCGCCTTGAAGTGCGTTGCGTGCGAGTGACTCATGGTAAAGCTGCGCGACTGGATGGCAAAAAGCCGATGATTAAAAGCCATGTTAATACCTGGCTGCGTCAACATGAGAAAGTGTTAGGTTTTACTTCGTGCGTGGCTCGGCATGGCGGAACAGGTGCGCTCTATGTGCTACTTAAGCGTCATATGCTGGACGGGCGTGACGATTAATATAGCCATTGAGCACGTGATGGTATGAGTAACAATCAATAATACAACAGGTGATATCAGTGAGTAACTCCGGTTTAGCAACACTGCGTGATTATATCCGCTGGGCGATCAGTCAATTTAGCCGTGAGCGCTTATTTTTTCAGGACAGTGAAGCAGGCATCTTTGAAGAGGCTCGCGCCTTGGTGCTTGGCAGTGTGCATTTGCCGGATGAAATGCATGATAAGTACCTTGATTGCAATCTGCATCAGGGCGAGCACGCTATTGTGCAAGATATTTTAAATAAGCGTATTGAGCAGCGTATTCCCGCAGCTTATTTGCTTGGTCAGGTATGGTTTGCTGGTTTACTGTTTAAAGTTGATAAGCGCGTTAAAGTGCCTAACTCGCCTTTAGAAGAATTAATTCCCCAGCGGTTTGCACCTTGGCTGATCAAGACTCCACAGCGTATTTTAGATCTTTATTGTGGTTCGGGTTGTCTGGGAATTGTCTGTGCAGAAGAGTTTGCGGAGGCTGAAGTTGTGTTGGCCGATGTATCGAACTCGGCATTACAGGTTGCTACTGAGAATATTACTCTGCATCAGCTTGATGAGCGTATTAAGACTCAGCGCAGCGATCTATTTTTGCAGGTTGCTGGGCAGCGTTTTGATTTAATTGTGTGTCAGCCGCCTTCTTTATCAGTTGAGCAGTGGACGCAGTTGCCACGCGAGTTTCATTATGAGCCACAAGACAGTTGTATTGCTAAGAGCGGCGGACTTGAGCGTATTCAAGCTATTTTACAAAACGCAGGGGCGCATTTGAGCGATAATGGTTTATTGGTGCTAGATATTGGGCAGCATCGAGAGCGCTTAACAGCCCTCTATCCTGACTTGGATTTTACCTGGCTAGAACATTCGCGTGCAGGCGTTGATGTATTAGCGTTAACTGCGCAGCAGTGTGCAGCGTATCGTGCGTTAAGCAGAGACTCTGTTTAGAACGTAGATATAGCATCACGCGCTGATATTAAAATTAGCGCGTGGCAATCCAAATCAACAAAGCGGCCTGAAATACAGCGAAAATAGTCAGCATGGTAATGGTAAAGCGCAGCGTGCTGTCTTCTCTTTTTAATAGATCAATGTGGTCGTTGAGCACTTTGATTTGACGGTTTTGCTCTTGGAGTCCTTGGTCTGCTTTTTCTAGCATAACAGCCGTATCTAAACTGCTGACTTGGCTGACTTTTTTTTCATTCCAATCGCTATGCAATTCACTGACACGCCCAGCTGAACAGGTCGCACTCATTTTTACCGCATCATCATAGGACACGGTAAAACCTTGAGCTTGTAATGCATGGTCACGACGTAAGCGGGCGGCCTCGTCTGTGCTGTGCTTGACCAGTAGGGCTTGCTCGACAACTTTATAATGCCCCCAATGTCTCTGTGCCCAAATCACCGCTTGCGCGAGTATAAAACGTCCAAGTCCACGGTTGCCTGGGTCAGTGCGCAGGGGCAGGTCTGGATTAATCCGCACCACTTTTTCTTTATGATCTGCCCACAGGTCAAATGCATTGATTTCTTTATGGGTGGTTTGTCCTGGCAAGCTGATCGAGAAACGTAAGAAACTCTCGTCTTTACTATGGCGCTCTACACGACCCAAGCTGACAAAACGTAAGGCCCTTAAGCCGGTTTCACGATCTGCAGGCAGCGCTGCCAGTCGCAGTATTTGGAAGCGCTCAGCATTTAATTGCAGCCATGGGTGTTCAGCTGGAGCAGTATTTTCAAGCTCAGCTGCGGGCATGATGGGTTCGGTTGCTCTAGCAGATTCATTCATTACCAGTCACTTTTTTAACTACAATTGATGTATCTCTATCGGCAATACACCTAGCTTCTATAGGCTAGCAAACGGCCACTAGTGTTTCCTTGTACTGCAAGGTGCCAGAAAGCGCTCGGTGCAGGTATACTGCAAGATTATTTTTATCATTTCGGAGCAGTGTGTATGTCCGGTAATACTTTTGGCAAGCTTTTTACTGTTACCACCGCTGGAGAAAGCCACGGTCCTGCATTGGTTGCGATTGTTGATGGCTGCCCACCGGGCTTACCTTTGTCTGCGGAAGACTTGCAAGATGACCTAGACCGTCGTAAGCCGGGCACCAGTCGCCACACCACTCAGCGCAAAGAACCTGATCAGGTTGAGATTCTTTCGGGTGTCTTTGAAGGACACACCACGGGTTGTCCGATTGGCTTGCTGATTCGCAATACCGATCAGAAATCCAAAGACTACTCGGCGATTAAAGATATCTTCCGTCCCGCACATGCCGATTACAGCTACCATCATAAATATGGTGTACGTGATTACCGTGGCGGTGGTCGTAGCTCTGCGCGTGAAACTGCCATGCGTGTGGCCGCCGGTGCGATTGCGAAAAAATACCTAGCAACGCAGGGTATTGTGGTGCGTGGCTATATGAGTCAGCTCGGCCCGATTGAAATCCCATTTAAAAGCTGGGACTCTGTGCATGACAATGCCTTCTTTAGCCCAGATCCAAGCAAGGTTGCTGAACTTGAAGCCTATATGGATCAATTGCGTCGCGATCAAGACTCAGTTGGTGCGAAAATCACTGTTGTGGCTGAAGGTGTGATGCCGGGTTTAGGTGAGCCGGTGTTTGATCGTTTGGATGCCGACTTAGCTCACGCTCTGATGAGTATTAATGCGGTTAAAGGTGTTGAGATTGGTGCCGGCTTTGATTCTGTTGCACAGCGCGGCACTGAACATCGTGACGAGTTAACACCTGAAGGTTTCACCTCGAATCATGCCGGTGGTGTGCTGGGTGGGATTTCATCCGGTCAGCCGATTATTGCCCATTTAGCGCTGAAGCCCACTTCAAGTATTACCACGCCCGGTCGTTCGATTGATATGGCGGGTCAGCCAGTTGAGATGATCACTAAAGGTCGTCATGACCCGTGCGTAGGCATTCGTGCGACACCCATTGCTGAAGCGATGATGGCCATTGTCTTGATGGATCACTTGCTGCGTCACCGTGGACAAAATGCTGATGTAAAAGTCAGTACGCCTGTACTTGCTCAGCTTTAAAACGCCGATAGAATCATATATGGCTGATCGAGTTCAGCCATATATTGAGGCCAACTGAATCATGAGTGCCGCATTACCGTACTGGCGTTTATCCAGCTTTTACTTCTTCTATTTTGCTTTGCTCGGTGCTATTGCGCCGTTTATGGCATTGTATTTTGATCATCTAGGTTTTTCTGCAGCACGTATTGGCGAGTTGATCGCTATTCCTATGCTGATGCGTTGTCTTGCGCCTAATTTATGGGCGTGGCTGGCTGATCGTACTCAGCAGCGCTTAGCGATTGTGCGTTTTGGCGCGATTTGCCCCATGCTGTCATTTTCTTTGATTTTTCTGGGCAAAAGTTTTGCTTGGATGGCCCTGATTATGGTGTCGCATGCGTTTTTTTGGCATGCCATTTTGGCTCAGTTTGAAGTTATTACCTTGGCGCATCTGCGTGAGCAAAGTGAGCGTTACAGCCAGCTGCGCCTCTGGGGTTCGGTTGGTTTTATGCTGGTGGTGATTGGTTTTGGTTATCTGTTTGAGCAAGTCAGTTTAGATTATTACCCTTGGGCAATTTTAGCAGTGATGGGCGGTATTATCCTCAGCAGCTTTTGGGTGCCAGCACAGCCTGCTGAGACCGAGTCTGCTGCAGTTACAGTAAAGCTCAGCACCTCATCAGTTAAAAATCCGCAAACGCTGGTCATTGTGATTTTTCTAGCCTGCGTCACCTTAATGCAGCTTTCACATGGCCCGTATTACACCTTTTTAACCTTACATCTAATTGATTTGGACTACTCGCGCACGGTCATTGGCTGGCTCTGGGCGCTGGGTGTATTGGCTGAAATTGGTTTGTTTGTGATAATGCCGTGGCTGCTGCGGCGCGTACGTTTAAAACGTATTATCTTGATCAGTTTAATAGTGGCGGTAGTGCGTTGGTGGTTATTAGGCTTCTATGCCGACACACTGGCGGTGTTATTATTTGTGCAGCTACTGCATGCCGCGACCTTTGGTAGTTTTCATGCGGCAGGGATTCATTTCGTACAGCGCTATTTTCCCGCACATAAACAAGGTCAAGGGCAGGGTTTATATGTCTCCTTTTCTGGCGTGGGCGGTGCTTTAGGCGCTTTATATGCCGGTTATACTTGGCAAACTCTGGGTGCTAGCATGACCTTTACCTTGGCTAGTACGATAGCATTAGTGGCAGCTGTATGGGTTCTATTTGGTTTAAGTGGTATTGAACACACTTCATCTCGATTGAAAAAAGGGTCGTCAGAATGACATTCACTCGTGAGCAGCTCACTGAGCACATTATCCATGCGGGACAATTTTTGTATGCTCGGGGTTGGTCGCCAGCCACCAGCAGTAATTACTCGGCGCGTTTGTCCGCCAATCAAGTACTGCTAACTGTGTCTGGCAAGCATAAAGGCCAGTTAGTTGCGGATGATATTCTCGCCACTGACTTACAAGCGCAGAGCCTTGAGCCACATAAAAAGCCGTCAGCTGAAGCTTTACTGCATACACAGATTTACAATTGGCAGCCATCGATTCAAGCGGTTTTGCACACCCACTCAGTCAACGCTACTGTATTATCACGTATTGAGCAGGGCGCTTATATTGAGTTTAGTGGCTACGAGTTGCAAAAAGCCTTTAGCGATATCAGCAGCCATGAGCAGCCTGTGTTGGTGCCGATTTTTGATAATGATCAAGATATGCCGCGTTTAGCTCAACAGGTGCAACAGTGGCTGGATCGTCACCCTGATTGCCCGGGCTATTTAATTCGTGGGCATGGTTTATACACCTGGGGCGCATCGATGCCGGATGCGTTGCGCCATATCGAAGCCTTTGAGTTTTTGCTTGAGTGCGAGTTAAAAGTCCGCGCCTGTACCGGACGTTAAGTACTGAAGCGTTTTTAAATGAATTTCTATAGGGAATAACGACCTATGAGTCAGCTGTTTGTATACCACACCAGTCAGCCTAAGCAGGCGGTTAAGGTGTTAAATCACTTAGAAGATATCATTAATACTTTGACCCCGTTGGGCGTGCGTTTTGAGCACTGGTTAGCCAGCGAGCCTCTGACAGCAGAATCATCCAGTGATGAGGTCATTGCTGCTTACACCGACGATATCGCTCGTTTAAAACACGAAGGTGGCTATGTCGCTGTGGATGTGATTAGTGTTGATGATCAGCATCCGCGAAAAGAAGAGCTGCGCGCTAAGTTTTTAGACGAGCACGCGCACGATGACGATGAAGTGCGTTTCTTTGTGACGGGTCGTGGTTTGTTTAGCTTGCATATTGAAGATCATATTTACGCCGTATTGTGTGAAAAAGGCTCGCTGATCTCTGTGCCTGCTGGAACTAAACATTGGTTTGATATGGGCGAGCATCCACGCTTTATCGCGATACGTTTATTTAACAACCCTGAGGGTTGGGTGGCAGACTATACCGGTGATAGCATTGCTGATCAGTACCCCAAGCTGGATGACTTGTTATGAGTGTCAAAGCCATTTTGACTGATATCGAAGGTACTACCAGCTCGATTGAGTTTGTGTTTGATGTGCTGTTTCCCTATGCCAAACAACACTTACCAGCCTATGTACGAGCCTGTGCCAAAGAAAGTTCACAAGCGCAGTTACTACAAGCTGTACGCGATGAAGCTCATGAGCCGCAGGCTGATGTGGAGCGTGTGATTGCGATCTTGGCGCAATGGATGCAAGACGATATTAAAGCCACTTCACTGAAAGCCCTGCAAGGCCGTGTATGGCAGCAAGGTTATGTCAGTGGTGAGATCAAAGGGCACGTCTATCCGGATGCAGTAGAGGCGCTACAAGCGTGGCAGCAGCAGGGCTATGACCTCTATGTCTACTCGTCAGGCTCAGTGCAGGCGCAAAAGTTGATTTTTGGCTACTCCATTGCTGGTGATTTAACTCCCTTGTTTTCGGGTTACTTTGATACCACCTCAGGGCATAAACGTGAAGTTGAGTCCTATACGCGTATTGCACAAGCGCTTAAGCTGCCGGCTGAACAGATTTTATTTTTATCAGATGTAGTGGAAGAGCTTGATGCAGCGCGTGACAGCGGTATGCGTACCTGTGGTTTAGCGCGCGAACCTGATGCTTTGCCTTTGCAGGGCCATACCACACTGGACAGTTTTGCCAAGATTGACCCTACTGCGTTTTAATAATGAACGCTGCTTGAATGATCAAAGGGTAAAATCTTACCTGACTGCTTTACTAGGTCTTTCTTCGTAAGGGCTAATTAGCGTACACTGCAACCATGATTGCGAGGAGTTACCATGAGCACAATTAATATTACAGAAACTGCACAAACCTATTTAAGCGACTTATTGAAAGGCCAGGATGTCCCAGGCATTGGTATTCGCGTATTTATTACCCAGCCCGGCACCCCTTACGCAGAAACCTGCATTGCTTATTGCAAGCCTGAAGAGCAAAAAGCAGAAGATACGCCGATGGTATTACCTCTGTTTACTGCGTGGATTGATGCGCTCAGCGAGCCTTACCTTGAAGATGCCGTCGTGGATTACGCCACAGACCGCATGGGTGGCCAACTGACGATTAAAGCACCCAATGCTAAAGTGCCTATGGTCAGCGAAGATAGCCCGCTTTCTGAGCGCGTTAACTACTATCTGCAAACCGAGATCAATCCAGGTTTGGCCAGTCATGGCGGTGAAGTGAGCCTGATCGATATTGATAATGGTATTTTGATTTTGCAGTTTGGTGGCGGTTGTCAGGGTTGTGGTCAAGCCGACTACACCTTGAAAGAAGGTATTGAAAAAACCTTAATGGCGCGTATTCCTGAAGTTAAAGGCGTGCGCGATGTGACTGACCACAGTGTGACTGAAAACGCTTACTATTAATCAAGCGTCTACGCAGGGGACTTTAGTCAAATAGATCAAGTCGGCGCAAGCTTATAAAATAGCTCGTGCAAAACAAGCTTGAACATTACCCTGCTAAAGCTTTGCAGCGTGTTATAAACACGGACACTGTTGAGTTGGACGATCCTAGCTTAAGCAGTTTTTTTATATTATGCGTCTTATGTTATATACATGAAGACCTAAACTAACCGGTGACAGTCACAAGCTGTTATCGGTTTTTTTGCTTTAAAACCTATTAAATTCAGATTACTTTTAGTAATTCATAGGTTGACCCTGTTCAAAGCCTGACAAGCATGCTAAAAACTCATAGCTGCTTGATAAGAAAGGGAAAATAATGAATAAGTCCGAATTAATCGAGCGTATCGTTGACCAGCAACAGGAGCTTTCTGTACGAGATGTAGAGTTAGCAGTTAAGACTATGCTGGAACACATGACGCAAGTATTAGCTTCTGGAGAGCGCATTGAGGTGCGTGGCTTCGGTAGTTTTTCTGTGAGTTACCGTGCACCTCGCACTGGCCGTAATCCAAAAACTGGAGAGTCGGTCGAATTGCCAGGCAAGCATGTGCCTCATTTTAAACCAGGTAAAGAGTTGCGCGACAGGGTCAATGATGATTAATCTGATGTTCAATAATCCGCGTGACCACAGAGGGTTCTATGCAAAATTTTAAGCGCTTACTTATCGTTCTTATTGCTTTAGCGCTAGCTGCCAGCGTTATCGTATTTACTTTAGAGAACCGCACACCCACTCAGCTTGTTTTTTTTGGTTGGCATAGCCCTGAGTTACCTGCAGCTCTATTTGTCATGGGAACCTTTGTCCTTGGTCTGATAATCGGTCCTGTTGTGTCCTGGTGGCCTCACCAGCGCTTACGTATGCGTTATAACAAGCAAGTTAAGCAGCTTAAAGAGAGTAAACAGCGTATTGCTGAACTACAAGCAAGCGACGCAGAGCTGAAAGTGTCTGACGCTATTGAGCCAGAAACAGCACAATTGCCCAAAGCATCATAAATCGACATTTCTAAAAACGCTAAGGTGTTTGCTGCCTTAGCGTTATAGCCTACTAGGTGGGGCTTGATCGTCCGGTCATTTCCCGCGCCATTTCCGTGGCATAGCTGTCAGTCATACCACCAATAAAATCAATAATACGCATAAATGATGTGTAGAGCGTCCACTCGGGCTGTGGTGCTGCTTGTCCAAGCAAGTCAAAAATACGTCGATTTTTAAAGGATAGCGTGCCATGCCTGTGCTGCTCTAACGCTGCGCCGCAGAAAGCATTCAGCAGTATTTCTAGGGTTGTGTAGGCACCGATCTCGTGCAGTGTTTTACGTTTGTCTTGGAAAATCTTCTCACGCGCTAAGGCTTTGGCATTGATAACGCAGGTTTTTGCTGGACCATGCATATGTTCAACTAAATCACCTTCTAAGGTGCCGGCCATTAAAGCGGGTTGTTGATCAACAAAGGCTTGTGCGGCAGCATTGGTTAAATGCTCAATGGCTTTGCCACGTAAAATAGCCAGCTTTCTACGGCGGGAATCATTGGGTCCCAGTAGGCGATAGGTTTCTGGCAGATCATCGCCGACTAAATTGAGCAGCAGGGCTTCAACTTCAGCATAATCAAGCAGATCCATTTCAATGCCATCTTCAAGATCAATCAAGCCATAGCAAATATCATCGGCAGCTTCGACTAGATACACTAAAGGGTGGCGCGCCCAGTGTTCGTCATCCAGTTTAGGAATGCCCAGTTTGTCAGCGATTTTCTCCAGTAATGCGAGCTCGCTTTGGTAACTGCCAAATTTGTGTTTTTTATAGCCTTGAGCGTTGGCATGCTTGGAGCTCCAAGGGTATTTAGAGAAGGCACCTAAGGTTGCATAAGTCAGGCGCATTCCGCCATCAAACTGGTGGTACTCAAGTTGCGTGAGCACACGAAAACCTTGCGCGTTACCTTCAAAATTTAAAAAGTCTGCGCGCTCAGCTTCAGTCATACTGTCGAGCCAGCCATCACATGCCGCTTGTTGAAACC